>ENA-UOOK01000714-UOOK01000714.1-fermentation-metagenome-genome-assembly--contig:-NODE-714-length-44259-cov-94.682970_pt1 | contig 44259 bp, 30 predicted proteins | sample MGYA00245777_ERZ724023 | MGnify/ENA primary metagenome ERZ724023 (study PRJEB28704, sample SAMN03018312) | fermentation metagenome | biome: anthropogenic terrestrial biome; feature: soil; material...
TTCTGGTCTTCCCTTCTACCGCTAATAACGATAAGAAAAGCAGTATTGAAAGCAGAAACGTTCTTTTCATTTGACAATTTATGTTTGAGGTTTGTTTATATATTTATTTTTTTAACGAGCGGCTATGCATTTTTTCCTGGTTCCACCACCCTGCCCAATCTCTATATAGATATTCGATATGAAGTTCATTTAAGGATGAATCATAATAATTACTATTATCAGATGTTGCATAGTCTCCTTGTTGAATGATTATTTCCTTTGTATCAGGCTTTATGGAAATAAATTGTATATCACTTAAGCTGTTCGACCTATGATTTTCATCATTTACATAAGAACGGAAGATATATCCTGTTTCCCAGGTTGTTTCTCCGGTTCGCTTGACATATCTGCGCCGTTGAGTCGGATTGTTAGGATATTGAGACTGACTCTCCCCGTTTTTAGGCAACCAGTCCACGGTGTACCATCCAGCCAGGTCTTCCACACAATATTCCAACACTACAGAAGGCATGATTTCACTTATCGAGGCGGATCCGGCTGATTTTATACGCAATGGCAGGCCGTACGACGTTTGATCTTTTAGAACAGAGGCGTTAATTTCGATGTTTAAGTCCTGATAATCTATTACACCGAGATGCTGGTAGTTTTCCGGTAACGAATATGCGTTTTCAGGCAACAACTGCAGGTTGGAACTATTCTTTTCGTTATATAAGTCTAATAATGACTTATCAACTTCGAAAGAAATAGATGTTTTCTCATCTGTATTAAACTCCATACTTCCCACCTTCAGTGCAGTTGAATATGTATTTGATGTTCTCAGATAATATTGCAACCATTGTACTTCCAACTCTTTTTCGAAACGAAATGCAACCAATTTTTTAGGAATCGCAGTCACAGTTACTGCATCGCCCAGGTCGTTTCCTTTGTCAACAGATTGTATAGTAAACGAGTGTTCTCCATCGGCATTTTTCAGCTCCTTAATTGTATATTCTGTAACACCGCTTTCCAAAACAGCCCTATATTTAATTTCCTCTTTTGTATAATATAATATTACATGAGAAAAATTATCTTCAACGGGCTCGTCCCATTTCAGGGTAATTTCACCTGGCCCCGGAGTTGCAGTTAAGTTCAAAACTCCAGCAATATAGGTGAAATACTTCTGTGACTGGCGAACCATCAATTCAACGGTGTTTTTTCCATCCGTCACTCCAATTTTAACAACCCTGCTTTCTACAAGAATATTTTCTTTCACTTTTATTGTAATTGCATTTCCTGTAACAGAAGCCGTACACCATTCACTATTCTCGGGAACAATATTAATTTTTGCTGCTCCCTGCGCATTAAGGATCGTTACGCTTTGCTCACCCTGCTCATTATTAAAGTTTACCTGAGTTGTTGACAGGCCGAAGTAACTATTTTCAGGATAAGTGAACTCATCCTTACAGGAAAATATCAACAGGGAAAATATCAATAAATAAACTATCTTTCTCATAATCTTGATTTTTTAATGTTATTCATTCTATTCTTGATAACATTTCCATTATGGCAGTCCATTTTACTTCACCAGGCAAACGGTATCTGTAGTTAATTGTAAATACTTTTTCTTCAGGATCATATTTACATCCATCCAACTGTTCAATCTCGATATTTTTGAATGCTTTTACACGAACAGTATTATCTCTGTTTATTATTAATAATATAGCCCTGTCCTCTATTGTTTTCAAATTATTTGAGCTTGCTATGTTTTCAGGAAATAAGCGTACTGTATTGCCTGATATGGGTACTAATTTTTTATTGGTTGTTATGTTTGACTTGATTCCTCCTTCTGGATACTTGGTACCTCTCATTTTATACATGTTAGAGACAGATGACGAATAGGCATTCACCAAATCAATTTTGTACAATACAAAATTTTTATTTTCATTTATATCATAACCATTTGCAGACTTGATTTTTACAGGGACAATGTACGTGGTGTCAGGTGATAATCCATTAGCATCTACTTCAATTGGGAAAAATGTGGTTGCTCCTACATCACCTGCTTTAATAATTATATTCGTAGAAGGTATGGTATAACGATTATGTGAAAGCAATTTTGCATGTTTATTGAGTTCATTTCCATATTGTCGGTAATTGTATAAGTCCAATTGTTCCGTATCAAGTTCAACAGTTATCAAAACATCCTCCTTTAGTGGCATTGATCCTCCGCTCCCAATCGTAATGTATCCGGTTGAAATTGAGTCATTCATTGCATGGGGATAGGCAAAAATATTGTTATCCCCGCTTTTCATGTATATAATAGCTTTATAATGCTCCGTGTTAAGTAAATCTTTTTCACATGATATGAAAAATAAAATGGCAAAAAAAGCTGTTGATAATTGTTTTATATTTAACTTCATCACTGAAAATTTAATTATTAGTTAATCTTCCCATCCGGGATTTTGATCTAAAGTATGAACTCGTTTAATTTCCTGTCTATCAATAGGAAGTAATACCATTTTATCTTTAAACACACGATTTCTTACCCCGCTATAGTTACAGATTACACGATTATAATAACCATCTTTTTCTGTCCTTTCTGTATCCATCCCCATAATAGGCATTGCTTCCTCTTCTTTAACTATACCCCATCGGCGTACATCATAATATCTCAACCCTTCGTGGAGAAATTCAACCATTCTCTCGGTTTTAAGAACCTCAAAAAAATGCTCCTTTGTACTTACTTCCTCATAAGTAAGCCCTGGTAGGCCGCTTCTATACCTGACCAAATTAAAAGCCCTTTTAATTTCTTCCATATCGCGGGAGAATGTACCTAATGGATTTCCATCAACATCGGTGACTGTATGTGTTTCAGTCAGGTTGTTAAGGCTTTCTGCATACATGAGAAGTATATCTGCAAAGCGTATCATCCCAAATGATTTATTGAGTACGGCGGCATTCGCACCACTCCAGGCATCGTCCGGATGAATATATTTTTTAGGTACATAGCCGGTGATGGGATAGTTTCTGACATCACCTTGAGTGGCCGCACTTCTTCCTGAGTTACCGTCAGTTGAATAAAAAATCTGCACCATATATTTACCCGTCTCGGTTGTAGAATTCATAGGCCACAGACAACCGCTATACCCAATACTTGCATAAAAGCGCGGTTCCCTGTTCATGTACATCAGGCTTACATTAGGTTTGATGGTATAGCCCGAAAAGGCATAGTCCTTTGAGGTAAACCCCTCTTCAAGATAGGAGTACAGACCACTTGAGGTATTAATATCTCTTCCGTCTACCATTTTATATGCATCTATAAATTTTTGAGGAACTGAATAACAATTCCATCCACCAAATGGTCCCGGGAAGTATAGCTTGGTAGCATCTCTGACCCTAGTTGAATTTCTGCCAAATACATACTCGGGATTTTTGAATCCAAGTGTTTCTCCATTAAACATATCTGCATAAGAGTGATACGGATCAATACCTGCAGCTCCTTCAGGCCATTCTTTATAATAATTCCTGTCATGAGTTATTCCTTTTGGCAACTCCGGAGTATCATAAGATGCTTCAACAGTATGTAGTGAATAGTTCATATCCATGACTCTTTTGCATGCGGCAGCAGCAATTGCCCATTTCTTTTCATCATAGTTTTGTGAAATATAATGTTCATTGTCAGATTGGCGGGTAAAACCGGAGAAAAAACTTTTGGCAGCCTGCCCGCCATTATATAACGGACTGGCAGCATATACCCTCAAACGTGCAATTAGTCCATAAGCAGCTCCTTTTGTGGGGCGTCCGAATGTTTGAATTGGCACTGTAGATGGAATATAGGTCGCAGCTATTTCGAGTTCTTTGCACACATATTCAACGCTTTCATCATAGGTAGAGCGAAACTTTTGGTAAGCATCTCCAGGAAGACTGGTGTCATAAATATCATCACCGACAATTAATAATGGACCATAATTGAGAAGCAGAAAATAGTAAGCATATCCCCTGAGAAAATGTGCATATCCAACAATTTCCCGTTTGTCTTGCGCTGTAAGTTCCTTGCACTCATCTACGCGGGTGAAAATGGTATTTGCTTTTCGAATTATCTGGTACAATTGAGGCCAGATATTAAATCCACCCATTTCATTTGCAGTAATCCTGTCAAGAGGGAATCGTTGTGAATAATAATCTGATTCCCACATAGTGAAACCTTCATCGCTTCCTAAAATAGCAGGGTAATAAGACCAATCAAAAACATTGCTTTCATCCGGCAATAGTGCAGCTGTTCCCCATAGATATTTTTCCAAATATACTTTATTTTGAAACACTGAGTCTAAATTGACCGTATCTTCAAAATAATGATCAACATTAAGATAATTACATGAAGACATCAATATCAAATATGAAGAAACGGCAAAAAATAATATTTTATTCTTTTTCATTTTTATCAATCTTGAAACATTAAAAATTAATATACATCTGTAAAGCAAAAGTCATGGGGATTGGATATTCATATCCATTTTTATTTGCTTGTTCAGGATCCCATATTTTAACTTTATCCCAAACAGCAAGATTAGATCCAACAAATTGCATATCAATGGAGCTAACTCCCAATCTGTCTCTCAGTGCGGTAGTTTTAAAATTATAATTAAGCGTTACTTCCTGAAGTCTTAAATAACGGCTGTTTCCTAGCCAGAATGATGAGTAATGGTCATTGTTTTCGTTTCGGCCATATGACAGGCGTGGAAAGCGTGCGTTAGGGTTTTCTGTTGACGGATCGTTTGAATACCAAGCTGGTGTCCATCGGTTTTTTGGATCATTAACCATTGAGAGAACATTGCCAATATTCTCACCATAAAAAGGAATATACCCAAAACCATTATTGTGATAGAAAAAATCAGTGCGCCCTGTTCCTTTAAACAAAACACCTAAAGTAAAGTCTTTGATACGTAATTCGCCACCAAAACCATACATTAGTCTTGGAAAGGGAGAGTATGACAATGGTACTTTATCATCTTCTGTAATTTTACCATCACCAGTAATATCCTTGTATTTAATATCCCCCGGGCGGACTTTACCAAACTGTGTCGGACTATTTCTAACATCCAGTTCATCTTTAAATAGTCCAATAGCTTTATATCCTCGCAAAACATTATACGGTTTGTTTATATATGAAAGATAGTCATATTTTTGATATGGCTGTTCCCAATTTTTAATTTCATTATCTGAATAAGTAAAATTACCTCTGAAGGTGAAAGAAACTCCATTTTTAAAATCATGCATGTAGCTAATATTCCCATCCGCACCGTAACTTACCATTGATCCCACATTCCCATATGGCATGGTCATTGCACCCACCCAGGTTGGTAATTGAGTCCTTTTTTGGAAGATTCCATCGCGCTTATCATGAAATAGATCAAATACTAATTCAATACTATTATTCAAAAATTTGCCCTCTATACCAATATCTGCCTTCTTGGCAACTTCCCAAACAAGATTATCCGCTCCTACAACAGATTCAATCAAGCCGGAGCTTCCACCCCAGCCGGCACTGGCATTTGAGTTGATAATTGTAAGATATGGGAAACGATCATTGGCTATCCGGTCATTTCCTACGGTTCCGTATGATGATCTTATTTTCAGGAAATTAACAAAAGGTATATGTGTTTGCATCCAATTGTACTGAGAGGGAACCCACCCAATCGCAATGGAAGGGAAAAAGCCAAATTGTTCTCCTCTCTTAAAATTTTCAGAGCCAGTATATCCAAAGTTTCCATCAATCATATAAGTATCCTTATAGCCATAAGTAAGTCGCGAAGAAATTCCTTGATATTTTTTGGGTATTGCAGTCATTGAGGTCTTAAACTGTGTATCTTTCTCGCTGCTCATATAGTAATAAAGTAAACCTCCAATGCGATGATCTTCATTGAAAACACGATCGTAATTTAGATTAGCTTCCAAATGGTACTTACGCCATTGTTGTAACAATGAAGAATACTGTGTATCAAAAGCGTTAAGGCGTCTGATCATAATTAATTCACCATTGGTATTCCTGCCGGTTGTTTTATAAAGATCAGGTTGTTTATGACGACTTTCGGTATAATAATTACGGTTGTCAAATGCTCCCTGAATCTTTCCGGTTAAACCCTTTGTTATAAAATCAAAGTCCTGATTTATAGCTACAGTTACTAGGTTTTTATAAGACTCATTGGTAGTAATACCAGTATGATTCAACAATACAAACGGAGATAGACTATCATCGGGTCCATATACCGGCAGATTGCCATTTGAGAAACGGGTAGGAACAGTTAGAGGTGTTAGTTGAGCTTGTGCCCTCCAAAGTTTGCTTGTGTTCATATCTCCAGGCAGGTTATTGATGCCAATATAACCATCTAATCCCATATAAATCTCCGTGGTTTTTGTTAAATCAATATCAAGGTTCATGCGATAGTTATAAGTATTATAACCAACTTTCTTTTTATATTTACTTGATAAATCTTGTTTATATGCAGATGATTCTGTAGAAAGCCCCATGCTCACAAAATAGCGAGCTATTGATCCGCCTCCACGTGCGCTGATGTAATGGGTATTCTGCCATGATGTGTTTTTCAATATCTCTTTACGCCAATTTACATTCGGATACAAATCGGGATCCAAACCATATTTTATCAGCTCTAACTCAATATCAGAATAACGTTGCTGATTTCCTGACACTACAGATGCTTCATTGGCTAAAACCGCATAGTCATATGCGTCTAAAAACTCTGGCATTCGATTAAGATACGATAGTTTTATATTTGAACGAATCGTGATTTTCAGCTTCTCTTTTGACCCTCTTTTTGTAGTTATCAATACAACACCATTGGCACCTCGCACTCCGTAAACTGCAGTTGCCGATGCATCTTTTAACACTGAAAATGATTCAATATCAGCAGGATCTACCTGGCTAAGCGATCCTTCTAATCCATCAATTAACACCAATGCTCCGCTGTTGGCTCCAAAAGTACCAATTCCACGAATCCAAAATTCTGCAATGTTTTTTCCCGGTTCGCCACTGGCTTGCATAGAGATAACTCCAGGGACCCTGCCTCCCAATACATTGGTTAGCGAGGTGGCAGGTGTTTGTAATTCAGCAACGTCAACAGAGGTTATTGCTCCTACAACACTTACCTTACGCTGCGTTCCCATACCCACCACAACAGTTTCTTCGAGCATTGTCGTTTGCGGACTCATTGTAATTTTTAGGCTACTCTCAGGCTGTATAACAACATGCTCCAAAGGGGTATAACCTAAAAATGTAAATACCAGTACATCTCCGCGCTGTGCTTTAATTGAAAATTTTCCATTATCATCGGTAATCCATCCTGTTCCGGGACGATCTTTTAAATAAATTGCAACACCGGGAAGAGTTTCTTCAAATTCATCAAATACCAGACCACTTATTGTGAGCTCACTTGAAGTTTTTTGAGCATAGATGAAATTCTCATAACCCAATAGGTACATACATAATATAAGTCCGACTTTGACTAAATACCACGATTTTTTATTTATCTCCATAATGTTTTATTGTATTGTTAACTTTCGTATTGCTCTATTATAATAATCAGCGATATAGAGTGTCCCATCAGGATCTATTTTCATGCCCCAAAACCTATCAAAAAGAGCTTCGTCAGGATCACCGTCTAGATATCCTCTTTTACCGGGAATACCGGCTATTGTTGACACAATGCCATCAGTCGAAATTCTTCTGACACAATAATTATCTGTATCTCCCACATATAAGTTACCATCCTGATCAAAACAAATCTGACACGGATTATTGAACTCTGCCAATTCTTTTGGCCCATCAAGATGACCTTTGACGCCCGAACCGGCAAAATCTTCTATCTCAAGTGTCCTCATATTTATCCTGTATATACGATCTGTTCCGACAATGGGCCCATCTTGTGGAGCCATTGAAGATGGATTTACAAAATAGAGCATATGTTTATCTACTGGATGAAATGCAAGATAAACCTGTAATGTAGTCTGTATCCGGTCTTTTAATATTCCTTTTTTTACTAATGATGCCACTCGTGTTTTTGGATTTATCTTCACTAATTCCCCTTTTGTTGTAATAGTATATAGCATGCTGTCAATTTCTGAAGAAATAAATGAATACTTTCCGGAAAGATCTATCTCATCACCTGGAAAAATTGTTGGATTAATGCGACGGGGCGTCCATTGTTGTTCAGGATCGAATTCATAATAATATGGCATTCCATTCATAGGGAAATAAATAACTTCGTTTTTATAGTCTGTGCACCCTGACATCATTTCACCACTTGTGGAAACATTCATTAGGGTCACAACTGAATTCCTTTCCTCATTAATAAGACGGGCGCGAGCCTTCCATTCTCCAACTAAAATATTTTTTTCTTTATCTACCACCAAATAAAAAGGATTGTCAAATCTGGCTTCAACCAGCGTCCCATCTACCGTCTGTTTTTCACTCGGAACGCCAGAAATTGTAGATACACGAACAAGGGTTTGGTAATAAAAAGGTTTTTCATAATGTAGAGAATCCTTCCCTATTACAACTGAGATCACACAAGTATCTCCAGGCAATCTTGGAGTAATGACGTATGCCAGATTTCCAATTGTTTTTACAACCTTTGCTGGTTTTTGATTAAAATATACTTTCAACTTTGTAGGATCTGTACCAAAATTTGATCCTTTAATTATTACTTGTGATGCCATTCCTCCTGTTTCTGGAAGGAATTCTGTCAACTGAAGAGCTTTTGCCGGATCATGAGGTATTTCCGGATACTTTTCTTTAGTATCATCACTTGAGCAGGCATTTAATCCGACAAGAATAAATGAAATGAAAACAAAAAAGATTTTTTTCATTTTTTTAATAATATTTATTTTTATAATATGCAAGAATCTAATCTATGCTAGATTTAATAATTTTAGAGAAAACTGTTAATCGTGCTGTTTGTTATTAGAAAGCCACTAATAGATATATGATTAATTGTATTTTACAATGCCAGTTTAATAATTTTATAGTTAAATAATGTTTGCCTAACTATCGATCTATTTTAATTATATTTTAATGTTTTTCTTGATTTGTCAATCTTATTATTGTATTTTTTGTTTGTGTTACTGGATTACATTCACATTAAGCTATTTTGTGTTTTTTCCCATTAATCTATTTACCTAAATATATCATAAATTGTTTAAAGATAATAATCACGCAATTAACAGTTTTTTATTTATTATTTAACTATGTAAAATGATATTTTAACTACGAGATATGATATAAATTATTCGTTTCATTCCTTTATACACATACTTTAAAGGGAATGGTTGATACCGGATATTTTTCCCCAAATTCAACATCTGCTATAGTCATTACTGTGATAGTATGCCTAATCCTAATCAGGATCAATTCTCGTACTAAAACAACTGACAAATACAAGACTTACTATATAGAGGCATAATTATTAAGTAAAAACTGCTGAAATCTGATTAACAAGAGGTTGCATAGTAAAGTAGAAAATTATATCAAAAATTACAGAGCGAACTAACAAATATAACAGGACGAAAACTTGCAGAAGAAAACTTTAAAATTCCAAAAGAGGGTATTCGCCGTATCACCATTATCCTGGGATGTTTTATAAAAGAATTCAGCAAAGGAACAATTTCAGTGGCTTCAAAAACTGTATAACTGAAACTTTAAGCGTAGATATCAGGTATAGTTTATGTTACACTTAATAAATTGATATTTGAGACAGCAGGATCGCAAAAAGCGTTTATATTAAAGTTCACGTTATATTCACTTACACTACTGTCCGGTTTAAAATGAAACTAATGTTATATACATCTATTATACAATGGAATACACTCCATTTCCAACTTTTCGATTTGAAATTAAATCTTGGAATATTCCTAAATGGGCAAATATAGATATATTAATTATCAATGGATTATAAATTAGTAAGACATAGATTAATGTTTAACCAGACAGCAGTAATTCACTTAATTGAAGACAATAGCAGATTTTTGAATAGTAGAATTAAGTGATTTGTTGTAGAAAGTAAACATTTGTAGTGAGAATAAAGAAAAAAAGTTTGCCTTTCACCTGAATAATCGTACTTTTGGGATGATTTAATCAGGATATATGTCAGTAATAACAATTGAAAGATGCCCAGTTTGCGGCAGCGGGGATTTAAAAAAAATTTTTGATGCTGTTGATCATTTCTCAAGCAAGGAGGTTTTTCCTGTTTGTGATTGCACGGTGTGCGGATTCCGCTTTACAAACAATTTCCCATCGGAAGATGTTATCGGAAAATATTACGACTCACCTGACTATATCTCTCATTCCGACTCAGACAAAGGACTGATTAACAAGCTGTATCACCTTTTCAGGGAACATATGCTAAAGAGAAAAGTCAAAGTGGCAGAATCATTTGTTAAAGGTTATGATAAGACATTGCTTGATATAGGCTGTGGAACAGGCTACTTTATGAACGCTGCCGAAAAATATGGTTTTGCAGTCTCCGGCATTGAGAAAAACAAAAAGGCACGGGAATGGGCAATCAACCATTTCGCATTAGACGTAAAGGACGAGAAAAGTTTTTTCGAAATGAAAGATGTATCGTTCAGTATTATCACTCTTTGGCATGTACTCGAACACCTGGAGAAACCGAACGAAACCATCGACAAGATAAAGGATATTCTCGCACCCGATGGCACAGTGGTGCTTGCACTGCCTAACCACCACTCTTATGATGCAAGATTTTACAAAGAGATGTGGGCTGCATATGATACTCCCAGACATCTATGGCACTTTACCCCGGTTTCCGTAGAGCAACTGCTTGCAGGGCACAGGATGAAAATCGTAAAAAGATTCCGGATGCCTCTGGATGCTTTTTATATTTCTCTGCTAAGTGAGAAATATAAAGGAAGCCCCGTGGTTGTAAAGTATATCAGGGCTTTTTCGATTGGCATAGCAGGATTTGTATTCTCCCTTTTTCAACCTGAATGCTCCAGCTCGATGATATATATTGCAAAACGTATAAGCGAAGAGTAATAAATTTAAGTATCAACTAAATGGAGAAGATAGAAATTTTCTGGAATCAGAATTTTTGAATAGTTGCCTTGTATATATACAATGACGGTTTTATAGAAAAATGAATCCCTCAAGCAGGTTAATTCACCAAAATCAATAAAAATTTGCCTTTGCACCCGAATAATATTATTTTTGAGAACTATATTGCGAATATTTTCAAAGCAATAAGCTATTTGTAAATATACTTCTTAGCGATTTTAAACTGAAATATCAGTATGGGTAAACGAAGAAAGCTGATCCGGTTCGATGACAAACGACTTTTCTACTCCATTCAGGAGGTAGCCGATCATTTCGCGGTAAACGTATCACTCCTGCGTTTCTGGGAGAAGGAGTTCGACAACATCAATCCTAAAAAAACCACCGGAGGAACACGCCAATACACCAAAGAAGATGTGAAACAGGTGGAGATAGTATATCATCTCGTAAAAGAGAAGGGGTTGACGCTGGAAGGTGCCCGCCAGACTCTAAAGTCGAAAAAAGATGATGAGGCAAAACGTGTGGAAGCAGTTGGCAAACTTATGGAAATAAAAAAAGAACTGCAATTGCTTGAAGAAGAGTTTGATCAACTGCATGAACTCCAAAAATATTCGAATACTGAAACAGAGTAATGATAAAACAAGAATAATTTACATAATGGAATAGCTTATCGATTTAGTAATAATAAGGTTGAGTCCCCTCCTAAAACCTCAAAACCCAATTTTATTGGTTTGCAACTTATTGAATATCAATGTTCATCTTGTGAAATTTTTCAAGAAAAAAGACTTATCGGACGGGACTCAAGGTAAGGTTATGATTAAATCGATAAATTAGTAAAATATTTTTACCTTGAACCATAATTTATAATCTTATGAACAAATTTTTTTTCTTGCCAGCCCTTCTTCTCTGTACTTGTATATTCGCACAAAACAAAACAACTGTGAAGACAGGTGCTGAAATAACTGATGCCTATTTTCCCCTTTTGAAAGATAAGCGTGTAGCTGTAATGACCAACCAGACAGGAATGGCGGGCAATGAACATCTTGTGGATATGCTGATAAGATATAAGTTCAATGTGGTGGGCATATTTTCTCCCGAACATGGCTTTCGCGGAACTGCCGACGCAGGTGAACATGTAGCCAGTTCAACAGATGAAAAAACAGGTACTCCCATATGGTCGCTTTATGGAAGCGGTGGCGGAAAGCCTTCTGCAGAAAAAATAAAACAGTTTGATGTGTTGTTGTTCGACCTGCAAGATGTAGGACTCCGTTTCTATACCTACTACGCCAGCATGGCACGAATGATGGATGCCTGCGCGGAACACGGCAAAAAAATGATCGTGCTCGATCGCCCCAATCCCAACGGCATGTACGTGGACGGACCCATTCTGGACATGAAGCATAAATCGGGTGTAGGGTGGCTTCCCATACCGGTTGTGCATGGCATGACACTGGGTGAACTGGCGTTGATGATCAACGGTGAGAAATGGCTTCCCGAAGACAGGGTGTGTGACTTAACCGTTGTGCCCTGCGAAAATTACACACACCAGACACGATACGAATTGCCCATTGCCCCGTCACCCAATCTGCCAAATATTCACTCTATATACCTCTATCCATCCACATGTCTATTCGAAGGTACAGTGATGAGCCTGGGCAGAGGCACCCCCCAACCTTTTGAGGTATACGGGCATCCGAAATATAAAGGGTCTGATTTTTCATTTATCCCGCAAGCCGTTCCTGGAGCAAAAAACCCGCCGTTACTTAACCAGAAATGCTACGGGGTGGATCTGCGCAACCTGCCGGATGAGGAGATCATCGCAAGCGGTTTCGACCTTACTTACATAATAGATGCATACAACAATCTGAATATGGGTGAAAAATTTTTCACACCCTTTTTCGAAAAGTTAACCGGTGTGGACTATATCCGCCGGGATATCATTGCCGGCAAATCGGCCAAAGAGATAAAAGATAAATGGTTTTGCGATGTGGTAAAGTTCAAACTGCAGAGAAAACCCTATCTTCTCTATAAGGAATAGTAACAACGGGAGCGGTTCGATTTATAAAAAATGCGCAATGATGTGCATTTTTTGTATTTTTGCATTTTCTATATACAATAATCAAACGATTCTGGATTCCGGTTTTGGAATCCTTAAATAAATTCAGGTAATCAGATGGAGATTGCAAGCAAATACAATCCTGCAGAAGTAGAAGAGAAGTGGTATAAGTACTGGATGGACAATAAATTGTTCCATTCTGAACCAGATCATCGTGAACCATTCACCATTGTCATACCGCCGCCAAACGTAACCGGAGTACTCCACATGGGACATATGCTTAACAACACTATTCAGGATGTGCTGGTACGCAGGGCACGTATGCAGGGAAAAAACGCTTGCTGGGTTCCGGGAACTGATCACGCTTCAATCGCCACCGAGGCAAAAGTGGTGAACAGGCTTGCATCGCGGGGAGTAAAAAAAACCGACCTCGGCAGAAAAGAGTTTCTTAAGCACGCGTGGGAATGGACTCACGAGCACGGAGGGATTATTCTGGAGCAACTGAAAAAACTGGGGGCCTCATGCGACTGGGACAGAACAGCTTTCACCATGGATGATGTTCGTTCCGAAAGCGTACTGCGTGTATTTTGCGACCTGTACGAAAAAGGACTTATATACCGGGGCGTACGTATGGTGAACTGGGATCCCAAAGCCCTTACGGCTCTTTCTGACGAGGAGGTGATCCATAGGGAGGTAAGCGGTAAACTCTATTATTTAAGATACAAGATTGATGGTGATCCTGATGGCGCTTACGCGGTGGTTGCTACTACACGCCCTGAAACCATCATGGGCGATACGGCAATGTGCATCAATCCCAACGACCCGAAGAATGCCTATTTGAAAGGGAAAAAAGTGATAGTCCCTCTTGTCAACAGGGTTATTCCCGTCATTGAAGATGATTACGTTGATGTGGAGTTCGGTACGGGCTGTCTTAAAGTAACACCTGCACACGATATAAACGACTATGTACTGGGAGAAAAATATAACCTCCCGGCTATTGATATCTTTAACCACGATGGTACCCTCAATGAAAATGGAATGCAGTATGAGGGAATGGACCGTTTCAAGGTACGTAAGCAGATTGAGAAGGATTTGGAAAAAGCAGGCTTGCTCGACAAAACAGAGCCTTACACTAATAAGGTTGGATTCTCGGAACGTACCGATGAGATTATTGAACCGAAGCTATCAATGCAGTGGTTCCTGAAAATGGGGCCACTGGTCAAACCGGCTGCTGATGCGGTTGAAAATGACACTATCAGATTCTATCCCGAAAAATATAAAAACACCTACCGCCACTGGATGGAAAACATAAAGGACTGGTGCATAAGCCGTCAGCTGTGGTGGGGTCATCAAATTCCTGCCTATTTCCTGCCGAAAGGGGGGTATGTGGTAGCTATGAGCAAAGAAGAGGCTTTGGAAAAGGCACGCCAACAGGTTGATTATGATATCACCATCGACGACCTGAAACAGGATGAAGATGTCTTGGACACCTGGTTCTCATCATGGCTGTGGCCTATATCAGTTTTCGACGGCATAAACAGACCCGGAAACAAGGATATCAGTTATTACTATCCCACCAGCGACCTTGTTACCGGGCCCGATATCATCTTCTTCTGGGTTGCCAGGATGATCATGTCGGGATATGAGTACCGTCAGGAACCATGTTTTCGGAATGTTTATTTCACGGGGATCGTGCGTGATAAACAGGGAAGGAAGATGTCGAAACAGTTAGGCAACTCACCCGATCCTGTTGAGCTGATGGATAAATATGGTGCCGACGGCGTACGCATGGGAATGTTACTCTCTTCAGCTGCCGGAAATGATCTCCTCTTCGATGAAACACTCTGTGAACAGGGGCGTAATTTCAATAACAAGATATGGAACGCGTTTCGTCTTGTAAAAGGATGGGAAATTGACAAGAATATCACCCAGCCTGAATCGTCTAAAATAGCTGTAGAATGGTTTCAGGTAAAATTATCGGAGACTATTTCGGAGATTGACGACCTCTTCTCTAAATACCGGCTTTCCGAAGCATTAATGCTTCTATATAAGCTTTTCTGGGATGAATTCTCAGGCTGGTACCTGGAGATAATAAAACCGGCATATCAGCAGCCTCTGGATGCTGATACATATAGGGCAACGCTAAAATATTTCGATGCCTTGCTGCGACTGTTGCATCCTTTTATGCCATTCATTACCGAAGAGTTGTGGCAGGCACTGTACACAAGAGAGACAGGAGAGAGCATAATGACTGCTCTGCAACCTAAAGAAAAGACAATAGATAAAACTCTGATTGACGGGTTCGAAGAGATGAAACAGGTGGTTGCCGGAGTGCGAACCATACGGTTGGAAAAGAGTATTCCAAACAGGGATGAGCTTCAGTTACAGGTTATTGGTAGCCATAACAGTAAATACAACAGTATTATACTAAAGATGTGCAACTTGTCAAGCATCTCTGCGGCCATCGAGAAACAGCCTGGCGACTCGGGATTCCTTGTAGGAACAACGGAATACAGCGTTCCCCTTGCTGATAAGATGGATGTGGAAGCCGAACTCAGTAAGATGAAAGCAGAGCTGGCCTATACAGAGGGATTTTTACAGTCGGTATTAAAAAAACTTGGCAACGAACGGTTCGTCCTGAACGCGAAACCGGAGATAGTGGAAAACGAGCGCAGAAAACAGGCGGATGCCGAAAGTAAAATAGCCCTGCTAAAAGAGAATATCGAAGCATTGTCAACTGAATAATAGTTAAAATAGACCTTAATAATCTTGCTAGTTATGAAGAGTCTTTTTTAACTGCAATAAAAAGATGTTTAAACTCCTCTCTTATATTTCTACAAGAATTTCAGAAAAAATTATCTCCACGAAACCAGTATCGGGAGGAGATATATCTTCTGCCTACCTTATTGAGTCTGAAGCCCGGAAATATTTTCTGAAGGTAAATTCAAACCTTTGTGCTTTGGAGATGTTCCACGCGGAACAAAAAGGACTGCAAACCATTGAACAGACAAAAACCATAGCTGTCCCTCATGTGCATCTCGCAGATACCATAGAGGGGAAAGCCTTTCTCTTGATGGACTTTATTGAAAGTAAACGCCCCGATATGTCTGACTATATTCGTTTTGGAGAAGTGCTGGCCGAATTACACCACTGCTCACAGAAGGATTTCGGATTCAGTACAGATAATTTTATTGGGAGTCTTCCACAACGGAATAACACCCATGCCGGCTGGGCGGAATTTTATTGGTTCGAACGTATACTCCCTCAGCTTCAGTCGGCGCTTAAAGCCGGATTGATACAGCAGAATATCATACCAAAAGAAAAAGATGTTATCCCTCTGTTTCAAGAAATATTTGGCGATGTGAAACCCTCTCTTTTACATGGAGATCTATGGGGAGGAAATTACCTCATTTCAACCAATGGTGTCCCCTGCCTTATCGATCCTGCTGTCTATTATGGCCATTCCATGGTAGATATTGCCATGAGCGGCCTCTTCGGTGGTTTCGGGACCGAATTTTACAACGCATATCACGAAATCATCCCTAAAACCGAAAACTATCTTCAACAAATTGATCTATACCAATTATATTACCTGCTTGTACATTTAAACCTGTTCGGTAGCGGATACTACTCCTCCGTTTCATCAATCTTGAAAAAATATTTTTGATCTTTTTTAATACGATTAAAACTCAAGGTAGGGCTCAAGACGGTAGATATCGTCTGTGGTGAACTCATCGAGCATAGAAAGCTCGTTGATGGAAACAATATCTCCTTTTCGTCTGCGCAAGTTGATGATGGCCTGAACCTGTTTGTAATTAAGGTATGGATGCCGCAACATCTCCCTGAATTCAGACTTATTGACCTGAACTTTGCGTAAATTGGTATTCGTTTCAATATAAATATATGGTATTATGCTAGAGTACAGCTCGTTGTCAATGCCATAAACCTCCAAAAGCTGCTCAACCCTTGCGAAGCCACCCAGCAGATCACGGTATTTAACAATACGGGAGGCGTAGATACTGCCTATACCAGGTATCTTTTTCCAATCAACTGTATCAGAATTGTTTAAAATGATCATTTGGCCTTCTGACAGTTTTTCCGATCTTGAATAAGATTTACGGTCTCCAGGCGATTCATCCCTCGGTACTGTGGGTTCTTTTAAAAAATTATCCCTTCCTGAAAAAATTTCAGCTGAATCATTTTCCGTTCCGATATTAAAATAATCCTCCTCATGCTCCTTCAATTTGTTACGGAATTCTTCAAACTCTCTTATCAATGAGTCATTTTGCTCAACAATAAACCCGGATGAGTTCCTATAGCGAAGCAGGCTATTCAATATTAAAGTTAACACGATAAGAATCAACAAAAGAATTACCGCAATTTTTGAACCACTCCGGAAATATAAAAAATCTTTCCATTGCATACGATATATATATTTATAATACTTCAACTTACTGATTGTGTGATTAATGACTGTAACCAAATCTACCTTTCCGGTTAGTGCCAGGCAAATAAGAAGCCTTTGCCGGGTATGATATTCTAAATGGTTACGGTCGGACTTTGCCGGGTATGATTTAATCAAATGGATGTCGTGTAAATCCGGTTCCTCAGAATTATAAAGATAGAAAATAAATCAATTCCTTTTAATTAAAAGGCTTAAATTGTATCTTTGACAGATTTCTGGTCAGAGATCCGTTTAATTGATGATCCTAGCATAGTCTCGAATAGTATGGTATTGAATTACATTTGGATTGCATTTTTTTTGGTCGCTTTTATAGTAGCGACAGTTAAGCTTGTCTTTTTCGGAGATATATATGTGTTTAACGAAATCATGAATTCCACCTACGATTCAGCTAAAACCGGTTTTGAGATCTCGCTGGGACTTACGGGTGTGCTGGCTCTATGGCTTGGCGTGATGAAAATAGGCGAACGCGGAGGAATGGTTGAATTGTTCTCAAAGGCAGTTGCACCACTTTTTTCGAAACTCTTTCCCGACATTCCAAAGAATCACCCGGCATCAGGATCCATTCTGATGAATATATCGGCAAACATGCTTGGACTCGACAACGCAGCCACACCTTTTGGATTGAAAGCGATGCAGGAGTTGCAAGAAATCAACCTAAACAAAGAGGAGGCATCAAACCCCATGATTATGTTTCTTGTGTTAAATGCATCGGGACTGACGCTTATTCCGGTCACCATCATGGTGTACCGCGCTCAGCTGGGAGCTGTTAACCCTGCCGATGTGTTTATTCCCATAATGATTACCACATTTGCTGCTACTCTTGCCGGCATGATTGCCGTCTGCCTTAAGCAAGGAATCAATATTTTCAGCAAAGCGATAATAAGCTTTATACTTGTAATGTTGGGAATTATTACTGGAACCGTACTGATATTTCAATCAATGCCGCAGGAAAAAATCAATATTGTCTCCAGCCTGGCAGCAAACATCATTCTGTTTACCATTATAGTGCTTTTTATTGTAAAGGCATTGAAAAGAAAAATCAATATCTTCGATGCCTTTATTGACGGTGCAAAAGATGGATTTAAAACCGCTGTCTCCATCATACCATACCTCATTGCCATTTTGGTGGGTATAGGTGTTTTCCGCGCTTCAGGAGCGATGGATTTTTTGATGGATGGACTGCGAAACCTTGTGGCGTTGACGGGCACCGATACACGCTGGGTGGATAGTATGCCCACGGCTCTGATGAAACCGTTAAGCGGTAGCGGAGCACGAGGGATGATGATTGATGCAATGAAAACGTTTGGCGCCGATTCTTTCACCGGGAGACTATCGAGCGTACTCCAAGGAGCAACCGACACCACCTTCTATATTGTTGCCGTTTACTATGGTGCAGTGAACATCAAGAATTCACGCTACACCGTTCCCTGCGCGCTTTTGGCTGATTTGACCGGTGTAATTGCGGCCATTTTCGTGGCCTATCTCTTTTTCGGTTGAAATAAGGCAATTCTCAAAGTAAATAAATGTTAAATATATGGCTGTTACTTTTCATGTGGAAAATGTTGATTTTCCTGCAATAAAAAATAGAGAAACTGCAAACTGGATAAGAACCGTTGCGAAAAATTATGGTAAAAATGTGGGAGATATCTCTTATATTTTCTGTGACGATGAGAAAATACTGGAGATTAACCTTCACTACCTGAATCACGACTATTATACAGATATTATCACTTTCGACTACTCCGAAGGTGATATAATATCGGGAGATATCTTTATCAGTCTCGATACAGTGAATTCCAATTCACAAAAGTATTGTACTGAATATACAGAGGAACTGCACCGTGTTATTATACACGGAGTATTACATTTATGTGGGATTGACGACAAGTCAGCCACCGATGCCAGATTGATGCGTGCAGCTGAAAACGATGCTCTGAAACTATTATCTGTATAAATATTAAATATTTACATTAGGGAATACAATATACTTTTGGAAACATACATTTGAATAAACAAAACTTATTATACTAGTCACTTTATATTCCAATACTTCGGTAATTTTTTTAAAACAGTTCTTATAGTTCTCTGAATATCAATAGAGTATGGCACTTTTTGGGGATCTGGCATAAATTGTTGACTGTCAGTATTATAAATGAAGTTTTAACGAAGCATTAATATTCCATATAACATAATACTGAAAACTTTTTTATACCAAGTTTGATAAGAAGGCTTATACGGACATTATGGACAGTGATTTCACTACCGGGGGAAAATTGAAATTTACGGGCAACCCACACAAACCACACGTTTAGTGGCAATTACAATAGAGATTATAGCGGCCAACTATCGGTCTGCCTCCATATACAATTGGCTTAGTGACGCTTAAAACAACCTTACCTGTAATTAACAGTTAGAATATTCTTAACTTTTTCTTTTTTAGTATCTTTGCATAAGCATAAAAGGTACTGCTTTATAAAACAGGTGCAGAGTAAATTCATTTACTTATCAGAGGGCAGAAATAGAATATTTATATTACAAGATGAACTTTAAGTACGATATAATTGTTGTTGGTGCCGGGCATGCCGGATGCGAAGCTGCTACAGCAGCGGCCAACCTGGGCTCTAAGGTACTGCTTATCACAATGGATATGAACAAGATCGCCCAAATGAGCTGTAATCCCGCTGTAGGCGGCATTGCAAAGGGGCAGATTGTGCGCGAGATTGATGCTATGGGTGGGCAGATGGGTATTGTAAGCGACAAAACCGCTATTCAATTCCGTATGCTAAACAGATCGAAAGGACCTGCCATGTGGAGCCCGCGTGTACAAAGCGACCGTATGAAATTCATCGAAAACTGGCGTGAAATAATTGAAAACACACCAAACCTTGATATGTGGCAGGATATGGTAACCGAACTGACATTTGACAGGTCAATAGTTACCGGTGTTAAAACCCGCATGGGAGTAGAATTTTTTGCGAAAGCAGTTATTCTAACCAACGGAACATTCCTGAACGGATTAATACATATCGGCAAAGTACAGATTGGCGGGGGCCGTATTGCTGAGCCAGCCTCTCTCGGCATGACAGAGCAGCTATGCGAAAAAGGGTTTAAAACCGACAGGATGAAGACGGGTACACCTGTACGCATAGATGCCCGTTCTGTTGATTTTTCTCTTATGGAAGAACAGAAAGGGGATGATGATAGTTTTCACAAATTCTCATATTTACCCAATGTAAAGCGGGAGCTGAAGCAGCTCAGTTGCTGGATAACATATACATCGGAAAAAGTACATGAAGCAATTAGAGAAGGATTGAACGACTCTCCTCTTTATAATGGACAAATACAGAGTATCGGACCCCGCTATTGCCCGAGTATTGAAACAAAAATTGTTACTTTCTCCGAAAAAACCAGTCATCAGCTGTTCCTTGAGCCCGAGGGAGAAACTACTCACGAATATTATCTCAATGGTTTCTCCTCTTCCCTGCCCCTTCAAACACAGCTGAAAGCTTTGAAACTTGTTCCGGCATTTAGGAATGTTCATATTTATCGCCCGGGATATGCCATAGAGTACGACTTTTTTGACCCTACTCAACTGTACCCTACGCTTGAGACAAAATTAGTGAAAAATCTCTTTTTCGCGGGGCAGATCAACGGTACAACCGGCTATGAAGAAGCAGCCGGACAGGGGCTGATAGCAGGGATAAACGCTCATATAAATTGCCATGGAGGAAATCCATTTACACTGAGAAGAGACGAAGCATATGTAGGCGTACTTATTGACGACCTGATAACAAAAGGTGTGGATGAACCCTACAGAATGTTCACTTCACGCGCTGAGTATCGCATTCTCCTTCGCCAGGACAACGCAGACGAAAGGCTCACAGAAAAATCATATAACTTAGGGCTAGCCTCGGAAAGCAGAATGCACCTTTTGAAAGCAAAAGAGGAAGAAGTGAGAAAAATAATAGATTTTGTAAAAAACTTTTCAATCAAACCACAAAGGATAAACCCATTCCTGGAGCATATCGGTACAACTCCGCTAAAGCATGGCGTGAAGCTGATAGACCTGCTCACACGTCCTCATATCGACTTGTCATTGATGTCTGACAATGTGACTCCTCTTAAAGAAACCCTTGACACGATTGCTGACCGGAAGGAAGAAATAATTGAATGTGCTAATATCGAAATAAAATATAGCGGCTACATTAAACGGGAACAGATAATGGCAGACAAAATAACCCGTTTGGAGGAGATCCGTATCAAAGACAAGTTCAACTATACTGAAATACAGTCGTTATCTACCGAGGCAAGGCAAAAACTTACAAAAATAAACCCGGGAACCATTGCACAGGCAAGTAGAATACCGGGGGTCTCCCCCAATGACATTTCTGTGCTGCTTGTCCTCTTAGGACGATAAAACCGTAAATGTTCCACGTGGAACAGTGAAAAATCAAAATAAAATATATTAAAAATGAGCATAGAGACACTTACATCAGCTGTTAGAAATATTCCGGACTTCCCAATTCCTGGAATTCAGTTTAAAGATATCACAACGCTATTCCAATCACCAACTCACTTGAAAGAGTTAACAGACCTTTTGTATGAGCAGTACAAGGATAGAGGTATAACAAAAGTAGTAGGTATTGAATCAAGGGGATTCTTTTTGGGCCCCGCATTAGCTGTAAGACTTGGAGCTGGATTTGTGCCAATAAGGAAACCTGGAAAACTTCCATATAAAGTTATAGAGGAAACCTACACAAAAGAGTATGGAAATGACGCAATACAAATCCATGAAGACGCATTAACAAAAAACGATGTAGTCCTGCTGCATGATGATTTACTAGCCACAGGAGGGACAATGGCTGCAGCATATAATCTTGTAAAAAAACTTGGGGTGAAAAAAATCTTTATTAATTTTCTTATAGAATTAGTAGAACTTAAAGGCAGGAAGCATTTCCCTGAAGAGGTGGAAGTTAGTTCACTTCTTAAATTCAACGAATAATCATCAGCTTAAATTAGTGAGTAGATCAAATAACAGGTCAACAAAAAAACCAATAAAATTTATAATGCTTATAAAAAGCAATATCTACCGATGGTAATTAAAAATTTAAATTTTAACCCGAAAAAGATTTTTTGAAAAATTCAGTTTTGTAATTTTGCAGCAATTGCTACTTGCTAAAATGTCAGAAGAGATAAAAAATACACTTGCCGTAATTCCTCATCTTCCGGGCTGTTATCAGTTTATAGATGAGAAAGGCACAGTTATATATGTTGGCAAGGCAAAAGATCTGAAAAAAAGAGTGTCATCTTATTTCAACAAAAATCATGAACATCCTAAAACCAGAATTCTTGTAAGAAATATCAGAAAAATAAAATATATAGTTGTAAACACCGAAGAAGACACCTTCCTACTTGAAAATAATCTTATAAAACAACTAAAGCCACGTTACAACGTGATGCTAAAGGATGACAAAACCTACCCTTATATTGTAGTAAAAAATGAATTTTTCCCGAGAGTTTACAAAACAAGAAATATTGTGAAAGACGGATCAAGATATTTTGGGCCTTATACCTCAGTTCAATCTGTAAATACCCTTTTAGACATTTTCAGAAAAGTCTATAAAATACGTACATGCAGACTCAATCTTACTCCTGAAAATATTATTGAGGGAAAATTCAAAGTTTGCCTCGAATATCATATTAAAAGATGCAACGGCCCATGCGAAGGGTTACAGACACTTGAAGAATATAATAAGAATATTGAGGAAATTATTGAAATATTAAAAGGAAATGTTGCAATTATTGAAAAACAGGTTCAGGAGAAGATGCAGCTGCTTGCAAATGAATTGCGTTTCGAAGAGGCTCACGAGTTGAAAGAAAAATTGGTGCTTATTCAGAACTTCAGAGAGAAATCTCAAGTAGTCAGCAATACAAACTATAATCTTGATGTATTCTCAATTGAAGAGGATGAAAACTCTGCATACATTAACTATCTTCATGTTGTTAATGGCTCAGTAAACCAAGCATATACCTTTGAATATAAAAAGAAACTCGATGAAAGTGCTCAGGAATTGCTAAGTATGGGAATTATTGAGATGCGTGATCGTTTCGGAAGCAAATCGAAAGAGATTATTGTTCCGTTTATCCCGGATCTGAAATTATCGGATGTAGAGTTCACCATTCCACAGCGTGGCGATAAGCGTAAACTCCTCTCTCTTTCTGAGAAGAACGTAAAACAATTCAAAATAGATAAATTGAAAAAAGCAGAAATGCTAAACCCGGAACAGCGGACTACAAGAATCCTGAAAACCCTGCAAAAAGATTTGCAGTTAAAAGAGATGCCGTGGCATATAGAATGTTTTGACAATTCCAATATACAGGGAACAAATCCGGTTGCAGCATGTGTGGTGTTCAAAAAAGGGAAACCATCAAAAAAAGACTATCGCCATTTCAACGTTAAGAGCGTTGCAGGCCCTGATGATTTCGCATCAATGCGCGAGATTGTAGAAAGACGCTACTCTCGCGCGCTTAACGAAGGCTCCCCCCTACCCCAACTCATTGTGATTGACGGAGGTAAAGGACAACTAAACGCTGCTGTTGAATCTCTTCAGAAAAATGGGCTTTACGGTAAAATAGCAATTATCGGCATAGCAAAGCGCCTTGAAGAGATATATTTCCCTTATGACCCAGTTCCACTATATATTGACAAAAATTCCGAAACGTTAAAAATTATTCAGCACTTGCGTGATGAAGCACATCGTTTCGGGATTACCTTTCATCGTCAAAAAAGAAGTAAATCGCAAATTATTTCAGAATTAGATAATGTAAATGGGATTGGACCCGAAACAAAGAAAAAGCTTCTCTCTCATTTTAAAAGTATAAAAAGAATTAAAGAATCGAACGAAGAGGAAATAAAAAAACTTATTGGCAACAGCAAAGGCAATAAAATATTGAAATGGATTGCAGAAAGCAACAAAAAATAGTTTTATCGAATCTCCACTCTTCAATTCATAAAATTTCAGACAAGATATAATATTTATGAGAATTCTCATCCAGCGTGTATCACAAGCATCAGTACATATAAACGGAAAGGTAAAAAGCACGATAAAAAACGGTCTGATGCTATTGGTGGGTATCGAAGATTCCGACACATCGGAAGATATTGATTTTTTGTGCAAAAAAACAGTTAATTTGCGTATATTTGACGATGAAAACGGAGTGATGAATAAATCGGTACTGGATATTGATGGTGATATCCTTGTAGTTTCACAATTCACGCTGCACGCAAGTACCAAAAAAGGAAATCGTCCGTCATACATTCGTGCGGCAAAACCTGATATTGCCATTCCTTTATATGTAGAATTCTGTGAACGGTTAATATATACATTCGGGAAACCGATAAAAACAGGAGAGTTCGGCGCCAATATGCAAGTGCATCTTATCAATGACGGGCCAGTAACAATTTTAATTGATTCAAAACAAAAAGAATAAATTTATCCGGCTCCAAATATTATACAAACTTTATCAAGTTTGTATGTTTGATAATAAATACTGCGCAAAATAATATAAAAATGACAATCAATGAAGCTCAACAACAGGTAGATAACTGGATTAATAGCTTTGGCGTTCGCTATTTTAGCGAACTTACAAATATGGCTATACTTACCGAAGAGGTAGGCGAACTGGCACGAATCATATCAAGAACATACGGCGATCAGTCATTCAAAGATTCAGACTTGTCAAAGAACATCGCTGATGAAATGGCTGATATATTATGGGTACTTATCTGTATGGCAAACCAGACAGGTGTGGACCTTGAAGATGCATTGAAAAAAAATATCATAAAAAAAACTGTAAGAGATTCATCAAGGCACAAGAATAACAGTAAACTAAATAACAAGAAATTAGAACCATAATCCTATTTTATAACTTATTAAACCAATCTGAAAATGGAAACAGATAAATATAGCAAAGCAATAAGTAACCATCCGTTCAAATTAACGGACAAAGCAGTAGCTGAAAAAACAGCAGGAATAATCGCTGAAAAATTTAATGAGAACAATAATCAGAAAGTATATAAAAAGCTTTATGGTTGCATAGACCTTACTACCCTAAACACAACAGATACAAAAGAGTCTGTTTGGAAATTTACAGAACAGGTAAATACCTTCGATGGTACCAATCCCGAAGTGGATAATGTGGCTGCAATCTGCGTATATCCTAACTTTGTGGAGATAGTAAAGGAAGCGCTTACAGCAAATGTTAAAATAGCATGTGTGTCGGGAGGCTTCCCTTCATCACAAACCTTCACAGAGGTGAAAGTAGCCGAAACTGCACTTGCTATCGCCGATGGAGCAGACGAAATAGATATTGTTTTCAATGTAGGACTTTTTCTTGAGGAGTATTATGAAGAGTTGTGTGAAGAAATTTCAGAGATAAAAGAGGCTTGTCGAAATGCTCCATTGAAAGTAATACTTGAAACAGGTGCATTGAAAACAGCAGAAAAGATTCACAAAGCCTCTATCCTCTCACTCTATTCAGGAGCCGATTTCCTAAAGACATCTACAGGTAAGGGTTACCCGGGCGCAACACCGGAAGCAGTATATGTAATGTGCCAAGCAATAAAATCATATTATTTCAAAACAAAACGTATGATCGGAATTAAAGTATCGGGAGGAGTAGCTACTGTTGAAGATGCTGTAAAATATTACACCATAGTGAAAGATGTTCTGGGTGAAGAATGGTGCAACAAAAACCATTTCCGTATTGGTGCAAGCCGATTATCGGATGTATTACTGTCTAAAATATAAACAAATTGAAATCAAATATATTATAAACAGCAATAAGATGAAAATCAAATTTTTAATGATGACTGCAGTTATCGGCATTTCATCTGTTTTCCAATTACCGGCACAGGAATACAGAGCTATTTCCGATTTGCGTAAACTACCCTATTGGCAGGATGTTAATGTTGTTAAAGTAAACAAGGAACATCCACGTACGCAATTTATGACGTACGACAATAAATCCGATGCGTTAAAAACACGTTTCGAAGAAAGTAAATATTACAAATCTCTAAACGGGACATGGGATTTTTATTTTGTAGATTCTTACAAACAGCTCCCTGAAAATGTTACAGATTCAACTGTCTCGCTTGACGGCTGGAAAGAGATCAGAGTCCCGGGGAACTGGGAGATGCAGGGATTTGGAACGGCTATTTACGTTAATCACCCTTATGAGTTCGTAGAGCGTGACCCGAAAACACGTTATCCGAAGATTGAACAACCCTACCTCCCCGAAGATAATCCCGTTGGCGTATATCGCCGTGAGATTGATATACCTGAAAGCTGGAGCGACCGGGAAATTTTTCTTAGCTTAGATGGGGCAAAATCGGGCGTATATGTCTATATCAATGGTAAAGAAGTGGGATATAGCGAAGATTCTAAAACAGCCGCCGAATTCAGAATAAACAAGTATGTAAAACCGGGAAAAAACACGATTGTTCTGAAAATATTCCGCTGGAGTACAGGATCTTACCTAGAATGCCAGGACTTCTGGCGTATGAGCGGTATAGAAAGGGATGTATTTCTATGGTCGCAACCCAAAACTTCTCTCCGCGACTTCAGAATTAAATCAACTCTTGACGATAGCTATAAAAATGGCATATTTGAGCTGGAGACGACAATAAGCAACTACAATTCAGGTGCATCATTTGCTGAGGTATCTTATGAGCTGCTAGATGCATCTGGAAAAATTGTTGCATCAGATATTAAGCCCATCAGCATCCATAGCAACGGTGAAAATGCCATATCCTTCACAGCTCAACTGGCTGATGTTGATACATGGACATCTGAACATCCTAACCTTTATAAACTGCTTATCACAGTGAAAAAAGAGGGAGAGCCTTCAGGCGAGGTAGTCCCCTACCCTGTCGGCTTTCGCCGAATCGAGATAAAAACAGTTAAAACGGGTGACAGAATCGACAGGCTGTTCCTTGTAAACGGTCAGCCTATTAAACTCAAAGGGGTAAATATTCATGAGACAAATCCAAAAACTGGGCACTATGTCACTGAAGAGCTGATGAAAAAGGATTTCACGCTGATGAAACAACATAACATCAACACTGTACGTCTTTCACATTACCCCCAATCGCGCCGGTTTTATGAACTTTGCAGTGAATATGGACTGTATGTGTATGATGAGGCAAATATTGAATCGCACGGGCTTTATTACGGCCAGCGCTCACTTGCAAAACATCCTGAATGGGAGCAGGCTCACATGGACAGGACAGTAAATATGTTTGAACGAAATAAAAATCATCCGTCGGTAACCATATGGTCATTAGGCAATGAAGCCGGTAACGGAATAAATTTTTTTCATACCTACAAATACCTAAAAGACCAGGAACGTAATTTTATGAACCGTCCTGTAAACTACGAACGGGGACTATGGGACTTTAATACGGATATGTATGTACCTCAATACCCAAGTGCGGCATGGCTCCACGAAATAGGAAGAAAAGGTAGTGACCGTCCTGTTATCCCCTCGGAATATTCACACGCAATGGGGAACTCAAACGGAAATCTTGATATACAGTGGGAGGCTATATACAAATATCCCAATCTACAGGGAGGTTACATATGGGATTGGGTAGATCAAGGAATGGAGGCCTATGACGAAAACGGGCGCCATTATTACAAATATGGCGGAGATTACGGTGTTGATATGCCTAGTGACGGTAACTTTCTCTGCAACGGATTGGTGAATCCAGATCGTACCCCCCACCCCTCTATGGCCGAAGTAAAATATGTTCATCAGAATTTTGCTTTTGAAGCAATTGATCTTACCAAAGGAATTTTCAGGATTATCAACCGTCAATATTTTTCAGATACCGATAACTACGTATTCAAATTCAATATTACTGAAAATGGTAATATATTATCTGATGGAATACTTCAGATTTCCCTGCAGCCTCAAACGAGTACTGAAGTTTCTGTCCCAGTAGGCAACCTGCAGCCTAAAGCAGGCAGAGAATACTTTATCAACTTCGAGGTAATTCAAAAAATAGAAACACCTCTTATTCCTGCAAATCATCTAGTTGCAATTGAACAATTCAAGTTGCCGTTAACAGCATCGAAGCAGATTTATGTCGATAAACCAAAAGGGCCTTCTCTGAAAATAAATAATTCAAAAGACAAAGTAGTAGTATCATCTCCTGTAGTAAATTTTGTATTTGACATGAAAACCGGAGTAGCTACCTCCTATAAAGTAAAGGGAATTGAATATTTTGATAAGGGTTTTGGTATTCAACCCAACTTCTGGCGTGGTCCAAATGATAACGACTACGGAAACGGTGCACCAAACCGCCTGCAAATATGGAAACAATCGAGCAAAAACTTCAACGTAACTGATGCGAAAGCCTATTCCGAAGGAAATAATGCAGTGCTTGAGACCACTTACCTGCTTGCTGCCGGTAACCTTTACACGGTGAAATACACAATTTACCCGTCCGGAATAATGAAAATTGGTATAGAGTTTTTCTCCGCAGAGAGGGAAGAGAAGCAGATTGCAGCATCAGAAGCTACTCTTACAGCAACCTTTTCTCCTGAAGCATCAGCAGCTCGCAAAGCTTCATCATCGCTTACCGTCCCTAGAATAGGCATTCGTTTCCGCTTACCAACATCTATGAACAACGTGGAATATTTCGGGAAAGGCCCGGGCGAAAATTATATCGACAGGGCGTCTGGTTCAAAAGTAGGTCTCTATAAAACTACTGTGGAAGAGATGTACTACCCTTACGTACGTCCCCAGGAAAACGGGCACAGAACCGATACCCGATGGGCAGCTTTTACTAACCAAAAGAAAGGGTTACTTGTTGTAGCCGATAGTACAATCGGTTTTAATGCATTGCGTAACAGCATTGAAGACTTCGACTCCGAAGAGGCTGTACACCGTCCCTATCAGTGGAATAATTTAAGCAGCGAAGAGATTGCATCACGTTCTGAGGAAGAAGCAAAAAACAACAGGCCAAGGCAGACACATATTAACGATATTGTTCCTCGGAACTTTGTAGAAGTATGTATAGATATGAAACAGCAGGGCGTTGCAGGATACAACAGCTGGGGAGCCCGCCCCCTTTCCGAGTACAGCATTCCTGCAAACAGGGATTACAAATGGGGTTTCACACTTATTCCCATTAGTAATACCTCTGAGATTGCTGAAAAAACAGTCTTTGAATATTGATCCAGATATACATAATCATTGGAAAGGCGGAATTTCTTGTCCGCCTTTCTTTTTTATGACCATAGCATAATTGATAAGTCACCCCCCCACCCTGCCACTTTGTCGCCTTAATTCTCATATTTATAGAGTTTTTCGAGCACATCAAGCCATTTTGTCACTTTTTGAGTTATAAAAGGTCTAATTCTGTATCGGCATATCTTTTGCACTTTCAATAGTGTAACTAAAACTATTTCGTTAGTCTAAATATGATAAAAGAGAAATGGTTTAATTTTTAGAAAAAAATAAATTTAAACATAAACAAAAGAAAGGACAAAATTATGGCAATTATCAGACGTACCGGCAACTGGTTACCGAGTGTTTTCAATGATTTTTTCGGTAATGAATGGATGGAAAACAGCAGCAAATCTGTTCCTGCTATCAATATTCAGCAGAACAACAAAGGATTCACAGTAGAGGTTGCTGCTCCTGGGATGACGAAAGAAGATTGTTTGGTTAGAATTGACGAAAACAATAACCTGGTAATCTCTTTCGAAAAGAAAATCGAACATGAAAATAAAGATGAAAAAGGTGTTTATCTCAGGCGTGAATTTTCATATACCCAGTTCCAGAGAACCATGATCTTACCAGATAACATTGAGAAAGATAAGATCTCTGCAAAGGTAGAAAATGGTGTATTAACTGTAGAAATTCCTACTGTGAAAGAAGAGAAAGTTTCCAAGTCGAAACTGATAGATATCAAGTAAAAAAAGAGAACAAAAATGAAAGAGGCTGTATCAGAATAGAGAAAAAGCCTTAAAAATTGTATATTAAACTATGTTCTCAGGCATGAGTGTTAATGATGAGAGGGTAAATTCACAATGTAATTTACCCTCTTTTTAATTGGCCCGGTCTCTTAAATAAGAGAGAAAGAGATGTAACAGAAACTGTATTTCACTACTGACTGCGGTAAGATCTGAAATCATACTCTCAGCTTTAGTCAAAAAATCATTCATTATTTTTGTAGCATATTCAATTCCATGCTGTTCTTTTGCAAACTGTAACAACAGCTCAATATTATCATCTGAATAATCTCTGGAATGAATAATTTGCATCATCTCCTCTACCAACTCTGAAGGGGCGTTTTGCAAAGCATAAATAAGAGGAAGGGTAATTTTTCCTTCCCTAATATCATTGCCTGTAGGCTTTCCTACATCAGCCTTATAATAATCGAAAATATCGTCTCTTATCTGGAAAGCTAAACCAAAAAATCTTCCCAGCATGCTGAACTTTTCAACGGTATCGGCGTCCGCTCCACCCGTTATAGCACCAATGGTAGTGCATACACTCATCAGAGAAGCGGTTTTTTTATCAATAACTTTAAAGTAAGCTTTTTCATCTATGATAATCTCACTTGCGAGTGAAAATTGTTCCAGCTCTCCTTCTGAAAGACTCTTCCCCATCTCAGAAATAATTCTGATTATATCAAGATTCCTTGTCTTCACGCTTTCGGCCAGTGCAGCAGATAAGAGATAATCGCCTGCTAAAACAGCCTTTGTGTTATCGTATACTGCGTTAACTGATTGTTTTCCCCTCCTGATCTCAGACCTGTCAATCACGTCATCATGAATAAGAGTGGCTGTATGAAGCAATTCTACCGTTACTGCACCGTGGTAAGTCTCGGGAATAATATGCCCGCATGCTTTTGCCGATAATAGGACCAATGTTGGCCTTAATTGTTTGCCATTAGTTCTAAAAATAAAATTAATCATCTCAGTAATGCGGGGATTATTGCTTATTACTGATTTGCGTAAATAGTCATCAAAAAGGAGCAGTTCTTCCTGAAGAAAATCTTTTATGACCGAACTTTGATCCATCACTGTTTCTATAATAACCCACAAAATTAAAAATAATTCTCCGCTTAGCAACAAATATTCGTAACTTTACATCCACTAAAATTTATTTTTAGTAAATTATGATACAAGTAACATAAATATCATAGGTTCCATGGTTACAATTGTAAAAGTAAAAAATTGTATGAATAAAAACAGACTTTTCCTTCTCGATGCATACGCACTTATCTACAGGTCTTATTACGCATTTATTAAGAACCCAAGGATAGACTCAAAGGGACGTAATACATCTGCTGTTTTCGGATTCGTGAATACGCTTGAAGAGGTGCTTCGCGAGGAAAATCCTTCACATATTGCCGTAGCATTCGATCCTGAAGGGCCTACCTTCCGCCATAAAGAGTTCGAGGGTTATAAAGCTCAACGAGATGCAACTCCTGAAGATATCAAATTATCAGTTCCCATCATTAAAAAAATTATTGAAGCATATAATATCCCCATTCTTGAGGTTCCCGGATATGAGGCAGATGACGTTATTGGCACTATTGCCAAACGAGCCGACAAAGAGCGTTTCGATGTATATATGATGACCCCCGACAAAGATTTTGCCCAGCTCACAGAGACTCATATCTTCATCTACAAACCAAAATACGGAAGTAGCGGATATGATGTACTAAACGATAAAAAAGTAATGGAAAAGTACGCCCTATCCCACCCGGAGCAGATGATTGATCTTCTGGGGCTAATGGGGGACAGCGCCGACAATATTCCCGGTTGTCCCGGTGTAGGAGAGAAAACTGCTATTAAACTGCTACACCAATTCGGTTCTATAGAGAATCTCCTCGAAAACAACGATCAACTGAAAGGCGCATTGAAAAACAAAATTGAAGAAAACCGCGATCAAATACTATTCTCGAAATTTCTTGCCACAATAAAAACGGATGTACCAATTGAGGTTAGAGAGAACGACTTTATACGTAAGGAGATGGACAAGGATGCTCTGCAGGAGATCTTTGAAGAACTGGAATTTAGAACACTGATTACGCGAGTATTTAAACAGGATTTTCAGAAGAAAAAATCAAACGAACCTGTACAGGGAGATCTCTTTTCGATGTTTGACAACACTAGTGTGCCGGAAGAAACTCAATTACTGTCTAATTTCGCTGATATTCATACCACTCCTCATCAATATATCATGGTACAATCGGAAGAGGAGATGGTAGCACTCAACAAGAAACTGTGTGCACGGAAATCGGTCTGTTTCGATACTGAAACAACAGGTGTTGATCCGCTTCTAAGCGACCTGGTAGGGCTATCTTTCGCATATACTGAGGGTGAAGCGTATTATGTACCTATATCAGCTAATCGTGATAGAGCGCTGCAACAGACAAAAATTTTCAAGACTTTTTTTGAAGATGAGGGTATAGAAAAGGTAGGGCAGAACATCAAATATGATATTCTCGAACTTCGTAACTACAATATCAATGTAAAGGGTGCACTTTTTGATACGATGATAGCTCATTATCTTCTCAATCCAGAAATCCGCCACGGAATGGATTACATGGCTGAAACATACCTCAAGTACAGGACCATTCATATTGATGAACTTATTGGCCCAAAAGGAAAGAATCAAAAAAATATGAGAGATGTAGATCCGGTCCTTGTAACGGATTATGCTGCTGAAGATGCCGATATCACGCTAAAACTTAAAAATATTCTCAAAAAAGAGATCAGTCAAAACAATCTTACACATCTTTTATACGAGGTTGAATTGCCTCTTATACATGTACTTGCCGACATGGAGTGGACAGGCGTACGGTTAGACCTGGAAGCTTTGAAAGACCTCTCAAAGGAGTATACGGCCGAACTTCTGCAGATAGAGAGAGAGATTATGGAGATGGCTGGCACCGAGTTCAATATGAACTCCCCGAAACAGACGGGGGAAGTGCTTTTTGACCGTATGAAGATTGTTGAAAGGCCTAAAAAAACCAAAACTGGCCAATACAAAACCAGTGAGGAAGAACTTGAAAAGATCAAATCCAAACACCCAATCATCGCTAAAATACTTGAACAGAGAAGCCTTAAAAAACTGCTTAGCACCTATATCGATTCTTTTCCACAGCTTATAAACCCCCGAACTGGGAAAATACATACATCATACAATCAAACTGTTGCAGCAACAGGACGTTTGAGCAGCACAAATCCAAACCTTCAGAATATACCGATCCGCGATGAACGGGGTAAAGAGTTGCGCAAAGTGTTTATACCCGATGAAGGATGTATATTTGCATCATCAGACTATTCACAGATAGAGCTGCGCATCATGGCACATCTGAGTAGTGATAAAAATATGGTGGAAGCGTTCAATAAAGGAGAGGATATTCATGCTGCCACATCCGCAAGAATCTACAAAATTCCTTTAGAGGAGGTAACAGAAGACATGCGACGAATTGCCAAGACAGCCAACTTCGGTATTATCTATGGCATTACACCTTACGGATTGTCGGAGAGGCTCAATATTTCACGTAGTGATGCCAAAGAACTGATAGATGGATATTTTGATACCTTCCCCGGTGTGAAGAGTTACATGGATAAAAGTATCTCCAAAGCCAGGGAAAAAGGATTTGTGGAAACTATCTTCGGCCGCAGGCGTTACCTGCCGGATATTAACTCCCGCAACGCCACTGTTCGCGGATACGCCGAAAGGAACGCCATTAATGCTCCTATTCAGGGTAGTGCCGCAGATATAATCAAGGTAGCTATGATACGAATATTCAATCGTTTTCAGCAAGAGAAGCTGAAGTCCAAAATGATCCTTCAGGTGCATGATGAGCTTGATTTCAATGTTTTTCCTGAAGAACTGGGAAGAATAAAAGAGATAGTGGTGGAAGAGATGGAGAATGCCTGCAAACTAAGTGTTCCGCTGAAAACAGACCTGGGAGTAGGTGATAACTGGCTGTCAGCACATTGATTGAGATATGCTGGACGGATTAGCGGAATACGGATATTGGGGCCTGCTGTTGTCATCGTTCCTGGCAGCAACAATTCTTCCTTTTAGCTCAGAGGTGGTTTTTGCTGCCCTGATTGCAGCGGGAATGGATATCTGGACATGCATAATTTATGCTACTGCCGGAAACGCTGCTGGTGGTGCAACATGCTATTATTTAGGTCGGTTGGGAAAAACAGAATGGTTGGAGAAATGGTTTAAAATCAAACCTGAAAAAGTCAATAAAACTATCACCTGGCTACATGGTAAGGGAGCCGTGATGGGTTTTTTCGGATTTCTACCTGCTGTGGGAGATGTTATGCTGGTAGCATTAGGTTTTATGCGTGCAAATATGCCCATTGTAATGACCTCAATGACTATCGGCAAGTTTCTGAGATATCTGATCATAGGGTTAGGAACCGGACATATTATGTCCTGGTTTTAATTATTCAGTTTTTAGTCTACTTTAACAAGTCGTTTTGTGAAAAAAGAAATTTTCTTTTCTAGTGATTATAATGCCAAATCATCTAATTTGAGACTTTTTCAAGCAGACTCAGTTTTTAATTTTTACTTTTAGTTTATCAATAAATATGTCAACGATACTCTTTCATGAAATTGTTTTTGGCCCCATTCACAGCAGAAGGCTGGGAATATCGCTTGGAATAAACCTGCTGCCTTACGACGGTAAACTTTGTTCGTTCGACTGCATTTACTGCGAATGTGGTTTTAACAAAGATTTCAGGACTAAAACAAAATTGCCTGACAGGATGAATGTACGTGCAGCTCTGGAAAATAAACTGTTATCACTCCTGAAGGAAGGCGTAACTCCCGATGTTATCACTTTCGCCGGCAACGGAGAACCTACCATGCATCCTGAATTTGAGGTAATTGTTGACGATACCGTTGAATTGCGAAACATCTATTTTCCAGATGCCAAAATAAGTGTTCTTACCAACGGAATGCATCTCGAACGGGGAAAGGTTTTAGATGCTCTGAAAAAGGTTGAAAATCCGATATTAAAACTTGATTCTGCATTCGATAAAACCGCCAAGCTTATCAATCGTCCCAACTCTCACATTTACAGGGTAGCAAAACAGGTTGAAAACTATAAACGTTTTCAGGGCAATTTTATACTCCAAACTATGTTCATCCGGGGTGAATTTGAAGGAGAGGTTATAGACAATACAACAGAAGAAGAGATTTCAGCATGGTTAGAGCTCGTAAGAGAGTTGAAACCGCGCGAGGTGATGATTTATACTATAGACCGGGAAACACCTGTTAAAACGCTTGAAAAAGTGCCCTTAGGCGATTTGCTAAAAATTGCCGACAGGGTAGGGAAGTTAGGTATAAAAACAAATGTTGCAGGGTAGAGTTAACTTTTTTGATATTTTGTACATTGAAAGCAGACTTACACGTTAAATCTGAAGTGCATGATGTCTCCGTCCCTGACTATATACTCCTTACCCTCAACACTCATTTTCCCGGCTTCCTTTACAGCATTTTCAGATCCATAGGTAATATAATCTTCATATTTTATCACTTCAGCACGTATAAATCCTTTCTCGAAGTCGGTATGTATTACTCCCGCGCACTGCGGTGCTTTCCAACCTTTCTGAAACGTCCATGCCCTCACTTCCTGCGGTCCAGCCGTAAGAAATGTTTGAAGGTTTAATAACCTATAAGCCGCTTTTATCAAACGGTTCACTCCTGATTCTTCAAGACCAATTTCATTCAGAAACATCTCACGTTCTTCATAAGTGTCAAATTCAGCTATTTCTGACTCAATTTTTGCTGCCACAATTAAAATTTCCGCATTTTCATTTTTCGTTGCTTCACGAACCTGATCAACATAAATGTTACCATTAACAGCGCTTGACTCATCTACATTACATACATACAACACAGGTTTTGATGTTAAAAGATAGAGATCTCTTGCAGCTTTAAATTCGTCTTTAGTATCGAAATGAACTGTCCGGGCAGATTCACCCTTGAGCAACGCTTCTTTAATCTTTGAGTAAACCTGAAAGGCAATCCTTGCCTCTTTGTCACCTCCTGTTTTGGCCTGTTTTTCTACTTTATTTAACCGGGCTTCAATGGTTTCAAGATCTTTCAATTGAAGTTCAGCATCTATTATTTCCTTATCCCTGACAGGATCTATCTTACCATCTACATGAGTAACATTTTCATCATCGAAACAGCGTAGTACGTGCAATATTGCATCAGTTTCTCGAATATTTGCAAGAAACTTGTTTCCTAAACCTTCACCTTTACTGGCTCCTTTAACCAATCCTGCAATATCAACTATCTCCACAGTTGTTGGAACAATCTTTTGGGGATTAACCAATTCAGCCAATTTATTTAAACGCTTATCAGGAACGGTAATAACTCCAACATTTGGTTCTATTGTACAGAACGGAAAATTTGCCGCCTGTGCTTTTGCGTTCGATAAACAATTGAAAAGTGTTGATTTGCCAACGTTTGGTAATCCTACGATACCACATTGTAAAGCCATTTTGTTGATATTTTAAGACCGCTTTATTTCTAAAAACTCACTTAAATAAAAAGCGGTGTATAAATGATTTTTTCGCGGTGCAAAGTTACAAAAAAGGTGTTAGTTAATAAACTCTCTTTACAGGAATGTGTTGTTTAAGTTATTACAACAAGGAGTCATCACCGAAAGGTCTATTTTATTGAAATCGGGAAAAATAAATTGATGTATTGATTTAACATCATTTTAAACCATAACGTCACAATCCATACCTTGCCGAAATTTCCAACATTCGCTCTATCGGCATCACAGCTTTAATTCTTACTTCTTCATCGATTAAAATTTCAGGCTTTTCATTTTTTAGACAGAGGTATAATTTTTCCAAAGTGTTCATTTTCATGTAAAAACACTCATTACAAGCACAGGTAGAATCTTCAGGGGGAGCAGGAATAAACAGTTTATCTGGATTTTCTTTCTTCATCTGATGTAAAATTCCCGCTTCTGTAGCAACAATAAACCTTATGTTATTTGATTTGGTTGCAAATTTTAAAATTGATGATGTTGAACCCACGTGATCAGCTATTTCCAACATATATTTCGGACATTCAGGATGTGCAAGAATTAATGCATCGGGATATTCTCTTTTTAAATCCATAATTTTCTCCAGTGAAAACTGCGAATGAACATGACATACTCCATTCCATAAAAGCATATTTCTACCGGTGAGTTTATTGATATAATCACCTAAATTTTTATCAGGACCGAATATTATTTTTTCCGATTCCGGAAGTGATTCCACAATTTGTTTTGCATTTGAAGAAGTAACAACAATATCTGTAAGCGCTTTTACAGCTGCACTTGTGTTAACGTAGGATATAACGGTGTGGTCAGGATGTTCATTGACAAATTTTTCAAATTCATCAGCGGGACAGCTTTCTGCCAAAGAACATCCGGCATTCATATCAGGGATAAATACTCTCTTCTCCGGACTCAATATTTTAGCCGTTTCTCCCATAAAATGAACACCACAAAGAACAATCACATCAGCTGTTGTTTTTGCAGCCCATTGAGCTAATGCAAGGCTATCTCCTACAAAATCAGCAATATCTTGAATTTCAGACTCCTGGTAATAGTGCGCTAAAATAATAGCATTTTTTTCTTTTTTGAGACTCTGAATATTTTGAATTATTTCTTCTTTTGTCATAAACTATTATTATTTACTTATTAAAAATAAAATCATATATGATAATAATGATGGCTTGTTGATAGTGTTGATGATTTTTTACCAAAAAATTTGACCGGATCGTTATCAAATATACAGAGCCGGTTATCAATAGTTATCAACAGGATAAATTTATTTTTTATCTTGAACGATAGATAATTATAAACTTTATCATAAACTGTTTATAAAAAGCAAAGTTAATAATTAATTTCTTTTCTGTTACAAAGTACCTGTTGAAAAGAAGGTGATATTCTACTGTTAAGAAAGTGTTATATTGTTGGGATAATCAGATATATTTTCTATCTCATCTATTTTCAACATTTCCAAATTAACTTTTAATAATCTGTTTACACACAATTCACAGGTTATCAACAATTATAAAAGTTGCATAAAATTAACCTAAACGCCTATAATATAAAGTATTAAAAAGAAAAATGAATTTCTATATATTGTTAATACTTATTTTAATATATCATTTGAGAACAAAGTTTTTATTACATTTGTTTGTTATTAAAGAGGAAAGTGAAGAAACTATATCCCATATTTATTCTGTTTTTACTGTATCTTCTTGTAAACTCCTGTATGTCAACAGTAAAAATTACATCTGTAGTTGAAAAAGATACGGAGGGGGATTTTCTGTTAAAATGGGAAGTAAGCCCTGATCAGGAAGGTAACATCGATATTTACTCATCTCTCACTGATAGTTCACTGACAAGTTTTACACAGATAACCTCCAGGAGTATCACTGACCAGGTTCTTAGGGTAAATCCTACAGGTTCCGGTTTAAGAGAGTATTTTATTCTCCGTACGGGGGGAGTAAAGTCAGGTGTTGTTGCCAACAGAGCTATCGACATGAATAATATTAAGAATTTTAGAGATATAGGTGGATATTATACGACTGATAATCAACAGGTAAAATGGGGACAAATATACAGGTCTGCCGATTTAAGCAACGCTACATTATATGATCAGGAGAGGATAAGAAGGTTAAATATTAAGACAGTGATCGATTTCAGGTCGGAACGAGCTGCTAAAAAGTACCCTATTCTTATTCATCCTTCAATTAGAAAAATGTCTCTTCCGTTAAATCCTATGGATGCTTATAAGCTTGATGAGCAAATGAAAGATGTACATTTCGACCGGAGCGATGCTATACATTATGTTCAGGAGGAGTATGTAGCTATTGTGGAAAATCATAAAGTTCAGTTCGGAGAGCTTTTCGATATTCTTACAAATGATAGTAACTATCCTGTGTTGCTGACCGGTTCACTGGGTAAAGATGGTGTTGGAATGGCAGCATATTTTATTTTATATGCCATTGGTGTACCTGAAATTACATTGGAACAGGATTATATGCTTTCTAATATGTACATAGATCCTGCAAAAGCAGAAATAGATGCAAACAATCTCTCTGAATCTATGCAGGAAGCTGTGACTGCCATGCTGTCCGTTAACAGGGCATACTTGAATTATGCTATTGACCATATAAAAACAAAGTATGGATCGGTTGACAATTACCTTGAAAAAGAGCTGCGGGTAACTCAGGGAAAAAGAAATTTATTGAAAAAATACCTTCTTTATCGTTTTTGATTACTGTTTATTCAATTTATTTTCATACTTTTGCACCCGATTTTGATGGGGTGATATGAAATTTTACATTTAAGGTTATCCTTATTACCTTCATAAAATCACATATTGTAATTGAATTTTCTCTCATCTTTATGAACTATTTCGTTAATCTGGCACATAAGCTAAACTAGTTTGCATTATGTCGTGGATGGAAATAGTCTGACTTCTGTAAATATTTGCGTTTAAGCATTATTATCAGAAATCAGTCTTGGTTGCAATGTTATCGTAAAGCGATAAAAGAAACAAAACTTATTTTAAGCATTGTTGTTGCGGTCAAATGACTCACCTTGGTGAGTAGTTGTGTGGAGTGGAGTATAGAGAAATATCAATACTCACACATTAAACATTTATAAAAATGAGAACATTCGAAGAATTAGGAGTTGATTCCCAAATTCAACTTGCCATTACTGAATTAGGTTTCGAACAGCCAATGCCTGTACAGGCAGAGGTAATCCCCCTTTTGCTGGGAAACACAAGCAATATTATAGCACTTGCCCAAACCGGAACCGGAAAAACAGCCGCATTTGGTATACCCATTATCCAGAAAACAGATCCGAAATTTTTATCACCTCAAACGCTCATCCTTTGTCCAACAAGAGAACTGTGCCTTCAAATTGCAGGTGATCTGACTGACTATTCTAAATATGCGGAAGATGTAAAAATCCTTCCCGTTTATGGAGGTTCCAGTATTGAGAGCCAGATACGTGCCCTTAAAAGGGGTGTGCATATTATTGTGGCTACCCCGGGAAGGCTTATCGACCTGATAAACCGCAATACTGTATCACTGGATAATGTACAAACTTTTGTGTTGGATGAAGCAGATGAGATGCTAAACATGGGCTTTTCAGAAGATATTGACGAAATACTTTCGCATATTCCTGTGGAACGCAGTATGCTCCTTTTTTCTGCAACAATGCCGAAAGAGATTGAAAAAATAAGCCGGAAATATATGAAGAGTCCGGTAGAGGTTACTATAGGAAGGAAAAACGAGGGTGCTCAAAATGTAAGGCACATCTATTACATGGTGCATGCCAAAGATAAATATCTTGCACTGAAACGAATTGTAGATTATTATCCCAATATTTACGGAATAATTTTTTGCCGTACCAGAAAAGAGACACAGGAGATAGCAGAAAAACTTCTTCAGGACGGTTACGATGCAGACTCATTGCATGGCGACCTTTCCCAGGCACAACGCGATAATGTAATGAGTAAATTCAGAAACAGAAACCTTCAACTGCTGGTAGCAACTGATGTGGCTGCAAGAGGGTTGGATGTGGATGATGTTTCGCATGTAATAAATTTTGGTTTACCCGACGATTGTGAAGTTTATACTCATCGTAGCGGAAGGACCGGCAGGGCTGGCAAGACCGGTACATCAATCTCTATAATTCATATAAAAGAGAAAGGAAAAACTGCACAGATTGAAAAGCTTATCAACAAAAAATTTGAGAGACGTGAAGTCCCGAAGGGCGATGTAATTTGTGAAAAACAGCTGTTCAACTTTGTTGATAAAATTGAAAAAGTAAAAGTGAACGAGGAAGAGATAGAACGTCTGCTTCCATCTATTTTCCGTAAACTGGAATGGCTTGGAAAAGAAGATATAATAAAAAGAGTTGTCTCTCTGGAGTTCAATCGTCTGATTGAGTATTATCAGAAGGCCGAAGAGATTCACCAGCCTGAAGAGTCATCATCAAAAAGGAATGAAGGCAGATCTGGTGCTAAAAACTACGACAGAAATGAAAAAAATAGTCGTAAACCGGAAAAAGGTTATGCCCGCATATTTATCAATGTTGGGAAGATGGATGGTGCGAATCCGTCCACTCTTATGGGTTTCATCAATGAAAATGTGAAAGGGAAAGTTCCTGTGGGAAGAATAGACCTGTTGAAAAGCTTCTCTTTTTTTGAAGTTCCCGATGAATATGCGTCGAAAGTGGTTAATACTTTTAGAGGTATGTACATAGATGAAAGGAAACTGGTAGTGCAAATGGCTCAGGATGGTCATAGTCCAGAGAGAGGGAGGAGAGATTTTGCAGACCGTTTTTATCAGGAAAACAGCATAAACAGGCACAATAAAGGAAAAAATGGAGGTCGCAGGAAACGGTGATTGTTCCTCGGGGTTGAGCTGAATTTTTTACAGAGTGGGGTTCCTATATAATTCTCTTTATCTTTCAGATACTGTTGCAGTGCATCACCCTTTACTTAAAAAAGGAAGTCAAAAATTAAATCAATTTGATTCAATATCAGAAAAAATAAACTTTTCATTTATTTTATATGTGTCTTTAAAAAGGTATAGATGCTAAGTCTGTATCTTTTTTTATATCTTTGTGAACCATATAGCATAAGACCTATGGCACGAAGAAGACTTTCCCAGACTCAAATTGCTTTTATTATCATCCTCTGGCTTGTTCTGGTAGCGTATATTCTATTGTACGCTAAAGTAACCTTTTATACCATTATTTCAATACTTATATCGGGAGCCATCGTATTTATTCCTGTTTACAAAAATCTAAAGAAATAGGTTTTATAGTAACAAAAATGATAAAAATATTAGAATATTTTTATCATTAGAAATTTATTTCTAATTTTGCATTTCAAAGTGATTATTTTTATACGAATTGTTAGAAAAATAATTTTAATGAAACTTGAATTAACGTTCTTGCTGCGGTAAAATGGTTACTACAAGTCTTCTGCAAAACAATGAAATCGAAATGATTAATATAATTATTAGAGGTTGCATCTGACAATAGTATAAATAAACAGATGAAATAATAAATTGTATGAAAGCTTCAGAGGTTATCGATCTATTAAAAAGACGTTTCCCCAACGAACCGGAATATCATCAGGCTGTTGAGGAAGTAGTTGAATCAATCGAGGATGCTTATAATGAACATCCTGAGTTTGAAAAAGCAAATATAATTGAGCGTTTGGTTATCCCGGATAAGATACACTCTTTTCGTGTTACCTGGGTAGATGATAAAGGAAATGTGCAGACCAATATGGGGTATCGTGTCCAGCATAACAATGCTATTGGGCCCTATAAGGGCGGAATTCGCTTTCATGCATCGGTATCTCCTTCTATTCTGAAATTTCTTGCTTTTGAGCAGACATTTAAAAATGCTCTTACCACTCTTCCTATGGGTGGTGCCAAAGGAGGATCAGATTTCTCACCTCGCGGTAGGTCCGATGGTGAGATTATGCGTTTTTGTCAGGCATTTGTTGAGGGATTGTGGCGAGTGATCGGGCCTAATACCGATGTGCCTGCCGGGGATATTGGTGTAGGAGGACGTGAAGTAGGCTATATGTTCGGCAAATACAAGAAGCTGGCCGAAGAGTTCACAGGTACGTTTACAGGCAAGGGACGCGAGTTTGGAGGTTCTCTTATTCGCCCTGAAGCAACCGGATACGGGAATGTATATTTTCTGCTGGAGATGCTGAAGACCAGGAATATTGATATAAAAGGGAAAAAATGTCTGGTGTCCGGATCCGGAAACGTGGCACAATATACCTGTGAGAAACTGATTGAGCTGGGAGCTATACCTGTTTCTCTTTCTGATTCAGATGGTTATATATATGATCCCGACGGAATTACAAGAGAAAAACTTGACTTCGTAATGGAACTGAAAAATCTTTATCGCGGCCGTATTCGCGAATATGCCGAAGAGTATGGTTGTAAATACGTTCCAGGAGCACGCCCTTGGGGAGAAAAAGCAGATATTGCCCTTCCGTCGGCCACGCAGAACGAGATTGACCAATCGGATGCCGCGCTCCTTGTAAAGAATGGGATTATTGCAGTATCGGAAGGTGCCAACATGCCTAGTACTCCTGAGGCAATAGAGATTTTTCAACAACACAAGATCCTTTATGCACCCGGTAAAGCTGCAAATGCCGGAGGTGTTTCGGTATCGGGACTGGAGATGACACAAAATTCAGAACGTTACAGCTGGCCAGCTGAACAGGTGGATGAAAAATTGAAATGGATCATGGGTAATATCCACGAAAATTGCGTTAAATACGGAACCGAAAGCGATGGTTATATCAACTACGTGAAAGGCGCTAACATTGCAGGGTTCATGAAGGTTGCCAAGGCCATGATGAGCCAAGGTGTTTTGTGATAAGTTATATACTTATTCCCGGATAACGGCTTTTTGCCGCAGTAAATGCAATTTCAAATAGGGATTCATAAATTTTTTTTATTCTGAGAATTGACGTATTTTTGCATTCTGAAAAAAGGATGGTCCGGTAGCTCAGCTGGATAGAGCAACAGCCTTCTAAGCTGTGGGTC
>ENA-UOOK01000718-UOOK01000718.1-fermentation-metagenome-genome-assembly--contig:-NODE-718-length-44158-cov-24.293790_pt1 | contig 44158 bp, 39 predicted proteins | sample MGYA00245777_ERZ724023 | MGnify/ENA primary metagenome ERZ724023 (study PRJEB28704, sample SAMN03018312) | fermentation metagenome | biome: anthropogenic terrestrial biome; feature: soil; material...
TCTTGCGGCGGATAAAGTCGATGGCCGTGCGGCTGAAGAGCAGCATCAGTTGGGCGATAAGGACGAGCCAGATAAAGCCGATGTCCCTGCCCGCGATACCCGTGTCGACGATGGCCTGGGTGAGGAAAGGGAAGATGAGTTGCAGGAGGCTGCCGATGAACAGCCCCAGGATGAGTTGCCCGAAGAAGCGCTGGTATTTCGCCAGGTACTTCCAGAGGAACTGCACGCGGTTGCCGGAAGGAATGCTGTCGCCCTCCTGTTCATAAAAAAGATTGGTCGGTTCCAGCAGCAGGGCGACGCCTTTTTCCTCGCCGCCCGTGCGGGTACTGAGCCAGTGAGCGCAGAACTCCTCGCGGGAATAGGCGAGCAGTCCCTTGCCGGGATCGGCCACCGCTATTTCATCGCCTTTCCTGTTGTGCTTTATACGGTACACCACCACAAAATGCTCCTGGTTCCAGTGAACGATGCAGGGAAGGGGAGCTTTTTCCGCCAGCTTGTCGAAAGTCAGGCGGCCGCCCACGGTGTGGAAGCCGATCTTCTCCGCCGCGCGGCTGATGCCCAGCAGCGAGACGCCGTCGCGGCCGATGAAGCAGTTCTCCCGCAGGCGCTCCAGCGTATAGTCCCGGCCGTAATGCCGGGCGACCATGCTCAGGCAGGCAGGGCCACAGTCCATTGAGTCGGGTTGCTTGGTGAAAGGGAAAGACATGATTTATAATTTATTGCTGTTTCCCAATGAATAACGAACTTCAAAATCAAGAGTTAAGTAATCTTCCAAAGAAGTGTCTATCACATTTAGTGAGCAAATGTCATCAATATTTCCCCATCCTTTTTCAATTTGTTTTTGGCTGCAAGGCCCCATACATTGAGGCAGCATTACGCATTTTAGGCATTTGTCATTTTCAAAAGTTTGCCTTGACAAGCGTTTAATTAAATCAACTTCATTCCATTCTATCCTTCCATCTGGGAGAAGTTTTCCTTCAGCAGTATTCGGAGTCAAGTTTCTTCCATTACATCGATAAACTAATCCATTATAATTGATTACAGCATAATTATACACTTCTGCCGGACAAGAAACGTGCCTAAGTCCAAAAATTCCGTGTCCTACCCTAAATCCTGCTTTCAAAAATTTCACGATTGTTTGTTTGAGTTCATCTACTTGTTCCTTATTGACAGAGTTTTTAGTTTGCCAAACACGTTCCAGATGAATAGATATTTTACTTTTATCTAACTTTGAAATCTCATCAATAATTTCGTCCGTATATTTCAACGTTTGATTATCATAGTTAAGGCGTAAAGTAATTATACGGGGAACAAGAGAATTTTCAGAAGAAATATTATCAGAAATCAATTGTAATGCTGAAATGATTTTTTCAAAGGTCGGATAATTATCCGTCTTGCCAATTCTTACTTTATCATGTTTTTGCTTATTGCCATCAAGAGTTATTTGAAATAAGGGGTTGAAAGGTTTTAACTTTAAGACTACATCTTCAGTTATTAATGATCCATTTGTAACAAAAAAGGGGTAAAAAGAAATCCCAGCTTTACTACACAATTCATTCACTTGTTTAAGTAAAGGATAAACAGTGGCATCAAAAAAAAGTAATGGTTCTCCCCCAAAAAAGGTAAGATGTAAAGAATCAATTTCTTTTCTCTCAATTTTATTTGCAATATGTTTTACTGTCGCATTCATCACATCTTTTGAAATACAGGTGTTCTTCACATGAGTTTCATAACAATACCAACATTTCAAATTGCAATCTTGAGTCGGATATATCATTAGAAAATAGTTTCGATTTGCAAAAGTTTGCCTTCGATTTGCAAGTCGAATAGCTCCAAGTTCGTCCATCTCGTCGTTAATTATAAAACCAGACTGCCTAAAACTATCAAAAACAGATGGACATATATTTTTGAAAATATCTAAATCTTCGTTTTCAAATATTTCATGTGCCTTATGAGAAACAATTACATAATTATCAGTAAATGTATTGTAACTTAGGACACATTTATTTTTTGAAAAAACACATTGTAATTACTTTTTTTTCATTTTTCGATTGGATTTAATTTGTTCTTGATTTTTCTTGTTCATTGCTAGATTGGATATGCTGAAATTTTTTAGCCTTTCCTTTACTAAAAGAGTAAGACAATGTAAATGCAAAAAATGGCAATTTGCTATAATACGTTTGTTTTTGAGCAATAACACTGGGCGTTTCATTTCTTGATCCCATTTTTTGGTTATAAAGCATTCTTTGTGCTTCCACTTTCACACTCAATCTATCTTTGAAAAATGATTTATAAACAGCCATATTTAGTAAATGATATGGATAACTTTCTGAATAACCATTTTTTGATCGTGAAATATAGCGGTATAGAATTTCTCCACGGATATTTCCGGGTATATAGAATGTGTGTTGGGAAAACAAATCATAACTGAAAACTGAAAATATTGGCAACATCACAGCTTGATAACAACTGTGGTTTATATTTAATTGATTTAGAGCACTCCACCATGATGTTATGTTTACAGGTATATACGCATTGAAATTAAAATTATTCGTTTTTACGCCATCTACATACGAAGATATAATTATAGATTCATTATTGATTGTTTCATTTTTATTAAATGCGCTTATGGCATTGTTACTCCATCGGTACGATAATGAAAAATAATATTTTCCCTTGTAATTATAGTTTATCCCAATATTATTTATGATGTTAGGACTTAACAGCGGATTTCCTTCTACTATGTTGTATCTGGAGGTATAATAACGTTTCGGAAGTAGTTGCAAATAATTAATCCTTTGTATTCTTTGAGTATAGGAAAATCCCAACTTATTCTTATCATTTAGATTATAGTTAAAATAAAATGATGGGAATAGATTGCTTTTCTCTTCTGTTGATCTGACATTTTCGATCTGGCTAAAGGTATATTCTCCTCTTAAGCCTCCAATAAAACTCCACCGGGTTTTACTTATATTATATTGGATAAAAGTTGAAATAAGTTTTTCATTATATTCATATTTATAACCTATTGAATTATCTATTATCCATTCATCTGACAATTCCTCATAACTAGTTAAGATATTATTAACAAATGAATTGCTGTATTTTATTCCGGTCGTTAAAATACTTTTTGAAGTAACGGAATGATGGTAATTAATTTCTGTAGAAAGCATTTGAAAAGGGCTCTCCTGATCATTAAGAATATCTTCTGTTAAAATAAGATTATCCTGTAAATCATAATTATGATAATTATAATAGCTCTTGGAATTATATTTGTACTGATTAACATAATCGGAAAGAAAGGTAATTTTTTTCGTTCCCGTAGAATCCAACAATAAATCATAGTTGACCGTAAATGAATAATTGTTCATATTTTGTAAATCTTTTTGGTCGATTACTGTTTGCCATATTGCTGATTTATTTTCACCATTTATATTTGTTTCACCGGTAATACATTCATCTTTAGCCCAATATAAATAATTGACATTAAAAGCTATATTATTTTTTCTATTAATTTTATAAAACAAATCAACGTTTAGAGAATAGTTTTTATCGAAAATCGTATCTTTTAATTCTGTTTCGTATTCAATTTCCTGTTGAATATCTTTAGCATAATTATTTGAAAGGAGCAACCATTTTGATTTCTCTCCGTTTAATGAAACATTGGCTCCAAAGTCTCCTTTGTAATATTGTAACGAAAGAAAAGGAGAGATTCCTGCGAAACGTTGTATATCTGTTTTTGTACTGATCGTTCCACTTATGCCTTCATCTATATTTTTTTTGGTAATAATACGGATTATTCCATTTCCTTCTGCTTCATACATTGCCGAGGGCCTTTGAATCACTTCTATCCTACTAATATTTTCTGATCGGAATGAACTCAAATATCTCATCAGAGATGCTCCTGAGAGTCTGATAGGACGATCGTCAATAATGACCTGCACTCCAGACAACCCATTAATTAAAATACCTCCGTCAGAAGTAACCCATACCCCGGGGAGCTGTTGCAAAAGGGACTCGATCGTATTGCCTTTTGCAGCCAAGCTATTTTCTATTTTTATATCGAAACGATCGTTTTTGAAAGTCACTTTTGGGCGAATAACTTTTATCGAGACCTCTCCTAAATTTGCATCATTTTCCTGTAACGTAATGGTTTGCCTCGATTCATCTGTTAAGTATCGTGTTTTATATCCGATAAATGATATTTTTAAAAAATTATTTGCTATTTTTTTTGCAGTGAGTGTAAACGCTCCATTATTGTCGGTTATTGTTCCGGTTATTAATGCAGAGTCAGGTAATGAATGTAGCGTTACATTGGCAAACTCAAGTGGTAGTCCATTATTATTTATTATTTTACCCTGAATAATATTATCTTGGGAATTTATATTTAATGAACACCAGAAAAGTAAGTATATTAAAAGTGTAAATTTATTCATACCAGTTAACGATTTTGTATAGGATAGGATTATAAACACAAATGTAGGAAAAGAAAATCAAAATATTCTTTTCCTACATTTGTTCGAATGATTAAACTAAAACGGGATTCGTTGGTTTTACTGGCTTACTACATCCCGAGCAACCACCTCCACAACCGGCTCCACAGCCGACACCACAGCCCATAATTTCATTATTTCCTCCCTTGATTTCAATCAAATCATCATTTGAAAGAAATATATTATCAAGAGATAGTATTAAGTCTATAGATTCTTTGCTTGATTTCATATTGTTTAAATATTTGGTTTTTTTCTACTCGTCACGCTTTTCGAACTCCTCGCCCATTGTTTGAAACAGCTTCCCGGCAACACACCGGTTGGGATTGCTGCGCCGCCTACTATTTTTTATCTTCGCTTCAGCGACTTGCGGACAATTTGTATAAATACAGATTTTCCGCTTGTCTCTCAATTTCTAAACAGGAAAAATCCTGTTTTTCCTGTTTAGGCTGCGACCGTCGAAATTGAGAAAAACGGCTGCAGCCGGATGTGTCCAAGTTGTTTTTGCCGAGGAGGCATAAGAATGTGTTACGCTTCAACGAATGACAAAAGAAGAAATTTCCCGAAGCGATGTTTTTCTCTAAGCGAAATTCCGGCAAAAGAAACGGCATTCTATCCTTAACGGGACAGTAAACCTTTTCCGACGGGAAACCAAACAGGATTTCCCGTAACGGAAAGAAATGTAGCATTTGCCTCAGGCATCCGGTTATTTTCTCCCTTAGTATTCTTATTTTTGTTTTCATCTTCATCCGTATATCCCTGTAATTTAATGTATCAAAAAACGGCATTCCGCTCGAAAGTGGCTTGAGAACACTCTGTACTATCCTGCCGCTTGTGTTATCACCGCACATAGAAGCGCAAAAAAGCCTTATTTTCCCGTCTCATCCTTTTTGCTCCGGGTTCTTTTGAAGAATGCGAACATCGCCTCGTAAAGCACGCTTAGCCCCGGCACCTTGTCCTTATGCTGCTTAACGGCGGAGTATACCTCCAACGCGGCATTAATGGTGTCGCCACCGACGGCCATCACCGACTTCTTCAACCCTTCGCTTACCTCTTCCGCTTCAATAGAAAGCGGTTGAATCGTCTTGTAAAGCGTATAATCCTTGCCGAACTCGTCCTTATTGAATACCGCAGGCAGAATTTCGGGATGGGTATCGACCACCTCTTTGGCCAATTCGAGGAACGGCTGGTAGTTGTTTCCCACTTTAAATACCCCGCTCACTTCCGCGCTTTGCATCGTGGAAAGGAACGGCAACTTCGTGTTGATCGTCGCAAAAGCCTTGCGAACTTCTTCCGCATCTTCACCAGAGAGCATTGCAGAGATCAGATTTAAATCCATAATCGTTTTGTTTTTTTGCCTTTTGGCGTAATTATTCGCACTTCATGAATTATTATTTTATCCGTCAAACGGTTTTGAGCCGTTTAGCGGAATCTCTCCAAAATTGAGGATTACTTTAGTACCACTACCGGCTTCAATCCATGCGGGGTAACAATATAGGGTACTCCATCGATAATGACAATAATCGAATTATCTTCATCTTCTTTTTCAGTTCCTGAAGAACCGCCTTTTACCGAGTTCAGCTGTTGTGCATTGAATACTTCCATTGTTTTGATTATTAATTGTGAATAATAGTATACGCTGCAATATTAGGAAGAGTTTTCGGAACGTTATATAATCGCAACATAATCTCTTCATCGAAAGAATCGATATATAATATAGACAAAATCTATATATTGTAAAGCTAAAGGGAAGCTGCCTACATTAGAGGAAATTTTCGCAAAGGATTTTCAATTGCTATTTTATTGAAGAATACTTTTTTACATCAGCACAATTTTGCTACTTTTGCTTAGAAACTGTTTTGATTTTTTTTCGGAGGAGAAATAAGAAGAAAAAATTTATTATGATGAAACGGAGAATGACACCTTATATTTTTGCTTCTGCACTCGCCTTGGCGGTTTTAATAGGCTCACAGGCGATATGGATAGGTAATGCCGTTCATCAAAAGAAAGAAAATAAAAAGGAGGAATTTGAAAAGGCGTTCAACCAATCGGTTTCTTCTTCTGCATTCTCTCTTCGGTCGTCGCAACCTTATGTCCATGCAGCCCGTCTCGATTCCATTCCTGAGAAAGATAAATCCCATCCTGAGAAAATCATAGACCTGGGAAAAATAAACAGTTACAGTAACGCCCCGATATTGATAGAAAATGCGTTTATCCTGATGCAGATACGATCGGGTAAATTTTCTCTGGCACGCATGGATTCTTTACTGCGCGCTCACACCGAAGAAATGGGCAAAACGGTGTCGGGAAGCCTTCTGCTTTATTCCAACGAAGATGTGGTGATCGACAGCATTTCCTACTCATTACCTATCGTCGAAAAAGCATTATCGGCGCGTTACACGGCAGAAAGGATAATCGCCTATCCCGGAGCACGCTACATACTGCGCGCCGAATATGGTATCGCAGAACAAGGCCCTTTGCGGAATATGGGTATAGCGACACTTATATCCCTTTGCGCTTCTGTAATTATTATCGGTGTGCTCCTTATTCTCCTGGCGAAGTTGAAACGCTGGCAGGGGGAGATGACGAACATGGAACGATCGTTCCGCGGCGCTATTCACGACTTGAAATCGCCGCTGGCATACGTGTACCTGACGCTTACGTCCATGGAAGAAAAAGAAACAGATGCTACCAAGAGGGGAGCGCTCTCGCTTAGCGCCGACCGCGTGATTTTTTTGTCTGATAAAATAAAACGGATGTTGCAATCGGGACGAACTATCCAAAAAATCCGGGATAATCAAAAAGAAGAGGTATATGTGTACGATCTGCTGGAACAGATTGAAACTGAAATGCGGGCGGTTTTTCCCGAAAAAAAGATCACGTTTAAAAATCAAGCAGACAGCGAACTCGCCATACGGGTTTCACCGGACTTGTTTGAGGCGGCTTTGCGTACGCTCATAGAGAATGCGGCGAAATACAATGATGACCGTCCCATTGTAACCCTTCACGCGTTTAAGGATAATAACCGCATAAAAATCACGGTCGCCGATAACGGTACAGGTATGACGGGCCGACAGTTGAAGCATCTTTTCTATCCTTATTATACCACCGACAAAAAAGAGGGTAACGGAATCGGAATCTATTATGCTTTTCATATTATCAAAGCGCACGGCGGTACGCTTATGGCGGAAAGTGAGCCGGGCAAAGGCTCGTTGTTTACCATTGCCCTTCCTGAATAAAGATTTAAACAAATCGAACGATGAAGACGAAGCCAAAAATAAATGTACTGCTTATAGACGATGATAAGATACTGGGCGCTCAACTTGTAAGAGAATTGAATGAACGCGGCTATGAGACCCGCTATTTCCCGTCGGTTGAAAGAATCACCGAAAACATCCGTAGCTTGCAGCCGGATGTATTGGTACTGGATGTCATGCTCGGAAAGCAAAACGGCATCGAGATGGGCCGCAACCTGTATGAGATTTTTCCCACATTACCTATTATTTTTATATCGTCGTACCACGAAGAACCTCTGAAAGAAAAAGGATTACACGCAGGAGGGGTGGCTTATCTCGATAAACCGCTATCCGTAAGACTCCTGGCAGCGCATATCGACCGGTTTGCCCGCCAACGAGACGGCAGATATAAGGAAGACGACGGGGCGCCGGAACGTATCGGCAATATGTTACTGGACAACCGGAACAGGGCTATTATAACCGAAGATGGGATAATCAAAGAATTGCGCCCGATGGACTATGTGTTATTGAAAAAACTGACGGCGAACCTTGATCGGGTTGTTTCCCGTGAAGAATTATTTTATGCGGCATGGGAAGGCAACACCGAATCATACAACGAAAACAGCCTGAATAATTACATCCGCCGCCTACGGGTTTTACTGGCTGAAAATACAAATCTGAAAATCACACTGCAAAAAGGAAATGGTTATAAATTGAGCATTCACCTGCTTTCATGATGTGCCGGTGAGCGTAACTCTTTCTTCACCTCTCCGCAACTGGGGCATCCGCCGCAATAAGAAGAGTCATCCCTCTTGACAAAGAAAAACTTATAAATTTCGTATCCGACCTTAGCCACGACTGCGAGGCCAATCAGGCCAACCACTATCCATTGTATATTCATATTTTCAAAACACGTTAAAAGGATAAATGTTCTTCTTTTACATAAAAAACTGCCCTATTTGAAATACGGCAAAAGCAACCAACCACGCCAAACCGGTCGAGTAAAGCACGCTGAACAACGCCCATTTCCATGAATGCGCTTCCTCCTTGATGGCCACGACCGTCGCAATACAGGGAAAATAAATCAGTACGAACAATAAAAATCCGGCGACCACCAACGGCGTAAACACCGGCGAGCCATCGGCATATCTTTCCGAGGAAAGCCGTGTCTGCAACGACTCCTGATTTTCACTATCGCCCGTGTACAATACTCCCATGGTGCTGATGACAATCTCTTTGGCCGCCATGCCCGAAAGCAAACTCACCGATATCTTCCAATCGAATCCGAGCGGACGCATCACCGGTTCGATGGCCTTGCCAATCTTGCCGATATACGAATTTTCCTGATGCTCCATATTGCGCACGTACTCAATATCGGAAACCAGACTCTCTCTCTCCCCCTCATCGATTTGCCCTTGCGCAACCCGAGATTCGATCTGCTCGATTTGCTGATCAAACGCCTTATCGCGATTTTCATTTTGAGGAAAATAGCCTAAGAACCAAATAATGACGGAAGCAATCAATATCGGGCCTCCCATCTTTTGCAGGTAATGCTTCGAGCGGTCCCACATGTGAATAATAACCGATTTGAACGTCGGCTTGCGATAAGGAGGTAGCTCCATGACAAACGGCGTATCTTCTTCCGTAAATATTTTTTTCCGCAGCAGCAATGCCGTAAGGACGGCTACTAAGATGCCGGCCGCATACAATCCCAATAAAATAAAGCTGCCGTTTCGCGGAAAGAAAGCGCTGACGAATAAGATATATACCGGTAACCGTGCGCTACACGACATAAACGGCACAATCAACATCGTAATCATCCGGCTATTGCGGCTTTCTATGGTTCGTGTCGCCATGATGGCCGGCACATTGCACCCGAAGCCCATGATCATCGGGATGAAAGACTTCCCGTGCAACCCAATGGCATGCATGAGTTTATCCATAATGAAGGCCGCTCGGGCCATGTATCCCGAATCCTCCATAAAAGAGATAAACGCATAGAGGATAATGATATTGGGCAGAAAAACAATCACACTCCCCACACCACCGATGATGCCGTCGACCAACAAATCTTTCAACGGCCCATCGGCCATCCCGTTGCGAAGCAGATTCCCCAATTGAGCAACCAGCCATTCAATCCAGTCCATCGGGTACTGTCCCAAACGGAATGTCGCTTCAAAAGTAATCCACAAAAACAGGAAAAACAACGGCAACCCCAAATACTTATGGGCAAATATCGCATCGAGTTTCGTCGTTGTAAGCGAAAAATGAATCCGGGCGCCCAACGTCTCTTTCAACGCCCCCGCAATAAATCCGTAACGCGCATTGGTGAACGCCGATTCGGGATCCTCTTTCAACAGTTTTTCGATGTAACTACGTTCCTTATCTCTCCGGGAAACGATACCGGCATATTTCGGCAAATCAGCGATCGCCTGTTCTACATCTTTGTCTCCCTCCAATAACTTGACGCACGTATATCGCTTGGGCATGTGTAACTGTTCCAAATCGACCTCCTGCAATTCCCGCTCCATAACGCCGATAGATTTTTCCAAGACTCTCCCGTAGGGAACCTTCACACTCTCCCGGGGAACGTTTTTTTCGGATTGATGCAGGTCGATAACCGCCTCAAGCAACTGCGGAATACCCACGCCTTTTGTCCCGACAGTGGGAATCATGGGTACATTGAGCATGGCCGAAAGCTTTTTATAATCGAACTTGCGCCCGCTTTTTTCGAGCTCGTCAAACATATTCAGCGCGACCACCATCGGCGTCTCCAACTCGATCAATTCCGTGGTGAGATATAAATTCCGTTCCACGGCCGAAGCGGAAACGACATTGATAATCACATCGGGCTTTTCTTCGAAGATATATTTCCGCACATACAATTCTTCGGGGGAATAAGCCGACAAAGAATACGTGCCCGGCAAATCGATCAGCCGGAAGGTATATCCCTTATGTTTAAGGGTTCCTTCTTTCAAATCGACCGTCACTCCGCCGTAATTCCCCACATGTTCATGGCTTCCGGAGGCCAGATTGAAAATAGACGTTTTTCCCGCATTCGGATTGCCGACAAGCGCCACGTGAATGGTTTTAGGATCGGTTTTCCGCAAAGGAACCGCATGGCGGGGGGTTGCATGACTTACATCCGGTAAAGGCGGCTTATTGTCGTCTTCGGGCAAATCGGACTCAGAGCGAAGCGTGTCTTCCTTCAAGTAAGAAATCTCCACCAATACGGCTTCACTCCGGCGCAACGACACCTCATAATCCATAATGCCGTACTTTATCGGATCTTTCAACGGCGCGTTGAGGATCGATTTCACTTCCTGCCCGCGCACAAATCCCATCTCAAGAATACGTTTACGGAAAGCTCCGCTACCGTTTATTTTAGTGATATATGCTCTTTGTCCTGTTTGTAGTTCTGAAAGGCGCATGAATTTTCAAAATCAATTTTTGATATGCAAACTGCAAAGGTAGTATTTTTTGGTGTGAAAAGCATCTTTTCCTCCCGCATTATTTATACTCATTTTAAATTACGTTTTTATATCTTCTCCGGGGACGTTGCCGACCGAAGATGCGGCTCCAGGCAAGGGCCTCAGTAAAAGAAGGAGCGATACCCTCGGCAAAGTCTCCGGGCGACGCCCTCGATTGTACGATATTCTTTCAAGTTTTTATTACCGTGTGTTTCCCGATCAGGCTTTTTCTTTGTATTTTTGTGAGCGTTCCGGTATCGCGTAAAGGAAAAATAATGGTTTTCGATCTCCGGAACACCATTTTTGAACAACGGACGCAAAAGAGTAGCGTACACAAAAAATTTTCAATATATTTAAAAATAACGGATTATGACGTACAGAATCGAAAAAGACACGATGGGTGAAGTGAAGGTTCCCGCCGACAAGCTTTGGGGGGCGCAAACCGAACGTTCACGCAACAATTTCAAGATCGGGGCTCCGGCTTCCATGCCGATTGAAATCATTTACGGATTTGCGTATCTGAAAAAGGGCGCGGCGTATGCTAACCACGAACTGGGGGTATTATCGCAAGAAAAACGCGACCTCATCGCCCGGGTATGCGATGAAATTCTCGAAGGTAAACTCGATGAGCAATTTCCGTTGGTTATCTGGCAAACCGGATCGGGAACGCAAAGCAACATGAACGTGAACGAAGTGATCGCCAACCGCGCTCATCAACTGGCAGGAAAAAAAATCGGCGAAGGCGAAAAGACCTTGCAGCCCAACGATGACGTGAACAAATCTCAATCGTCAAACGACACGTTCCCCACCGGCATGCACATTGCCTGCTATAAAAAAGTGGTGGAAGTAACCCTCGCGGGATTGCGCCAATTGCATAAAGCGCTCGCCGCGAAATCGGAAGAAATGAAGGATGTAGTGAAAATCGGCCGCACGCACCTGATGGACGCAACTCCTCTGACGCTGGGTCAGGAATTCAGCGGATATGCCGCTCAAGTGGAACATGGCATCAAGGCGATCGAGAATACGTTGCCGCATCTTGCCGAACTGGCTCTTGGAGGTACGGCCGTAGGAACCGGCTTGAATACGCCGAAAAACTATGATGTGGTGGTCGCTAAACATATCGCCGAATTTACCGGCCTTCCTTTTGTGACGGCAAAAAACAAATTCGAGGCGTTGGCTGCTCACGACGCTATCGTGGAAACGCACGGAGCGTTGAAACAAGTGGCCGTTTCGCTCAACAAAATAGCCAACGACATCCGCTTGCTGGCTTCCGGCCCGCGTAGCGGCATCGGCGAAATCATTATCCCCGCCAACGAACCGGGCTCTTCGATCATGCCGGGAAAGGTGAATCCGACCCAATGCGAAGCATTAACCATGGTCTGCGCGCAAGTAGTCGGAAACGACGTAGCGATTGCCGTAGGGGGTATGCAGGGACATTTTGAATTGAATGTCTTCAAACCGGTTATGGCGGCAAACTTCCTGCAAAGCGCCCAACTGCTGGGTGATGCAGCCGTATCGTTCGACATTCACTGCGTATCGGGCATCGAGCCCAACAAGCCACGCATCAAGGAATTGGTGAATAACTCATTGATGTTGGTGACGGCGTTGAATCCGAAGATCGGCTATTACAAAGCGGCCGAAATCGCCAATGCGGCTCACAAAAACGGAACCACGCTGAAAGAAGAAGCCGTCCGATTGGGATATGTTTCGGCGGAAGATTTCGACAAATGGGTACGTCCGGAAGATATGACCAAATCGTTGGATTGATTTCATAGAGAAGAGGCTGTCTCAAAAATTGTTATTATTAAAAGAGTGAAAGTAACGGATTGTAAATTAAAAAGAATATTCCCTATTTTTACTTTTGAGACAGCCTCTTTTCAAAATAATTTCACAACTATTTTAATGGAAAAAAGATGAGAACAACCGCAGAATTAAGAAAACATCTCATTAAACGAATCGGATCGGCAGATCATCGGTTGTTACGTATGATGAATGCACTCGCCGATAGTTATGATCCGGATGAAAACGATATAAATGAACCGGATTCGGATTACGAAAAAATATTGAGCCAACGGTTAGAATACCATAAGGAGAATCCCTCCGACGGAAAAAGCTGGCAGGAAATAAAAACAACCTTAAAAGATAGGTATGGTATATAAAGTGATTGTAAAATCTTTAGCCGAACAAGATATCACCGAAGCGATCGAATGGTATGCAGAGCATACTCTTCAATTAGCGGAAGAATTAACCGAAAGTATCGAAGATTGTTTGACATCCATTGAAGAGCATCCATTACAATATCAAAAAAGATATGGCGAAGCAAGAGTTGCTTTTACCCGTAAGTTCCCTTACGACATTTATTACACCATTGAAGAACAAACGATTTTCATCCACGCAGTACTTCACTCCAAAAGAAATCCAAAAACAAGTATTGACAGACTCTAAAACTTAAAAAGAATCCCATAAAGTAACACAGCTACATACGCTTTCTATTACATCAACGCTTTTATAAAAAAGAAAATAATGAATCCGGCGGTAACCAGTTTCGCTATCAGTCCGAGGATATAGCCGACAAATGCGCCGGAAGCTTGTTTGAAAGCCGCTTTTATCTTATTACCCGACAAAAGGCTCCCTGCCAAGGCGCCGACAAAAGGCCCCAGAATGATTCCGAGAGGGCCGAAAAAGAAGCCGATCAGCAACCCCGCCGCCGTGCCCCAAACGACCTGTTTGTTTCCGCCCATCTTCTGCGTTCCCCACACCGGCAAGTAGTTATCGAGCAAACTCACAATGAGTGTCACGATGCCTAATACAACGATCGTCGTCCACGACAGTTCGTCTTTCACCGACGGTGCAAACTTAAGCAGCAACAATCCCAACCACGACACCGGCACCCCCGGCAATACGGGCGCCACGGTGCCCACAGAACCGATAATCACTAAAACTGCTGCCAAAATAATCCACACTACATCCGCCATCGTATCGTCATGCTTTTTTAGAGTTCGCATCTACGGTATGATCCAGCACCACCCGGTGCGGAAGCGAGCCGTGCCCGAGAATCTCAACGGGGCACGAATCGTAAGCCGCCAGCAACCATTCGTTGGAAATATCGGCACCGGAGTGATAATGCAAGCCCTCATTGACGCAGGCGATATTCTTTACCATCGAAAGCACCGTGCCCACATCGTGCGAAACAAGAATAATGGCAATCTCTTTATTAAGCTCGCCGAGCAGTTTGTAGAAGTTGGTTTCGAAGAGTTTGTCGACATACGAACTCGGCTCGTCGAGGATAATCAATTTCGGATTGTCGATAATAGCCCGACCCAGCAGTACCCGTTGCAATTGCCCGCCCGAGAGTTCTCCTATCGGCTTGTCGAGCAAGGGTTCGATGCCGAGTTGCCCGGCCACCCGCTTTACCTGCTCCCGATCTGCGAGGGTATAGCGTTTGAAAAGCCTGCCCGACGGGGTAAGTCCCGAAAGGATGACTTGGGAGACCGATATGGGAAACTTTTTATCGATTTGGTTTATCTGCGGCAGATACCCGATATTGATGTCGGGGACGGACCTGCCTTCGTCGAAAAAGGTAATGGTTCCGACCGACGGTTTAATCAATCCGAGAATCGTTTTGAGCAAGGTCGTTTTACCGCCGCCGTTCGGACCGATAATGCCGAGGAAATCGCGTTCGTACACCGACAGCGACACCCCCTTCAAGACTTCGGGCTTAGCGTCGTATCCAACCGTCAGGTTTTGTATTTCGAGTAATTTATTCATTGTTTTTTCCGGCTAAAATACGGGCAATGCGCAGCAACTCGCCGTCCCAGTCATACGACAACGGATCGATGGTATACGTGCGCGCTCCGATTTCCTTCGCCATCACTTCGGCGTTCTTCGTATCGTATCCCTTTTCGATAAACACGATATGGATGTTTTCGGCGTGAGCGATGTCGACCAGTTCTTTGAGTTGACGAGGCGACGGGTTTTTGCCTTCAAACTCAATGCTGTATTGATGTAACCCGTAGTCTCGGGCAAAATAACCGAGCGCGGGATGATAAATGACAAATCCGCGTGAAGGAATGTCCTGCAACAAGTCTCGGATAAGGCTGTCGGTACGGTCTATACGCCGGGTCAGCGAGTCGAAGTTCGCTTTATAAAAGGCTTCGTTTTCGGGATCCGCCTCGACCACCGCCTTATACATATTGGCTGTAAATATGCGCACAGCCGACGGTGATGTCCACACGTGCGGATCGATGCCTTCACTATGCGAATGGGCATGTCCTTCGTGCGAATGATGATCATGATCGCTATGCGCATCTTCTATCGCCTCGATGCCTTCGCTGCAATTGACCACCGCTACATCCGGATTATTTTTACCCAAACGCTCCGACCAGGCGTTCTCGAAACCCAATGCTCCCACTTTAAAGTAGATGGAACTCTTGCCCAAATCGGTCATCACCGAAGGCGCCGGTTCGTAGGTTTCGTGATTAGCGCCGGGGGGAATCAATGTATTTACGGTAAACCGATCCCCCACAATCTTTTCCAGAAAAAACCGTTGCGGCTCGATGGTCACGGTAAGCACACGCTCCCCGGAGGAGTGTTGCCCGGCTTTTGATCCCGGCCGGCACCCGGCGGACAACAACAAAACAACGATAACAAGAATATAAGTAGTCTTCTTCATTTATTTTTTAAAGCGAAGGTAAGAATTTTTAGCGTTCGATAAAATAGTAAACAAAGATTTGATACTTTTGTTTCGTTTAGGTATTTTCAATAAATAAAGTTTTCAGAAATGACGAAGTTATTTTTTTATTTCTCAAGGCGTAAATCGATGTTTATAGCGCCCCTATCGACGAGATTCAGGACGAAGGAAAATGGAAAAAGAATAACTCAGAATAAATCGTTTATTTCTTCACAATTCCTTCGTATTTTAATCAAATGAAATTCGATTTTGAGATAACGGAAGACGGCTCGCACACATTATACGTTCCGGCATTGGACGAGCACTATCACTCCACGCACGGCGCCCTACAGGAAGCCCGGCATGTATATATCGACGCCGCGTTACATCGGTGCCAAAAGCCGCATGTACGGATATTGGAAGTGGGCTTCGGAACGGGACTCAATGCCTTCCTGACCTTACTCGAAACGGAAAAAAGACAGCAGGCGGCGCATTACACTTCGCTCGAATTGTATCCGCTTTCGTTACAGGATGCCCGAAAACTGAATTTTGCCTCATTAATCGCTCCCGATAGAAACGATCATTTTCTACAGTTGCACGCCTTGCCTTGGGATCGCGCACAAGCGATCACTCCCGCGTTTGTCCTCGAAAAGCGCCAATGGGACTTCAGCAAACCCGACAGTTTCTGTTTCGACGGACTGTTCGACGTGGTGTATTTTGATGCTTTCGCCCCCGACAAGCAGCCCGGGGTTTGGACACAAGCGCTGTTCGACAAAATTTATGAGGCTTGTGCCGGAGGCGCCGTCATCACCACTTATTGCGCCAAAGGAAGTGTCCGGCGCATGCTGCAAGCGGCCGGTTTTGCCGTGGAACGCTTACCCGGCCCGCCCGGTAAACGCGAGATGCTGCGGGGGTGGAGACGGGAACAGGGGGACTTGAGGGACCCTTAAGGGACAAAGAGACAATAGGTGACGGGTAACTGTGACTCGTCCGGCATCCTCCGTGTATCAACTTTTTTTACTATTTTTGCAGTCATACAAACCCATTTATCCAACGGAATGAACAAAATAATCGGTCTTTTTCTCCTTATCGCACCCTTCTCCCTTGCGGCGCAGGTAATCACCTACGACACCATCCGCGTGGCGGCCGACGACGAGCGCAACATCCATCTGCGCAAAGATCGCATCGCAACGGCTAACCGCCCGGAAGAGCCTGCCCCCGACGACGAGTCGGAAGAGCCCAGGGGAAACTTGCGCATCGGCGCCACGCTGGGACTCTCCTTCAGCCGCAATTACTCGGTGTTCAATATCGGCCCGCAGGTGGGTTATCAGTTCAACCATTATTTCATGGCCGGCGCCGGCATGAAATATTATTATATGAAAACGCGCGGATACTCTTACCAATCCTCCTATCTTTATAAAAATCATTTGCTCGGAGCGAATATCTTCGGCTATGTATATCCCGTACGATTCCTCACCCTCTTCGCCCAACCCGAAATCAATTACCTGTGGGCGGGTTACACCGATGAAGCGACCGGCGAGAGAAGCCGTTCGCAGGGATGGGTGCCTTCGTTGGTTGTCGGCGGCGGACTGCGGGTAGGTTCCTCGCACATCACGCTCAACTACGACCTGATACAGCATGTCAACTCGCCTTATCCCTCGGGAGTCTTCGTCGGCATATCGGCTTTTTTCTGATGTTATACCCATACGCCCGTTTTCAACGATTCAGGGGAACACGGTCGCCCCGAAAAAAGGCTTCGGAAGGAAAAACATACCCGGGAAGGTTCCCAAAAGGTTGATTTGGAAGAAAGAAGAATGATAGAAAGTTCCAAAACGGTGTTCTGAAAGAAAATTGAAGATTGAAAAGCCCTAAAACGATACGTTTGGAGGGAAATTCAATTGAAGAAACCTCCAAAACGGTCGTTTGGTGAAAAGTTCAATTAAAGAAATCTTCAAAACGGCAGTTTGGTGAAAACTTCAACAGAAGAAATCTTCAAAACCGCGGTTTGGAGAAAAGTTCAACAGAAGAAAGTTTCCAAACGGCCGTTTGGAAGAAAATTCAATTCGAGGTTGCTCCAAACAGATAGCGGGAAGAAAAATTCAACGCAGTACGATATCGCGCACCACCGTCATGCCCGCATGTTCGTTGAGTTTCTTTATCAACGCCGGTTTGTTCATGAGTAATTCGGCGCGCAACACCGACGAAGCCAACTGTACATAAAGCGTACCACGTTTCATATATACGTTTTTCGTATAATGTGCTACCCCCTCTCCAAGCACTTCATGCCACCCGTCGACCGCCTTGTGCTCGGCCAATTTCGTTTTGATACCCGGATTTTTTTCAAAAAAGTCGGCCAAAACTTCTCCCAATGACTGCGCGTTTTTCTTGAACATATGTTTACTCGTTAAGACGTTGAATCTCCCCGTCTTTTACGGAGAAAACAGCATGGTTGTTTTGTAACCCGTCCAGAATTTTATCCAACGACTCGCGGTTGGTGTCCGAAATGAAAATTTGCCCGAACTGCTCTTCCGACACCAACTTGACGATCTCTTCCACGCGTTGGGCGTCGAGGCGGTCGAACACATCGTCGAGCAACAAGATGGGCGTTTCTTTCCGAGTCTGCATCAGGAAACGAAACTGCGCGAGGCGCAACGACACGAAGTACGTTTTGTTTTGCCCTTGCGAGCCCACCTTTTTAATGGGGAAGCCGTCGAGCAGCATCTCCAGCTCGTCGCGATGCACGCCCGCCGTGGTGTGCCCCATCGCCATATCGCGATAGCGGTTGCCACGCAGGATACTGCGGAAATCGTTACCGGTGAGTTGCGAAATATAATCGAACGATACCTTTTCGTTCGAGCGACTGATGCGGGTATAAAATTCGTTGAATATGGGCGTCAGGTCTTCAATAAAATCGCGCCGTTTGCGATGGATCAGCACGCCATCGCCGGCCATTTGGTCTTCCCACAGGTCGAGCAATGTGGCATCGATGCGCTCCTCCGGCTCTTTCAGCAGCACGTTGCGCTGTTGCAACGCCTTGTTGTAACGCACCAACGCATTCAGGTACTCCTTGTCGAACTGCGAAACGGCCATATCCATAAACCGGCGCCGCTCGTCGCTTCCTCCGAGAATCAACTCGTTATCGGCCGGCGAAATCATCACCAAAGGAATAAATCCGATATGGTCCGAAAGGCGGTCATATTCCTTCTTATTGCGTTTGAACTGCTTTTTCTGCCGCCGGCGCAAGGCGCAGTAAATCTCTTCACTCGCTCCATCTTCAAACGTATACTTTCCCTGAAGCATGCACACCTCCGCTTCGTGGCGGATAATTTGCGAATCGATCGGATTCGTAAAACTTTTGCAAAACGACAGGTAATATACGGCGTCGAGCAGATTGGTTTTACCCATTCCGTTGTTGCCGATAAAACAATTGATTTTGGGCGACAACTCGAGTTCCGCCTGCTCCAGATTTTTATAATTGATGATGGATAGTTTTGTGAGAATCATTCCTGTTGACAGCCCTTTCTATTCTTCAAGAAGTAATTGTTGCAAATCTTCCGGCGTAATATTCAGTTTCAACCGGCCTTCCGATGCGAACGATATCTTTCCGCGCTCTTCCGACACAATAATCACCTTGGCATCGGTTTCCTGCGAGATACCCAGTCCGGCGCGGTGCCTCAATCCCAAATGCTTCGGGATATTCGGATTCTGCGATACGGGCAAGATGCATCCCGCCGCCTTGATCTTCTTTCCCACCACAATCATCGCCCCGTCGTGAAGGGGACTGTTTTTGAAGAAGATATTTTCGATGAGGCGCGACGAAATGTCGGCGTTGATGATTTCGCCCGTCTGCTCATAGAGCCCCAACTGGATATCGCCTTGCACCACGATAAGAGCGCCGGTATTGGTTTTCGACATATTCATGCACGCCAGTACAAGCGCCGTATAATACGACCGGTCTTTTTTCTGTTTATCGGCGGGAAAGAACAGTTTCGAGATAATGTTCCACCCGCGCTTGGATCCGAGCGACATGAGGAACCGCCGGATTTCGTCCTGAAACAGGATGACCAATAGAAACAAACCCACGCTCACAAACTGATCGAGAATCGATCCGAGCAACATCATATCGAATACCTGCGACACCAACACCCAGATCACCAAAAAAATGAGAATGCCGGCAAACAGCGGACGCAAACCCGATATCTTTACCTGCAAAAACAGGTAATAGAGCAACATGCCCACTAAGATGACATCGACGAGGTCTTTAAATCCGAAATGACTAAACATAAGCGTATTATTTTGTAAATTCTTTTATTTTCGAGATAATCCGTACACATTCCACGGCTTCCTTCACGTCGTGTACCCGCAGGATATCGGCCCCGCACAACAGCGAGTAGGTATGCAACACGGAAGTACCGTTGAGACTCTCTTCGGGCGACACATCCAACAGACGAGAGATCATCGATTTCCGCGAAATGCCCACCAACACCGGTGCATCAAAGATATTAAAATATTTTAGATAAGCCATCAATTCGTAGTTCTGATTCAGCGTTTTGCTGAAGCCGAATCCCGGATCGATAATGATATCGTTCACACCCAACTGGTCAAGCTGCGCTTTCTTTTCCGAGAAATAATAAATCAATTCCTGAATAAAATGCTCGTAATCGGTGTGCTGTTGCATGGTTTGCGGCACGCCCCGCATGTGCATCAGGATGTAAGGCACGTTGAGCGCCGCCGCCGTGGCAAACATATCCGCATCGATCTGTCCGCCCGACACATCGTTGATGATATCCGCCCCGTATTCCTCCACGGCCTGCCGGGCGACATCGGCATAAAACGTATCCACCGACAATACCGCATCGGGAAACTCTTTCCGGATGAGCCGCAGTGCAGGCATCAGCCGGGCAGCCTCTTGCGGAGCCGTTAACCATTCCGAATGCGGATTGGTCGACTGGGCGCCCACATCGATGATGGCTCCGCCTTCTTCCACAATTTGCCGGCAGCGCTGCACGATTTCCTCTTCGGTTTGCTTCCGGCTCCCCTCGAAAAACGAATCGGGCGTGACGTTTACAATCCCCATCACCAGCGGCGCGGATAATTCCACAAGCTTCCCCTTTATGCAAATTGACTTCGTCGGCATACCTTATTATAATATAGAGAGCGGATCCTTGCCCGGATAATCGATCGTGTAATGCAATCCCCGGCTTTCTTTTCTCGCCGTGGCCTGCTTAATGACCATATATCCCACCTTGATGATATTCCGCAATTCGCAGATATCCCTCGACACCACGGAGCGGTGGAAGAAATCTTCCGTTTCGCGGAACAGGATGTTCAGCCGGTCCATCGCCCGTTGCAGGCGCAGGTCGGAACGAACGATGCCCACATACGACGACATGATTTGCCCCACTTCCTTATAGCTTTGCGTGACAAGCACCATTTCTTCGGGCAGCGACGTCCCTTCGGCGTTCCAGTGCGGAATGTCCTCCCGCAGCGAGTAGTCGTGGAAGCGCGGTATGGAATGTTTTGCCGCAGCGTCGGCAAACACCACTGCCTCGATGAGCGAATTCGATGCCAGCCGGTTGGCGCCGTGAAGCCCGGTGCAGGCGCATTCGCCGTTGGCATACAAACGGCTGATACTCGTTTGTCCGTCGAGGTCGACTTTAATGCCGCCGCACAGGTAATGCGCGGCGGGCGCCACCGGAATCATGTCTTGAGTGATATCGATGCCATACGAAAGGCATTTTTCGTAAATGGTCGGGAAATGCTTTTTAGTCTCTTCCGCATTTTTGTGCCTGACATCGAGGAACACATGGTCGTCTCCACGGTTTTTCATTTCCGTATCGATCGCCCGGGCCACGATATCGCGGGGCGCAAGCGATTTACGCGCATCGTACTTCTGCATAAACTCCTGTCCGTCGCACGTCTTCAACACGCCACCGTAGCCTCTCATCGCCTCGCTGATCAAAAACGAAGGCCGTTCGCTCGGATGGAAAAAAGCCGTGGGATGAAATTGCACGAATTCCATTCCTTTTATTTCGCCTTTGGCGCGGGCCACCATCGCAATGCCGTCGCCCGTCGCCACCAGCGGATTGGTGGTTGTTTGATATATACAACCGATGCCGCCGGTAGCCATCATGGTTACCCGCGAAAGGAACGTGTCGATTTCGTTCGTCTCCTGATTCAGAATATAAGCGCCGTAACATTCAATGCCGGGCGTATGGCGGGTGACAACCTGCCCCAAATGATGCTGCGTGAGTATTTCGATGGCGAAATGCTGATCGAAGACATCGATATTGGGATGATTGCGCACCGTATCGATCAAGCTCATCTGTATCTCGGCGCCTGTATTATCTTTATGATGAAGGATGCGGAACTCCGAATGCCCCCCTTCGCGATGAAGATCGAAATTGCCCTTATCATCTTTGTCGAAATCGACGCCCCAACTGATCAACTCTTTAATTTGCGCAGGGGCTTCCCGGATGACCTTTTCAACTACCGTTTTATCGCACAAGCCGGCGCCCGCGTCGAGCGTATCGGCAATATGTTTTTCGAAATTGTCCCAAGGATTGGTAACGGAAGCGATTCCGCCTTGCGCATAAAACGTATTGGCATCTTCCAGCGAATTTTTCGCAATGACGGCGACTTTTCCATGAGCGGCAACTTTCAACGCATAACTCATCCCCGCAATACCGGATCCTATGACCAGAAAATCATATGTATAAACCATGTTTTATAGAATACCTGTTATTTTTAAATCACAAATTTAGTGAAATATCGGGGGTTATTTCTATTCCGGGTTATTTATTTTGAATGATTCGTTCAATCACCGGTCGACGGTCTTCAGTCTTTAGACTTCATTCGTAATTTGTCATTCGTCATTTGTAATTTGTAATTCGTAATTCGTAATTTGTCATTGTCCAATATCTCCAGTCACCAGCCACCAGTCTCCATCACCCCATCAACACATCATCTCATCAGTCATCATAATGTTAAATATCAACATTTAACTTGCTATTTTCAAAAAAAGTTCTTTCTTTGTCTCATCATTATTCAACTCTTTTTTATTCTGTATTTTTTTACTGTATATCCTATGAAAAGCCTAGTTATCATACTTTTATTTTTATGCTCGCTGTCTATCCGTCAAGTTTATCCTGAAAATGTAGAACAGCAACAGGACTCGACATTCGTTTTACGGGGACGGGTATTCGATATCGATACGCGCCAGCCCTTAATGAATGCAAGCATCATGGTTGAACACTCAAGCATTTCGAGCGTGACAAACCAAGAGGGATATTTCACTTTACGTGTGCCGGAGTCGGCAAAAAATACCCGCATCCTCATCCGACATTTGGGTTATCATAACAAAACCGTACCTCTCATCACGTTGATAAACCGCCCGGATACACAAATCGGGATGTCGCTTTCGACCGTTTCCTTACAGGAATTGCTCGTCGTTTCGGGCGACGGTACGGAATTGGTGCGGGAGGCCCTTCGCCGCATTCCCCGCAACTACCCCGCCGGCCCCAATATGATGGTGGCTTTTTACCGGGAGTCGATTAAAAAACGCTCCCAATATATTTCTTTGTCCGAAGCGGTATTGGACATTTACAAAGCACCGTATACTTCCTTCGGAGACGACCTCGCCAAAATCTACATCGGGCGCAAAGCCTCCGACATGAGTGTGCGCGACACCCTCTTATTACGGTTCCAGGGAGGGATAAACGGCGCCCTGTTATTGGATATCGCCAAAAATCCCGAAATTGTTTTTGGCGCCAACGCCGACGATTATGTGTTCCATATCGAAAACATGACACCTATAAACAATAAGCCGCATTACGTTATCTCCTTCCTTCCGCGTCCCGGAATACCCGACATCCTTTTTCGCGGAAAAATATATCTCGATGCCGCTTCGCTCGCCTTTGCCCGTATGGAATTCAACATGAACGTAGAGAAAAGAGACGATGCCGTAGCCATTTTTATCAAACGAAAACCGCCGAAGATGAAAGCGCAGGTGGATCACGCCCTCTATGTCGTCGATTTTATAGAAGACAACGGGAAATGGTATTTCAACCATAGCCGGACCGAAGTCGCTTTCCGCGTACGCTGGACCAACCGGTTCTTCGGCTTGTTTGCAACCACGTACACCATCGGGTCGGAGATTGCCGTTACCGACCGATATACGGATGATATTGTAAAATTTCCACGCAAAGAGCGCATCCGTTCTACAGACGTCATTGCCGAGCGGGTGGACTATTTTCAAAATCCCGACTTCTGGGGCGAATACAATGTCATTGAGCCCGATGCGGAAATAACCAACGCCATTAGCCGCTTGAGTGAAAAATTGCGGCGACGCAACGAATAAATTACCGAATCTATTTTGGTTTTCATATTTAAATCGTATCTTTGTCGTCCGAAAAAATTTATTTAATCGTATTTTTTACAAACAATTATGTATTTAGACTCTGAAAAAAAGACAGAAATCTTTGCAAAACACGGAAAGTCTAACACTGATACTGGCTCTCCTGAAGCGCAGATAGCATTGTTTTCATACCGTATTTCGCATTTGACTGACCATTTAAAGTCAAACAAAAAAGATTATAACACGGAACGTTCTTTGAGAATTTTAGTCGGTAAACGCCGTCGTTTGCTCGATTATTTAATTGAAAAAGATATCGAGAGATATCGCGCCATCATTAAAGAATTAGGCATCAGAAAATAATTCTCAAAAAAAGAATTAAAAGAGTAGACTGATTTTTCGGTTTACTCTTTTTTTTACTCACAACTTAACATTATTGTAACCAATTATTTGACGTAATGAAACGGCGTAACTGCGTCAAAAACATATTATATAACTATGTTTTATAACATGTTTTTTTATTTGGCTAATTGTTCCGGCTGCCGTATCTTTGCATCGATAACCTAAAACAATCTTTTTTATCTTGACGCTAGTATCTATATTAACCAAAGAGGAAAGAGGCCATCTCCATCGAGGTGGCCTTTTTTTCTTCTGCGAAACATAGATCCTCGTTGAAAGGTATTACGAATAAGATTAATTTTAACTTAACGAACAAGGAGGATATATTCATCCGACCGATTCATTTCAACAAAACATTTAAATACGCAAAAGTGTTATTAGAGTACATTTGTTTATTGTAGAAGAGTAATGCATACGGAAAATCTATGAAAAATTTGTTTTTTATTTTAAGTTCCATCGTTTTAGGCTTGTTTTTCACCGGTTGCTCGGGAATAAAATACTTGACAATCGAAACGCTCGAACCGGCTCAGGTTACGCTTCCCGGAAATGTGCGGACGATCCTCGTGGCGAACAATGTGGTTCAGCAACCCAATGACATCGGCCACACGAATCAATTATTAGGACGCTCCGGAGCACAACGGATCAATGTTTCTTCCGATAGCATATCTGTATTCTACACCGAGGCTCTATCGCAGTTTCTAAACGAAGAGGCTTTTTTCGATGCCGTACTTTACCGGCAAGAACCCCTGCGCAGCGATCACGATTTCTTCACGGAACAGCCCATTAGTCCCGACAAAATGAACGAGCTGCGAACGGAACATCATGTCGACGCCATCATTTCTCTTGACAAACTGCTTATTGAAACGCATAAGAATGAGCATTTCAGGCAACAAGGATATTCATGGGCGGCTATGAAAGCCAATATCCAATCGATTGTGCGGGTTTATCTTCCTTCTATGACAGGACAAATACCCGCCGTTCATTTTACCGATAGCCTGAACTGGCAGGGATTCGAGAGGCAAAACGGCTATTTATATGCCGAAGAGATCCTTCCCTCCCACGAAGAAGCAATGAAAGAAGCCGCCGTATACGCCGCGGAAAAAATGACCTCGGTATTCTCTCCTCATTGGGTGATGCAGGACCGGTGGTTTTACACCTTACCCAACGCCCTGATGCGTGAAGGGGAAACGTTTGCACAGAATAAAGACTGGGTGAATGCGGTAAGCAAGTGGGAGGCATTTTATGAGAAAGAAACAAATGAGCTCAAGAAAGCAAAAGCAGCCAGCAATATCGCCTTGGCCTACGAGATGCTCGACGATATGCAACTCGCTTCCGAATGGATCGGCAAGTCGGAACAATTGTTTCTAAAAGCGACACGCCCCGATTCCTTAGACCGAAAAAGGGTACAGATATATAAGAGAGAAATCGACAGACGCCGTGATAATTCCAATCAGTTGAACATGCAGGTCAACTAAGAAGAAAATCGCAATTAAAGAAGAAATAACAAAAAATTGGCGGGAAGTGATGTAGTTTTCAAAAAAAAGACTACCTTTGCCCCGTGAATCTCCAACAGTAAATGAACACGTACTACTGTTTTTCAAAGGAATTTCAAATCCAGGATTGATTTTAATAGAGAGGGTCCCATAATTATAGAAGGTCCCGATCGTAGTCCGTTCTGTATTCCATATAAAGGCAAACATTTCAATTTTAATTTTATCATATTTCTCTTTATTGATTTAAGGGATTAAATATGATATTATCGATCAAAACGATCTTTATTACAATAACAAACATTTATTTAAGAACCATATAGGATTTCAATACAATTTACATGGCTTATAACATTATTGAGCTTAACGAAAAGCTCACGACAGAATTACGAGTTCTTGCCAAAGAATTAGGCATCAGACGTCCTGATGCATACAAAAAAGAAGAATTGATTTATAAGATTCTTGACGAACAGGCCATCGCCGGCACCAAAAAACTGAGTGCTATCGACGATACCAAACCTACCCCTAACGTCAAAAAGGCGCCTGTTCAAAAAACGACGAAAAAGAAACAGGAAGCGCCTGTTCTTTCGAAAAAAGAAGCTCCGAAACCGCCTGCGGATAAAGTAGTTGCCGAATTGCCGGCTGAGAAAAAATTGCAGCCGGTCAACGCAAACGTAGCGCCACCGGCGGCTTCCCCAAAAAGAGAAACAAAGGAACCTGCGCACGTTCTTCCGGAACAGAAGAAGGAGGAACCCAAAGTGAGTGTCGAGAAAAAAGAGACTCCGGCGGAAACCGCGGTTAAAGCAGAACCCGAAACCGAAAAGAAAACAGAGAGCGCCGCGGCCGAGCAGAAACCGGCTCCGGGCAAACCGATTCAACTCGTTTTCCGTTCTTCCAAACACCGGAATGAAGAGAAAAAAACAACGCCGCCTCCCGTTACGTTGCCTCCCGTAGTAGCCGAAGAAACAGAAGGCGATGCGGAAGTTGAAGCCGAAACGCCGGTGGTTATTGAAAAACCCTCTATCCGAGACCTTATCACTCCAACCCCTATTCAGCCGAAACCTCAACCTGCCCCTAAAAAAGCAGAGAATCAAAATAATCAGAACAATCAACCCCACAAAGAAAAAGAGCCTGTTTACGACTTCGACGGTATCCTTACCGCTTCGGGAGTATTGGAAATTATTTCGGACGGATACGGCTTCTTACGTTCATCCGATTATAACTATATGTCGTCGCCGGACGATATTTATGTGTCGCAATCACAAATACGCCTTTTCGGATTGAAAACCGGCGATGTGGTGGAAGGCCCCATTCGCCCGCCCAAAGAAGGCGAAAAGTTCTTCCCTTTGGTGAAAGTCGACAAAATAAACGGACGCAAACCCGACGAAGTGCGGGACCGGGTGCCGTTCGATCATCTGAAACCTTTATTCCCGAACGAGAAATTCAATCTCACCAAAGGACACAAAGATAATTTGTCGTGCCGGGTCGTGGATATGTTTTCGCCCATAGGAAAGGGGCAACGCGGATTGATCGTGGCACAACCGAAGACCGGTAAAACGATGTTACTGAAAGATATCGCCAACGCTATCGCCGATAACCATCCGGAAGTATATATGATCATCTTGTTGATCGATGAACGTCCCGAAGAGGTAACCGACATGGAACGCAGCGTGAATGCCGAAGTAATCGCTTCGACCTTCGACGAGCCGGCCGACCGCCACGTGAAGATCGCCGAAATCGTTCTCAATAAAGCCAAAAGACTGGTGGAGTGCGGGCACGATGTGGTGATTTTACTCGATTCGATCACCCGCCTGGCGCGCGCCTACAACACGGTGCAACCGGCTTCGGGAAAGGTGCTTTCGGGCGGTGTGGACGCCAATGCCTTGCATAAACCGAAACGCTTTTTCGGTGCGGCGCGTAACATCGAGTTCGGCGGCTCGCTGACGATCATCGCCACGGCGCTGACCGATACGGGTTCCAAGATGGACGACGTGATCTTCGAAGAATTCAAGGGAACGGGTAACATGGAACTGCAACTCGACCGCAAGCTATCGAACAAACGGGTCTTCCCTTCTATCGACATTATCGCTTCGAGCACGCGCCGCGACGACCTGCTGCTGTCGGCCGAAACGCTCAACCGCATGTGGGTGCTGCGTAACTACCTCTCCGATATGAATTCGGTGGAAGCTATGGAATTCTTGCTGAACCGCTTGCGCAGAACCGCGAACAACGAAGAATTTTTGATTTCGATGAACGATTAACGGCGTTTTTTGAACGCATCTTAATAAAAACGCAGCGGTTCTCTTCCAATCGCTGCGTTTTTTTATCACCCGACTTTCGCCGGTATGTTTCAGGGTGGTCGCCTATCGGCCGAAGCCCTCTATCCGCGAAGTATCATCGGCGGCAGCCCCTATCTCTGAACGCAACTAACAAAATATACAGGAATGTTTGATGAAAGGCAATACGATAAGGTTTTAAAGACCATCTCCATCGAAAAGGCGAACCAAGTGGGACTTAAAATCATCCTTCCGGTATTTCTTCTTTTCACCATCCCGCATGTTTTGCTGCATGGGGAGGCAATGCTGGCTTATTTTCGCACCGCCTCCGACCCGATGACTTACCTGCGGGACGGGGCCGTGTTTCTGGCGGCGTTTTTTATAGGAATCGTTCTTCACGAATGCATCCACGGGGTGACGTGGGCTTTGTTCGCCCCGGGGGGATTCCGTTCCATCCGCTTCGGAGTATTGTGGAAGTACCTCACGCCTTATTGCCATTGCACCGAACCGCTCAAAATCAAACATTACCGGCTGGGAGCCTTGATGCCGGCGCTGTTACTCGGATTGATTCCCGCCGTGGCGGGAGTGGCGGTGGGAGAATACCGCATCACCCTCTTCGGGATTTTTTTTATCACGGCTGCCATCGGCGATTTTATGGTCATCCACCTGCTAAAAGACGAAAAAGCCGATGATTATGCGCTCGATCATCCATCGGAAGCCGGTTGTTTTGTGTACCGAAGAAGATCCAACCCGTTTGACAGTCATCCTAAAATGTAGGGTTGACCGTCCAACAAACTTTACAGGCATTCTCCGACAAAGGTTTGACCATGCAACAAACTTTTCGGTCGACTTTTTACGGAAGTTTCGTCGTCCAACAAACTTTTCGTCCAACTTTTTACGGAAGTTTCATCATCCAACATACTTTTTACGCTTCCTCCGATGAAGGTTTGCCTATCCAACAACTTTTAAGGCCTTCCGGAGAGGAAAGGTTGGCCTTCAAACTATTTTTTCAGGCGGATGATAAACGTACTGCCCTTGCCGAGTTCGCTTTCCACGGTAAGCGAGCCGTTATGCGCCTCCACAAAATCCTTCGAGATGGAAAGTCCCAGTCCGCTGCCCTGTATTTTCGTTCCCGGCACGCGGAAGTAGCGGTCGAAGATGCTTTGATGATAATGCGGGTCGATGCCCTTGCCGAAATCGCGCACATACATTTCGATACCGTCCCCTTCCTGCCGGGCGCCGATGACCACACGCCCGTTTTCCTTCGAATAACGGATGGCGTTGCTAAGCAGGTTGGTCAGCACCCAGGCTATTTTTTCGCTATCGACAAACAACTTGCCGATTTTTCCCTCCTCAGGATAATCGACCTCTATTTGTATATTAAATTTATCGGCTTGCACCTGATTGGCCTTAATGGCGTATTGTACCAATTCGATCGGTTTGGTGATGCGCGGGCGTAGCTGCAAGCGTCCGTTTTCGATTTGCGTAATGTTGAGCAATTCCGACGTGATGTCGAGCAGCCGTTTGGCATTTTCCTCGATGCTGGCCGACAATTGCTGCTGTTCGGCGTTCAATCCGCCGATACGCGCATCCTCCAACAACTTCAGGCTCATCATAATGGCCGAAATAGGCGTTTTCAACTCATGCGAAATCGTAGAGATAAAGGTGGTTTTGGCCGTGTCGAGTTCCTTGAATTCCGTGATATTCTTGAGCATGATAATATTCCCCAGGTTCGTGACGGCGCTTTTGTCCTCGTCCTTGTATTGGATGGGGATGTAGGACGTGCGGAAATAACTCTCTTTGTTATCGGCATAGATTTTCAGCGGCTCCTTATTGCCGGCAGGAGTCATCAACTCACGTACCAGCCTCCGGAGCAAGTCGTTCCGGAGAGCCAATTCTTCGGCCGACTTACGGATCACCTCTTCCCTCTTCAGATTTAAAATAGTGAGCGCTTCATCATTGATAAAAAGAATCTCCTTCTCGTTATTCAACCCGATGATGGGGTCGTTGATGCTGTTCACGATAGCTTCGAGAAAACGTTTGGCGGCGAGAATGTCCGTCAATATGCTTTCGCGGTACTCCGTGAGCCGTTCCGCCATACGGTTGAAGCTTTCCGACACGCCGTAAAACTCTTCGTTGGGTTTCGTGTCGAGCCGTTTGCCATAGTTATGGTTCGCTATTTCCACGATGCCGTCGGTCAGTTTACGGATGGTTTTGTTGATGGAAGACGGCAACCACAACAGCAGCGCCACGCCGGTGACGATGCACACCACTCCGATGACGGATATCCACAAAAGGGCGCGTTCCAGGTAAACGGGCGCGTTGGGACTGGCAGGCTCCACTTCGGTCAGTATTTGTAAATTAAATATCGATAACGCCACCAGCAGGACAATCATCCCGGCCAGTATGCCAAGCCCGAGTACTAATTTTGTTTTAATGTTCATATCGCCAATCAATTTAATTAAGAAACTGTTTTGAATTTTCCGAATGATCTAATTTTGTTTATTCTTTTATGCTGTTTTTTGCCTTTTTTTGCGCCTTTGAACTTTCCTTTCTTTCAAATAGCCCGCTATTCGATGCGAAACGAAAATTCAAAACAGTTTCTAAGAATGCCAAAGATAAACAATCTGCCGCGCACGCAAGTCAATCTTCGAAAATAAGATAAGGGATGGTCACAATGGCGATATTGCGTTTTGTCAGCAGCCGTGTCCGGATAAACAACGACGTCTGATTATGAAGCAAGTTGGCCCACCATTTGTTGATGACCAGTTGAGGCATCACCACCGTAACGGTATCTTTCGGGCCGGCGCCGTATTCATCCGATTCGATAAATTGCAATAGCGGGGACCGGATACTACGGTACGGGGATTTTTTCACCACCATCGGGATACCCACATTATATTCGCGCCACTTTTTCAAAAGCGCATCGGTAGCCGCATCATCGACCGACACATGAAAAATGACGATATTCTCCGAGATGGAGCGCGCATAATTCAGCGCTTTCAAAAACGACTTGTTTACCGAGTCGATGGGCACGATGACATACCGTTTCTGTTTCATAAAATCGATTTTCTCCTTCGGACGCTCGTCGAGGGAAAGGCTCAGTTGGCGGGCGACTTCATTATAATGCCGTTTGATACTAAACATCACATATACCAATACCGGCGTTATGACGAACACCGCCCATGCCCCGGACGTGAATTTGGTAATGCCGATAATGGCCGCCGTGACGCACGTGATGACGGTTCCGAGGCCGTTAACGGCAGCTTTGTAAAACCATCCACGGCTCCTTTCCCGTATCCATTTCATAAACATCCCCGCCTGCGACAACATAAAAGAAATGAAAACGCCTACCGCATACATGGGTATCAGGCTATGAACATCGCCTTTGAACAGGATGACCAAAATGGCGGAAATGATGCCGAGGGCGATAATCCCGTTGGAATATCCCAACCGCTTTCCCCGTTTGGTAAATTGCCGGGGAGCATATCCGTCCCTTGCAATAATCGACAGCAGTAAAGGCAGGTCGGCAAAAGCGGTATTACTGGCCATGATCAGGATAATGGCCGTCATGACCTGAACCAGATAAAACAGCGCGTTGCCTCCAAACACCTGATAAGCGATTTGAGCCACGACGGTCATATCGGGATTGGGAACGGCATGGTAAAGCGTGGCCAGATAGGCTATGCCGCCGAAGATAACCAGCATGGCCAACGACATCAGTTCCAACACCCTTTTGGCATTCGTCTGCGAAGGGGACCGGAAGTTCGGGATGCCGTTACTCACCGCTTCTATTCCGGTAAGCGCCGTACAACCCGACGAGAACGCCCGTAAGAACAAAACCAGTGTGATGTCGGACACCATCGTCGGAATTTCATAAAGGGGTTCCGGCTCGTACTTCATCACTTTCACCTTGAAAATCCCGACAACAATCATCACCAGGATGACGAGTATGAACAAATAGGCGGGCAGGCCGAACGCCTTCGCCGATTCCCGGATGCCTCGCAAATTGCCGACGGTCAGAATAAAAATAAAGACTAACGTAATGGGAACCTTGTAGGGCAATAACGACGGAATAGCGGAAACGATGGCTGCCGTGCCCGCCGACATGCTCACGGCCACCGTCAACACATATCCGATCAACAACGAGGCGCCGGCTATCAATCCCGGAATAACCCCCAAATTATCTTTCGCCACGATATACGATCCCCCGCCCTGAGGATAGGCATCGATGGTTTGACGATATGAAAACGCCACCAAAATCATCAAAAAGACAATACTTAGGGCGACATAAAACATGGAGCCGTACGAAAGAAGCCCCAAAACGGGAACGAGCACCCACAGTATTTCTTCACCTGCATACGCCACCGATGAGATGGCATCGCTCGACAGAACGGGAAATCCCCAGAAGACATTGAATTTTTCGGATTTCAATTCATTTGTCTTTAAGCTTTTGCCGATTAATAACCTTTCTAAATTAGCAAACACTCTTACCATAAGAATAAATTCTTTATCATTCGGAATCTGTTTAAATTTGTTTCGTGATTCAAAAAGAAACTTTTTGAAGGCGAAGAATACTTTCATTTCCGCGTTTCGTAAGAAATTTAAACAGTTTTCCAGACTACGTGCCGGATACGGTCAAAGAATATGCCTGAAAGCAGGTTTTGCGGATAGGGGATTGAATGATAGTACGATAAATTTCGGATAGGGATAAAGGGCGCTTACCCTGCCTTTTCATTTTGAAAAAAGATTTCCGTTTTGGTAAGGTTGCGGTCGGTGTAACCGCTTCAAGCGGTTTGACGGTTAAAGAGAGATCTTATACTCGTCGATTTTACGATAAAGCGTTGTCAATCCGATTTTCAGGAGGCGGGCGGCTTCCGTCTTATTGCCCTTCGTATATTCCAGAATGCGGATGATATGGCGTTTCTCCATCGCCGCGAGTTCGAGGCCGGCCGCCTCATCGGTTTCGGTAACGGTATGGCCGTTGAGTTGCAGTTCCAAGGGAAGGTCCTGCACATCCAACGTATCGCCTTCGCGCACGATCAGGCTCCGCTCGATGACATTCCGCAACTCGCGTATGTTTCCCTTCCAAGGCTGTCCGGCAAGCATATCCATAAATGCGGGAGTAACAATAGGCGAAGGACGGGCCTGCTTTTTCGATAATATACCGACAAAATACTGCGCTAACAGCGGAATATCGCCTGCCCGTTCGCGCAACGGAGGCAAATGTATCTGAAACACCGAGATGCGATAAAACAGGTCTTCGCGGAAACGACCTTCCGCTATTTCTTCTTTCAGGTTGCGGTTCGTCGCCGCCACGAGGCGTACATCGGCCTTCGCCGGCTTGGTATCGCCCACCTTCATATATTCGCCGTTTTCCAGCACACGCAATAGTTTGGACTGCAAATCGACCGCCATCTCTCCGATTTCATCCAAAAAGATCGTTCCCTTGTCAGCTTCTTCAAAAAGTCCTTTCTTATCTTTCAGTGCGCCGGTGAAAGCGCCGGCTTTGTGTCCGAAGAGTTCGCTTTCGAGTAATTCATGGCTCAACGCGGAACAATTCACTGCGACGAAACGGTTTTTAGCCCGGCCGCTCGCATGATGGATCGCCTGCGCGAAGACCTCCTTTCCTGTGCCGGTCTCGCCGGTAAGCAATACGGGCACATCGGTCACCGCCACTTTCCGGGCTAATGCTTCGGCTTGTTCAATGGCTGCCGAACGGCCGATAATCGAATCGAACGAATAACGCGAGCCGGACTTCGCTTCGGTCGCGGCGGGTGAAGCGTTCATACGCGCCTTCTCCATCGCCCGGGCCAGTAAAGGGATGATTCGATTGTTATCGTCTCCTTTGGTAATATAGTCGAACGCACCGTTTTTAATGGCTTGCACGCCGTCGGGGATATTGCCGTGGGCCGTGAGCAAAATGATTTCGGTATGAGGGGATGTTTTTTTTATTTCCTTTATCAGATCGACGCCGTTGCCGTCGGGCAAAAAAACGTCGCACAGCACTACCTGCGGGGATTGGCGGCTGATCTGTTTCAAAGCCGATCGACAGTCGGAAGCGGTCGCCACCTGATATCCTTCCAAACCGATAATCCTCGACAACAGTTTCAGTATCTGCGCCTCGTCATCTACAATAAGTACCGTATTCATCGCTTCCCCGTTCATAATCCGTTGAAAAACTAGTGCAAATGTACATATTTTTATCTTAACCGAAGAGGTCGCTCGTTCTTTTGCCGGGGATGTTGCTCCAAGCGACACCCTCGGTAATAAACGCCCTCAATTGTCGCGCAAACCGGAGATTAAATGTTATTTTTGCATCGTAAATCACACAAAACAGGTATTCGATATGGCAAACGGAATGAAATCGCTGGCAAAGGAAACGGTCATTTACGGTGTCGGCAGCGTCCTCCCGAAACTGCTGAACTGGTTTTTGGGGCTTTATTGGGCTTTTGCCTTGCCCCGCATCGCCGACATCGGCGTGCTCACCAACTTTTATGCCTGGGTGGCCCTGTTGCAGGTCATCCTGACATACGGCATGGAAACCGGCTTTTTCCGCTTTGCCAATAAAGAGGATAATCCCGCACGGGTTTTTTCCACCACGTTTCTCAGCATTTGCTCGACCACCTTCCTGTTTCTGCTCCTGACGGCGATTTTCCTCAAGCCCCTCGCCTTCGAATTGGGGGGGACGGAGATGAAGCCGCATTACCTGCTGTTGCTGGTCGTCATCTTATGCTTCGACGTGTTGAGCGCCATCCCCTTTGCCAATCTTCGTTTTAAGAAACGGCCCATTCGCTTCGTCTCCATCAAAATGATCAATATCGTGTTGACGATAGCCATCAACCTGTTCTTTTTCCTGCTGTGCCCGTGGCTGAAAACGCTTTTCCCCGAGACCTTCGGATGGTTCGACATCCGGAACGGCATCGATTATATTTTGACCGCCAACCTGCTGGCATCCATCGTTCAGTTCCTGTTGCTGACGCCCGAAATGCGGATGAAGTTCACCTTCGACAAGGCGCTGCTGCGACGTATGCTGCGGTACTCGCTGCCGTTGCTCGTGCTGGGCGTGGCTGGCATCCTGAATCAGACCGTCGATAAAATCATTTTCCCTTGGGTATATCCCGACAAGGCCGAGGCTTACACCCAGTTGGGCATTTACGGACAAAACTTCAAGATCGCCGTCATTATGGTGATGTTCACCCAAGCTTTCCGCTATGCTTTCGAACCCTTTATTTTCGCACGGAACAAAGAAGGCGACGGCAACCGGCAAGCGTATGCCGACGCCACAAAGTATTTCATTCTTCTCGGCCTGCTTATCTTTCTCCTGACCACGGGTTATATCGATATCATTAAATTCCTGATTCCGGAAAGGTATCATATCGGCCTCAAAGTGGTACCCATCGTATTGATCGGGGAATTGTTCTTCGGCATCTATTTCAATCTGTCGTTATGGTACAAACTCACCGATCAAACCAAATGGGGCGCCTATATGTCGCTCATCGGTTTTGCCGTCACGCTGCTTATCAATATCCTGTTCATCCCGGTTGTCGGTTATATGGCTTGCGCTTGGGCAACCTTCTTTGCCAACCTCATCATGATGCTCCTATCTTATTATATGGGGCAAAAGAATTATCCCATCCCCTACGACCTGCGATCGGCCGCATTGTTCTTCGTGTTGGCCGCCGTCCTTTTCGCCGGTATGCTCCTGTCGTACCGATATGTCGGCTCGATATGGGCGAGACTGTCCATCAGCACGATTTTAATTGCCTTTTATGCATGGATGGTTGTAAAAAAGGAATTACCTTTGCACCAATTACCCGTCATCGGCCGTCATTTCAAGAAATAATAATTACCTATATAAATAAAGTTAGATGAGAAAAATTTTACTATCAGTGGTCATGCTATGCATGGCGTTTGCAACGAAAGCCGACGAAGGAATGTGGCTTTTGAGAGAATTGAACAAGGAGAGTGTCAGCCGGATGAAGGAGTTGGGCTTTACATTTCCGATAAACAAGCTGTACGACGAGAACAATCCGTCGCTGAAAGATGCGGTGGTGATCTTCGGCGGAGGATGCAGCGGCGTGGCGGTATCGGAACAGGGACTCATCTTCACCAATCACCATTGCGGCTACGGCGCCATTCAGAAGCTGAGTTCGGTGGAGCACGATTACCTGCAGGACGGCTTTGCGGCGGCGAATCAACCGGAAGAGTTGTATGCCGACGGGCTGACGGTGTCTTTCCTGCGTTCGATGTCGGATGTTACAGACCGCATCCTTTCGAATATACCCTCCGTGTTGAGCGAAATGCAGCGCGAGGCCACCATCGATTCGCTATCGGACGAATTGGTGAAGTCGTACGAAAACGATCCTTTCGTCCGTGCCCGAGTCATTCCCTTTTATTCCCGCAACAAATACTATTTGGTACTGTATGATGTGTTCCGCGATGTGCGCCTGACCGTGACGCCTCCTTCTTCCGTGGGAAAATACGGAGGCGACACCGACAACTGGATATGGCCGCGCCACACCGGCGACTTTTCGGTGTTCAGAGTATATGCCGACAAGAACAACAAGCCCGCCCGGCACAGCGCCGACAATGTGCCGTACCGCCCCAAATATGTGGTACCCGTATCGCTTGCCGGAGTAAAGGATAACGACTACGCCATGACCATCGGCTATCCGGGCAGCACCGAGCGGTATCTCTCTTCATGGGGAATCCGCCAACGCATGGAATCGGAAAACAAACCCCGCATCGATGTGCGCGACGCCAAGCAGGCCATCTGGCGTGAAGCTATGAACGCCAACGATACGATCCGCATTAAATATGCGAACAAGTTCGCCGGCAGTTCCAACTATTGGAAAAACTCCATCGGCATGAACGAGGCCATCCTCAACCGCAACGTATTGCAGGAGAAAGAAACCATCGAGAGCCGTTTACAGCAATGGATCGACGGTAATCCCGCCCGGAAAGCCAAATACGGCAACACCCTCGCGACGCTGCGCGATGCCTACACGAGCACCAACGCCCCCGCGGCCTATTCTACGTACTTTCTCGAAACATTTAATAACGGTATCGAATTGATTCGCTTTGCCAATACCATCCTTCATTTCGACACAAAAACGTCGGAAGAGGACAAGCAGGCGTTTATCAACGAACGCATCATCGAATCGTATAAGGACTATGAGCCGGCGCTCGATAAAAAAGTGCTCTCGGCTTTATTAAAGCTTTATGCCGAACGTGTTCCCGAAGAATATCATCCCGGCATCTATACGAAAATCAAAGAGGAATTCGGCGGGGACTACGATCGTTACGGCGAATGGTTGTTTACGCATTCCCAATTTACGAATCTGGATAACCTGTTATCGCTGCTGAAAACGAACAATACCGACAGCCTGATGAAAGATCCGGCGATGGAACTGGCGCTTTCGGCAACCGAAGCCGGCTATAAGTTATCGGGACAGTTAATGCCTACTTACGATAAGATCTTGCAAGGGGAACGGGAGTTCATGGCTGCGCTGATGGAAATGTCGCCCGATAAGAATTTCTATCCCGATGCGACGTTTACGCAACGACTGAGTTACGGATCGGTGAAAGGTTATCAACCGCGCGATGCCGTTTGGTACGATTACTATACCACGGCGCAAGGGGTGTTTGAAAAATATAAAGAGAACGATCCCGAATTCCATGTACAACCGTATATCCTGGACGCTTTGCGCAGCCGCGACTACGGACGTTATGCCGCTCCCGACGGGTTGCTGCATGTGAACTTCTTATCGAACAACGATATTACGGGTGGAAACTCGGGCAGTCCTGTCTTTAACGGCAAGGCCGAACTGATCGGTCTGGCATTCGACGGCAACTGGGAAGCTTTGAGCGGCGACCTTATCTTCGAACCGGAAGTGCAGCGCACCATTAGTGTGGATATCCGTTATGTACTCTTTATGATAGACAAAGTGATGAAGGCTCCGCATATCATCCGTGAACTGCAAATTCCGCGATAACAACTATCGACCGGTAAGCCGTTAAATTAAAACGCATGCCCCATTCTTTCATAGAAGAGGCATGCGTTCGCAATATCTATCGCCGGAAGCCTTATCGCAAAGCGTATCTTTCCCTTAAAGCCCGGACTCGTCCCGGTCGAACTTCTCGTAGCGGGGCGGCATGGGCACATACGTGTCGTCGTCCCATAGCGTACTGGTGATCATCAGGTCGGCGCTATACCGGTTGCACGCAATCGGTATATTGTGTACGCGGCATTGGCGCAACAACATCATGATGTCGGCTTCGTGCGGCTGCGCATTCAGGTCGTCGATAAGGAACACCGCCAGATCGACTTCTTTGCGAACCACCATGGCGGCAATTTCGGCATCGCCACCCATCGGTCCGGAATTCATGCACTCGACATCGGCATTTACCCCCCGGCGATCCAAGGCTTGCCTGACCAGCGTACCGGTCGTACCCGTACAAACCAAGTGATGCTGAGAAAGAAAATCAGAATTAAAAATCACCCAATCGACCATATCCGCCTTGCGTTGGTCGTGCGCCACTAAAGCGATGGTTAGTCTTCTTTTCATATCAAACGCCTTTCATTAAATACCTAAATCCTTTCGTATCTGATCGATCTTTGCCTGAGCGGCTTCTTCGGCAGCGGGAATCTCTTCACGCGATTTCACCGAACCGTGTGTTTCGATATAAAACTTGATCTTGGGTTCCGTGCCCGAAGGACGTATCGAAAGTTTAGTGCCGTCTTCGGTGAAGTACTGCAATACGTTCGAAGTGGTGGGCATTTCGAGCGCCACCTTTTCGTCACGAATGTAATCGACCGCTTCGAGTTTAACAAAATCCTTTATCAGGGTGACGGGCGAACCGGCAAGCGATTCGGCCGGGTTCGAGCGGAAGTTACGCATCATATTCTCTATTTCGTCGGCACCTTCTTTTCCTTTTCTCACAAGCGATATACCCACCTCTTTCGAATAGCCGTATTCCACATAAATATCTTGCAGAAGCTGATACATCGTTTTACCGTTATCTTTTGCCCAAGCAGCAATCTCGGCAAACAGCGCACAGGCCGACACGGAGTCTTTATCGCGCACAAAATCGCCGGCCAGGAAGCCATAGCTTTCCTCACCGCCGCCGATGTATTTCTTCTGTCCTTCGTACTTGCGAATGACATCGGCAATCCATTTGAAGCCGGTGTAACAATCGTACAGTTCGATGCCGTTGCGTTGAGCGATCGTGTTCACCAATTCGGTAGTAACAATCGTCTTCACCACATACTCTTTTCCGGTGAGCAAGTTCAATTGTTTGCGCTTGGTCATCAGGTAATACAAGAAGATGAGCAACGTTTGGTTACCATTGACCAATATAAACTCGTCATTGTCGTCGCGGATAGCCGTTCCGATACGGTCGGCATCAGGGTCGCTCGCCATCACGATTTCGGCGCCTGTTTCCTTGGCTCTTTCCACGGCCATCTTCAACGCAGCCGGTTCTTCGGGATTAGGCGATACCACGGTGGGGAAATCGCCGCTGATGACATCCTGTTCGGGCACGTGGATAACGTTTGTAAAGCCAATCGCCTGCAAGGCATCGGGAACCAACGTGATGCCCGTTCCGTGAATCGGCGTATACACCATCTTCAGATCCTTCTGCCGTTCGATGGCTTCGGGGGAAAGGACAAGACGCTTCACTTCATCGATAAACGCGTTGTCCATATCTTTACCGATGATTTCAATCAGCTTTTCATTCCGTTCGAAACGGATATCATCGGGCGAGGCGATGCGGTTTACTTCCGCAATAATGTTTTTATCATGCGGGGCAAGCACTTGCGCGCCATCGTTCCAATACGCCTTATAACCATTGTATTCCTTCGGATTGTGTGAAGCGGTTATCATGATACCGCTCTGGCAACCCAACTTGCGGATGGCATACGATACTTCGGGTGTGGGGCGCAGGCTTTCGAAAAGATACACCTTTATGCCGTTGGCACTGAAAATATCGGCCGATATTTCGGCGAATGTACGGCTATTGTTGCGGCAATCATGCCCGATAACCACTTTTATTTGATCGACATTGGCAAATTCCTTCAACAAGTAGTTGGATAAGCCTTGTGTCGCAGCTCCTACGGTGTATATGTTCATCCGGTTGCTTCCCGCCCCCATGATGCCGCGTAATCCGCCGGTACCGAATTCCAAATCTTTATAAAAAGCATCGATGAGAGCCGTTTTATCCTCGTTCTCGAGCATTCGCTGCACCTCTTCTTTCATTTCAGCATTGTAGTTTCCTTGCAGCCATACATGAGCTTTGTCGGTAACCTGTGCTAATAAAGTTTCATTTTCCATCATTTGCAACTTATTATATTTTATGTTATTCAACAGATCGTACTTTATATTTATCCCCTGTTTGTCGAACCACCTTTTCGTAGAACTCTTCGGAATAACCCGGCCGCGAGGGGAATTCGGGTTGTCCGTATGGGTTGCGGATAAATCGGCCGTTCTGTTCTTTTTTGATCACTCCATCTACATATTTCACCATCAGGTATTCTCCCAGTTTCTTCCATTCGCCAACCCCTTCTTCCACTAAGTTATTGGTGTAGTCGGTCAGGAAACGAACCCCATCGGAAGGAGTTTGTTCGTATAAGGCGAGGGCTTGTTTTTCCACATCGGGTTGGGAAGTTAGAAAACGGCTCTCAAGACTTTCCTGCACTTTTTTCATATCTTTACTCATATCGTTATAGCGGGTATAGACCATATTCGATACCCAGTTATGGATCCAAAACGCCGAAGACCACGAGAAAGTGAGCAAGTCGCCGTTACCGGGCGCCATTTCTGGAGGGACTTGATCATGGGCACAATAAACCGGATAATAAACCGTTTGGGCGGCGTCATCCACACCGAACCAAAGAATTCCCCCAATCGCATCGGGTAACCACGAACGGAGTTGCGCCACAAACGAAAAGCCGGTCTGCTGCGTAGCGATTGGGCGCTCGTTGCAGTACTCGACCGAATCGACCGTATAGGTGAGCGGCGACCACCGGTAAGGCGATTCGAACGGCCCGGCGCCCACATCGAAACGCCAGTCGAGTTCCGTCCCTTCATAGTGGTCCCGCATCATCTGCCGGATATCCTGAGCGCTGAGCTTTTTATCGGGTTTCACGTACAGCGGCATCGGGTCGGTACTCTTTCCTTGTGCATAGGTTACATATTTCGCCATATCCTTATTCACCCGGTTGAAAAACGACCACACACGGGCTTCGCAAAAGCGAAGAGCGCCGAAATCAAGCGGCGCATAAGCGTCGGCAAAACTAAAATCGGCCTCTTTTCCTTTGAAATATCCTTTTTCACGGGCAAAGTCGATCACATCGCCGGAATACAAGTAATTGTCGGGGTCATTGAGCGGAAACTGACGGATACGGGCCTGATTGGCATGCGCCGACACACAATCGTCGGGAATGCGGGCGGCCACCCATACGGCTCCTTTGCGCCCGGGACCTTTTCCAATCAGTTCAAGAATCCAAACTTCGTCGGGATCGGCTATCGAAAACGATTCGCCCGAACTATAATATCCATATTCAGCCACCAGTTCCGTCATCACGCGTATCGCCTCTCTTGCATTTTTGGCACGTTGCAACGTCACATAAATAAGGCTGCCGTAATCCATGATGCCGGTTGAATCGACCAATTCCGGACGTCCTCCGAAAGTAGTCTCCCCAATAGCCAATTGATGCTCGTTCATATTGCCGATGACATTATAGGTCTGCAATACCTGCGGAATCTGTCCTAAATATTTTCCACTATCCCATTCATAGATGTTCAGCATTTCTCCGGGATTGTATTTTCTGGCCGGCCAATGATATAATTCTCCGTATAAAGCATACGAATCGGCAGCATATGAAATGAGCGTGGATCCATCTACAGAAGCCTTCTTTCCAACGATAAGATTCGTACACGGAAGCGCGAGTATTACAGCCGCAAAAAGTAAAATGGCGGTTAAAATCGTTTTCTTCATTCTTTTTATTCGATATCGTTAAGCATGTTGTCAACTAAAGCGTAAAGATACTTTATTTTGTTTAAATAGTCTTCGCCTTGCAAAGATATTTTCGTTTAATTGTCCCGCGCAATAAGACGAATTAGAAAAAAAAGTGTTATTTTTGTCCGGTAAATCACTTAAAATCTGTATGTATTTGAATAAGGATGCGATGAGATACAAGTCGAGAAGAATTTTAGGACTGACAGTTTATCAAATTGCCATTCTGTTGGTGTTGATCGCCATGTTATTTTTTTTCAGCGACAGCAGTATCACGAAACGGGTCAAATACGAAATGGAGATTCAAGATCTGGAAGCGCAGATAGAGTTCTATCGTCATCAAACCGAAACAGACAAAGCCAAACTGAACGAACTGTACTCGAACAAAGAGAATCTCGAGAAGTTTGCCCGTGAAAATTATTTGATGAAAAAAGAGAACGAAGATCTCTTCCTCATCGAGTGAGCCGACCGAGGGGGTCGCTTCGAGCTGCACCCTCGGTAAAGTAATGATTATGGATAAAAAAAAAGATAGAATATTTCAGCTTTCCGGAGTACTTATTTTGTTTTCAGCAATCGGTTATTTTTTTGTTCCGGCGGTGGCTCCGTGGATCATGGCTTTTGCCGTAGGCGCATTCGCGGCAATCCTGGCAAGCAGGCCTTATCCCGGCAAGAGCCTTCGGGGGAAACGTTTGTTTAATTTTCAGGTTCTCGGCTGCGTACTGATGGCGGTGGCTACGTATCTTATGTTCCGCCAACGAAACGAGTGGATACTGGTAATGTCGGCTGCAGCCGTGTTTTTCCTGTATGCCTCCATCCTTTTACCGAAAATCTTCGAAGAAGAAAACAAACAAAAGTGATGGAGACTTCCGTGGCAAAAACAATGAAGAGTCGATCCGGTTATTGCAACGATGATAAATGAATAGACGTACGGCAATGAAAAAGATTTTGGTACTGGATGATAATTTAACAATCTGTTTGATGCTCAAGTCGTGGCTCGTGAAGCGGCTTTATGAAGTGGAAACAGCCACGAATGTAGACGATGCCAAAAAGTTGATAAGAGAGGTCGCTTTCGATCTGGTATTATCGGATATTCGCATGCCGGATATGGACGGATTTTCTTTTTTATCGTGGATACAAAAATACGATTCCGACGTGCTGGTGATTATGATGACCGGTTACGCGGACATCGAGTCGGCGGTCGCCTCCATGAAATCAGGAGCCGTGGACTACATTTCGAAACCCATTGAACCCGAACTTCTATTCAAGAAAATAGAAGATGCCCTCAAGATCCGTCAGAATCAAAAGAAAAGTAAACAATTCATCAATGCTTTCATTAAACCCGAAGGGAGAGCCTACACGGAGTTATTCAAGCGTCTCGACAAAGCGGTAGTCGACAATACACACCTTCTGATCACCGGCGACAGGGGTACGGGAAAAGCTTCCGCGGCAAAATATATTTATGAAAAAGGAGTTCATAAATCGTTCCCTTTCGTCACAGCCGATTACGATCGATTTTCTAAAAACGGCTCGGATGCAGGCGCAACTTCCTATTCTTTTCAACAGGAAAATTCTTGGATAAGTCGCAAATTCGCCGAAGCAAAAGGCGGGTTGTTATTCGTCAAAAATGCACAGCTTCTCGATAAAACGGGGCAGTTACAATTGCAGGACTTCCTCACGAAACAGCCGAAAAACGAAAACTTCACCCAAGTTATCGTCAGTACCGATAAAACGATATCCGAACTTTCCGCCATATGGA
>ENA-UOOK01000719-UOOK01000719.1-fermentation-metagenome-genome-assembly--contig:-NODE-719-length-44131-cov-7.528882_pt1 | contig 44131 bp, 44 predicted proteins | sample MGYA00245777_ERZ724023 | MGnify/ENA primary metagenome ERZ724023 (study PRJEB28704, sample SAMN03018312) | fermentation metagenome | biome: anthropogenic terrestrial biome; feature: soil; material...
AATCGTCCGCAGCCACAAAATGCCAGGTGGGACGCAGGATGTGGGTGCGGATCACCTCAGCCTTGTTCAGGGCGTTGGTGATATCCGTCACCGTATGATCCTGCAGCCGCGAGCCGATGGCCCACTTGGCCATATCCAGCGCCTGAGACTGCATCGCCCCCATGTGGGCCACCACCTCGCGCGGTTCCTTCAGCTCATGCAGGGTGAGCAGCTGGTTATAAAGTCGGATATGCAACAGTTCGTCGGAAGTCATGAACAATCAGATATAAAAAACCCAAATGTACAATTTTTTCCAAGAGCCGAATGGTTAATTGTGTATCTTTGTTTCACAAATGGGTTGGATGAAGTTGTCTCATTTGTACAATCGGATTTCAAGAGATTCATCTATTTTTGCCTCCTTTTATATCTCATGGAAGCTTTTACCATCATTCCTCCCTCACCTTGCCTCACACCTTATGTGAAGCACTACTGGCATCTGATCACCGTGGGTGATTCCACCTCACTAGCCCGTACTGTACCCACCGGCATGATGAGCCTGATTTTTCATAGGGGTAACCGGCTATTGTCGGTGAGAGACAACACAACTCACCCACGTGCTTTCCTGGGCGGACAGGAACAAACATTTGCAGATCTGCAATATGAGGGGCAAATAGACATGATTGCTGTTGTTTTCCGACCCGCCGGCGTGAGGGCATTTTTCTCACTGCCACTGAACAAAGCGACAGGATTGCGCTTATCGGCTGAAGAGATCGAAGACAAGGAGCTGGAACAACTCGCAAACTGCGTGATCAACATGGAGGAGGAGGGCTTGTCCATCACGCTGATCGAACAATTCCTGATGAAACGGCTCACTCGTCCGGCAACCTATTACCTAAAGCGACTGGATACGGCTATTCACCTGATTGATGCTGGAGAGAGTGAAATTTCGCGACTGGCTGATGCAGCCTGCCTGAGCACCCGTCAGTTCTGCAGGATATTCTCGGAGCACATCGGGATCACCCCCAAGGAGTTCACAAGGACAATCCGTTTCCAGCGTGCGTTGCATCTGCTGGAAAAGAACCGGGAGATTTCATTTACCGCCCTGGCTTACGAATCGGGGTACTACGACCAGTCGCACATGATCAGGGAGTTTAACACCTATTCAGGATATACGCCCGGTGAATACCTCTCTCTGTGTGCCCCGCACTCCGACTATTTTCCCTGATACCGGTTTGTCTCATTTGTACAATTTCAATTTCTGTAAACCAATTACCTTTGTCACAAAAAAATGGATATGGATAAAAAAACAGTGACAGAAAAAGCAGCATTGCATCTGCAGGAATTGTGTGACGTAATTGGAGAAAGACGCGTGGGCGGCATCGGCAACCGGGAGGCCACCGCCTATGTAGAGAAAGTGTTGAGAGAGCTTTGCTGGGAGACGGAAACCTCCCCATTGCAGGTCATCGACTGGCAGAGCGAGGGTGCAACACTTACCTGCCAGGGTCATGAGTTTACGGTGTTCTCCTCCCCCTACTCCCTGGGATGTGACGTGAGCGGAGAGCTGGTGGCCATCGACAGGGTGGAGCAGCTGAAGAAAACCAATTTCAGGGACAAGATTCTGCTGCTCCATGGCGAGATTACAGCAGAGCAGATCGCACCGAAGAATTTCCCTTTCTGGAACCCTGAAGAGCACCAGCAGTTGATCTCTCAACTGGAGAACGGCAGCCCGAAGGCGCTGATTTGTGCCACAGGGCATAACGCAGCCATAGCCGGCGGTGCCTATCCTTTTCCCCTGTTCGAAGATGGAGACTTCCACATCCCCTCGGTCTATATGAAAGACAGCGAAGGAGTGAAGCTACTTTCCTGTGTGGGCAAAACCGTTGCGCTGGCATCGCATGCGAGGCGTATTCCCGAAACAGCTTATCACGTGATCGGACGAAACAGCAGCAGGAAGGAGGGGCGGATTGTGATCTCGGCACATATTGATACCAAGATTGGTACGCCGGGCGCCTTGGATAACGGCACAGGTGTCACCGTCCTGCTCCTGCTGGCAGCGTTGATGCGGGTACACAGCGATTACCCGCCTCTTGAGCTGGTCTTCTTCAATGGCGAGGATTATTATGGTGCACCGGGTCAGATCTGTTACCTGGAACAGAACGAAGGGCGGCTTGGCGACATCCGGCTGAACATCAACATCGACGGGGCCGGCTATAAAGAGGGTTTATCCTGTTTCTCTCCCTTCAATCTGTCGGATGACCTCTCTGCGATGTTACAGGAAGTGTTCGCAGAGAATACGGGGCTGGTGGAAGGATTGCCATGGTTCCAAGGCGACCATAGCATTTTTCTACAAAACGGCTGTCCGGCCATCGCCGTCAGTTCACAATGGTTCATTGAGCACATGGAGAGCCAGGAGATTACCCACACGCCCAAAGACAACCTGAGTGTGATCAACTACGAACGGGTGGCCGAATGTGCCCTGGGCATTGTCGCCTTCATTGAAAAGATTGCAGGGATTTCATAGAATCCCTGCTCTACAAGGAACCTGCTAAATCTCGACCTGTCGCTAACCTTTCCACCCTTCATGTTAGCAAGATTGGACACGACCGCAATCAATATGAGATGTATCTTTGCATCGTAAACAGTAAAAAAAAAGTTTATGATAACGAGAATACGGACATCGACCATTGAAGAATATCAAAAACAGATTAATGTAATCACCGACTACATCATCAATCATCTTAGCGAGCCAATCGATCTGGCTAAACTGGCAGAGATGAGTCACTTCTCACCCTTTCATTTCCACAGGATAACCCGTGCATTCATGGGTGAACCTATCGGGAGTTACATTGTGAGGACAAGACTCGAAAATGCTGCAAAGCTATTGCGGTATACCGACCTGTCAGTATCGGAAATTGCTTATAAGGTGGGGTATGATGTACCGACATCCTTATCGAAAGCATTCAGACTACAATACGGTATTTCGCCAATGGAATACAGAACAAATAAAAACTCTATCATTATGAAAGAAGAAAAGGAAGAGATGCAGTTAAAAATTAAAGGTCCAAAAATGATGGATATACCATCAAAAAATACAATCTATATCAGTTTGTCGGGTGAATATGCCACGCTCGACTTTGGTGGCGCTTGGCAACGTTTATGGCAACTCGTCAAGGAACAGAAGCTATTTTCTGCCGGAATGGAGCATATTGCCATTTACCACGACGACCCCAAAATCACAGAAAGCTCAAAACTACGCACCGACATCTGCCTCGTTATCAAAAAGGAGGCCAAGCCGCAGGGCGACATAGGGGTGAAGGAGATCAAGGGTGGTAAGTTTGCCATGTTCCTTTATCAGGGATCCTACACTGACCTGGAGGCCGTTTATGACACCATCTACGCGAAACTGCTCCCTGAAAACAATCTTCGCCTCAGAGATTACCCCTGTTTTGAGAAATATATCAACCATCCCGACAGAACAGTACCTGAGAAGTTGAAAACTGAAATTTATGTACCAGTAGAATAAGAACAAAAAAGTTGTCATAATTCTCAGTTAAACTTGAAAATAATTATGCCGACTACTTGATTTTCCGACGTAACACCTATCAAGTTTATGTGGAAACAATAAAAGACAAGAAAGTAAATTTAGTAGGAATTGAATATATTTCCTTCAGCGTGGAAGTTGGATGTTTTATGAATGAGTAATGGAGTTAAAATTGCCAACCAGGAAACTTTAATGGAAAAGGAATTCTGGATATAATAAAATAAAGGGTGTAAATCTCATAACTGATAGATTTACACCCTTTTCTTGCGGAGAGAAAAATGAGCTTTTCTTTCTCTATATCTTGAATATCAATAGCTTGATATCATTATGACCACATTTAGTATCAGATATATGTCTTCGCCTGTCATCTAGTGCTGCAGCATGACTCATACTTCTGAATGAGCATTATTGACCGTACACTTAATGAGAAATCCGTCCAAGTTCCTCTCCCTGATACTGATGTTCATATCCACTACCATCCTTAGGGACAGTGAGGTTAAACTGATACCCTTCCTGAAAGAGAATAACGATATCACTGCCGCCAAAGAGGAAATAGCCCAGCATATCACCTTTCTTAACCTCATTACCCACTTTAATGTTGTTCTCCCAATTGATGGAAGTGACAGGCATCATACCGATAGGAAGAATCGCTACCAAGCCATTGGAAGGAGTTTCGAGTACTATGCGCCCTCGCGTCTCAATACTCTGCCAGGAAGGTTCATCACAATACAAGTCATACGTCTTGTTTGTAGCATTCCATTTCACCTCGCCTCCCACAGCATATTCGCCAGCCACGATGTCTACCTCCTTTATTGTTCCACTCACTGGGAAATGATAACGATGATAGTCGAAAACATTCAGAAAAGAGTGAGTCATCGTTCCACCATTAAAAGCATTTTTGTACTGACAGTTGGGACCAAGCAGTTCTACCACGGAGAAGAATTTCTTCGATTTGATCTGCACTTCGTTAATAATGTATCCATCCTCATCAATATCCCATACCCCCTGTGGTTTAGAGTCGGCAGCGGCAGCTATCACAGCGTCATCATCGGGGAAAGCTATGGGGCGGACACTGGGCGAAGATAGATGGCGAGCAAAAAACTGATTGAAAGTTTTCCATTTGGATTTATCCTCATACCACCCCTTGTCAAGCCCGAAGACAGGTTGGCTGTAAGCCATCTGATAATATTCGTCAGACCAGGAAGCTTCTGTATCAAGGTAATCCCCCCAGCTTTTAGCAAAAGTTTTCAGCCATTCGCGATAAGGAGAGTAATACTGAAGAGAATTATTGTAGAGTCCTTTTCCGTCAAGTTCTTCCAACGGCTGATCGTTGATAAAGAAAAGGTAATTAAGGCTTTGGTCTATGCGGGTAAACAAATCTGTGCCTTCTGGTTGTGAGATCACACCCCAGGGCATCGCAGTGGTAGCCCAGTCGATAAAGTCATAATACTCTTCCAGGGTTTGAGCCGGATTCGTTGCCTTGTCAGGGTTCTGTTGCTTAGCCATAGCGATAGATTTCTCAAGCAACACCTTGAGCTCAGTATTGCTATTTACTATGTTTATTAATTCTGTACTAGCGGCTCCGTGAACCTTTACAATTTCAACATCTTCGGAATGGCACGATGCGAGGCAAAATATCAGCAAAAGAAGGCTGATCAATCTTGAGATTTTTATCATGGATAATCCTATTTTTGATTTATAATATTATTCAAGGCCATACTTGAGTTTACTTATACACATGCGTGTGTAAATTGAGATATAAATCTTGATTTATATGCATGAGGAAGTGGTATAAGAAAAAAATCAAGACCACACTCTATCTTTGTGGCTTGAGAGGTATCAGTGTGTGAGCCCCAAGCTACAAGACATAAAAAACACACAACAACAGCATAAAATGTGCGTATTATTGTGCGTAATTAATGCAATTTATTGATAATCAATGTGTATTGCGGAGAGAGAGGGATTCGAACCCCCGGAAGCTTGCACTTCAACGGTTTTCAAGACCGCCGCGATCGACCACTCTGCCATCTCTCCTTTTGCTGCGTGGGAAAAATTTATAGAAATCATCCCCCAAATGCGGCTGCAAAGATAAAAACTATTTTCGGAAAGAAAAACATTCCGGTCAGATTATTTTTAACCCTTTTCAAAAAATCAATAATTCGTCGTATCTTTGTAGAAATAAGGATTAACAGATGCAATTTACCGAACTTTCACTTTGCGACACTCTCCAGGAAGGACTGGAAGCGATGAACTTTACAGAAACAACCCCCGTGCAGGAACTGGCAATACCGGTGATCCTGGCGAAAAAGGATGTGATTGCCTGCGCCCAGACCGGCACGGGCAAGACAGCAGCCTTCTTGCTACCCCTGCTGAATAACCTTCAGACTGAACCACACGACAAGAGCAAGGTAAACGCCATCATCATGGCCCCCACACGCGAGCTGGCACAACAGATTGACCAGCAGATGGAGGGTTTTTCCTATTTTACTCCCTTTTCGTCGGTAGCCGTCTATGGCGGAAACGACGGAGAAGCATGGGAGGTACAGAAAAGGGGGCTGCTGAGCGGCGCCGATGTGGTGATCGCCACGCCGGGAAGGCTCCTGTCGCACATCAACCTGTACAATATCGACTTTTCGGGCGTGAAATATTTTATTCTTGACGAGGCAGACAGGATGCTCGACATGGGCTTCTTCGACGACATCATGAAGATTGAAAAGCTGTTGCCAAAAGAGCGTCAGACGGTGATGTTTTCGGCCACCATGCCTCCCAAGATACAGCAGCTGGCAAAGACCATCCTGCGCGATCCCGAGGAAATTGCCATCGCCATTTCCCGCCCCCCGGAGACCATCCTGCAGTCGGCCTACATCTGTACCGATGCGCAGAAGATGGGTATCCTGAAGCAGCTCTTTAAAGAGAAGAAGCCCAACAAGGTGATCCTCTTCTCCGGCTCAAAGCAGAAGGTGAAAGAGATTGCCAGGACACTGCACAAAATGGGCCTGTCGGCCGGTGAGATGCATTCAGACCTTGATCAGGCACAACGGAATCACGTGATGCACGAGTTTAAAAACGAACGGGTGGATATCCTGGTGGCCACCGACATTGTGGCACGGGGAATAGACATCGACGACATTACGCTGGTCATCAACTACGATGTGCCCTACGATGCCGAAGATTACGTACACCGCATCGGACGTACCGCAAGGGCGGGCGACACGGGCATGGCCATCACGTTTGTGTCACCGTCAGAGCAGTACCGCTTCTCCCTGATCGAGAAGTTTCTGCAGAAGGAGATTTACCGGATACCGGTGCCGGCAGAACTGGGAGAGGCACCCGAGTACAACCCGACACGGGAGAGTGCGAAGCGCGGGGCTTCCGGGCGAGGATCGAAAGGCGGAAGAAAGAAAGAAGGAAGACGTTCAGAAGGAGCTGAAAAGCCGCAGAAACAGCGGGAAACGAGGTCGAAACGACCTATGGAAGGGGAACATCCCGAAAGCCGAAAAAAAAGGACCCCACGCAATCCGGAAGTAACCAGCGAACAGCAAAATATTGCAGAAACCCCGGTTGATAACAGCACACAGCAGGAAAACCAGGAACGCAAACCACGCAAGAAGCGAGGACAAAAAGCTTCCGGAGAAAGAAGGGCTTCGGGGAGAGAGACATTGCCGGAGAGACAGGAGAGACGGACATCACCGGAGAGAGAGACAACCGAGGAGAGACAGGGGAGACAGACATCACCGGAGAAAGAGGGCAAAAAGGGAAGAGAAGGGAAAAAAAATAAACAGAATGAACCCGGGCAACAACAAGCTCCGCGCGAGCAGAGCAGGCGAAACAGCGAAGGCGCAGAAACCGGGAATACCAAAAAGAAAGTACTGGTGAAAAAGAATGCGGCAAAACAGACTTCCAATCAGACTGTTGTGCCGCAACCCAACGTCGCCACAACCGGCAAAGCGGAGAAACCGGCAAGCGAAAAGAAGAGAAAATGGAGTTGGTGGCCTTTCGGTAAGAAATGACTACACCTGCTCTGCCTGCTGTTCCTGCTGCACAATCTCCATGCCGCGCAGGATGGCCTCCTGGTTCATGGGCAACAGCTTATGGTGCCGCTCGGGCAGTGACTCCCTAAGGCCTTTCATTACATTTTCAAGTTCCACCATGGGGGATATTTTGAGCAGTCCCCCCAGCACAATCATGTTAAACACCCTGGTGTTGTCCATCTTTATGGATTCGTCCATGGCATTGACTCTGTATACATTGATATCTTTCCGTTCTACTTTTTTGTGGATGCCGTATCCATCGTAGATCAGTGCTCCGCCGGGCTTCACGCGGGCCTCGAATTTCTCGAGCGAGGGCTGATTAAGCACGATGGCGACATCAAACTGATTCACCACGGGCGAGCTGATGGGCTCGTCGGAGATGATGACCGTGACATTGGCTGTGCCGCCACGCTGCTCCGGCCCGTAAGCCGGGAACCACGATACTTCCTTCTCTTCCATCATGCCCGAATAAGCAAGGATCTTGCCCATGGACAACACTCCCTGTCCGCCGAAACCCGAAATCACTATTTCCTGTAACATGCTATCTCCTTCTTGTTTAAATGTTTTTCAAATCGCCGATGGGGTATACCGGAAACATGTTTTCCACCATCCAGTCGTTGGCTGCAGCGGGAGTCATCTTCCACCCAGCATTGCAGGTCGACACCACTTCAACGATGGATGTTCCCTTACCGGCCATGGAGTTTTCAAAAGCAAGCTTGATCATCCTCCGTGTCTTCTTCACTGCCGCAGCGGTATGCACGCTAACGCGGGTGGCCAGGCAAACACCGTCGAGCAGGGCCAGCAGCTCGAGTATTTTCAGGGGGTTGCCCATGGTCTGCACATTGCGTCCCTCGGGAGAGGTGGAGGTTTTCATATCTTTCAGCGTGGTAGGTGCCATCTGGCCGCCCGTCATCCCGTAGATACCGTTGTTGATGAAGATGATGGCGATATTCTCACCGCGGTTGGCAGCATGGATGGTCTCCGCTGTGCCGATGGCCGCCAGGTCACCGTCGCCCTGATAGGTGAACACCATCTTGTCGGGCAGGAGCCGCTTGGTGGCTGTGGCCAGCGCGGGAGCACGGCCGTGAGCCGCCTCCTGCCAGTCGATATCGATGTAATTATAGGCAAACACGGCACAACCCACCGGTGCAATGCCGATGGTTTTCTCCTGCAGCCCCAGTTCCTGAATGACTTCGGCAACAACCTTGTGCACCACGCCGTGCGAACAACCGGGGCAGTAATGCATGTGGTTGTTGTTCATGAGTTCCGGCTTGGCGTATACCAGGTTCTCAGGGCTTATTATTTGATTTGTTTTCATACAATTAAACTATTGACTTTCAAAAAAATAGCGCAAAACTCGCTTTAACCACACACTTGTGTGATAATGATTGTCATGCGCGTTTCCTACCATTTATTTTTTGCTGAACCGGTAGATAAGGTAAAATATCACCGCTGCGCCACCGAAATACCAGGTGAGCCTCATATCCTGGGCGGACGAGAAATAAACGACGATGGTCGCTACAAAAGCCAGCAAGAAGAGAAGCAAAAAAATGTTTCTGATTTTTGGATCCATGACGGTACCTTTTTTATTGGACAATTTTTTCTTTTAATGCCGCAAGCACCCCTTCGGGAGTGGGAACGATGCCTCCCAGCCTGCCGTAATGGGCGACCGGAATTTGTCCGTTCACCGCGAGGCGGACATCCTCTACCATCTGCCCGGCATTCAGCTCAACGGTGAGCATTCCCTTCACCCTGCCGCTATGGGCTTGCAGGACCTCCGATGGAAAGGGCCACAGCGTAATGGGACGGACCAGGCCGACCCTGATGCCTTCCTTTCGCGCCAGATCGATGGTCTTCAGACAGATGCGTGCTGCGGAGCCAAAGGCCACCAGCAGATAATCGGCATCGTCGCATTTCACCTCTTCGTAGCGTACTTCCGTTGCCTCCACCACACGGTACTTGGCCTGGAAGCGTTCGTTATTCTTCTCCATCGCTGCCGAATCGAGCTCGAGCGAGGTGATGATATTGGGCTTTCTGTCGGCCGTCTTGCCGAGGGTGGCCCAGGGACACTGCTCACGGATCTCCTCCTCCGTTCTGCGGCGACGCCAGGCTGGCAGCTTCACCTTCTCCATCATCTGTCCGATCACCCCGTCGGTGAGTATCATGGCCGGGTTACGGTACTTAAAGGCCAGGTCAAAAGCAAGCCCCACAAAGTCGGCCATCTCCTGCACCGAGCTGGGTGCCAGCGTAATAAGCTTATAGTCGCCGTGTCCGCCCCCCTTTACCGTCTGGAAGTAGTCGGCTTGCGACGGCTGTATGGTACCCAGCCCGGGGCCACCACGCTGCACGTTCACGATCAGTGCCGGCAGCTCTGCTCCGGCCATATAGGAGATGCCCTCCTGCTTGAGACTGATGCCGGGGCTTGAGGAGGAGGTCATGGCATACTTACCGCAGGCAGCACCACCATATACCATGTTGATGGCGGCCACCTCGCTTTCAGCTTGCAGGACGACCATTCCCGTGGTTTTCCAGGGAGCAGCCTCCATGAGGGTTTCGATGATTTCGGATTGGGGTGTGATGGGATAACCAAAGTAGCCATCCACGCCGTAACGTATTGCCGCATAGGCAATGGCTTCGTTTCCCTTCATCAATGCTATTTCTTCTGACATAATGTTCCTTTTACGCGTTGTTTCTCATTGAGATAAAAGATTATCCAACCTTTACCTTGTAGACCGTCAGACATCCGTCCGGACACACATATCCGCAGTTGGCGCAGCCGATGCAATCGTCCTCGTTCTTCATATATACATAATGATAACCGCGGTCGTTTACTTCGCGCGGCTGCAGCTCGAGCACGTCGGTGGGACAAGCCACCACACAGAGATCGCAGCCCTTACAGCGGCCTGTGTTTACCTCTACATAACCCTTGAATTTTGCCATTATCTGGAGTGGTTTTTTTTATTGTTACAAATATAACGCATGTTTCTTAAGCGCTCAATTTTTAAATGTTAATTTTTGGTCCGGGGGTGTTGTCAACGTTGCTTTTACCATCCAAAAGCCTCCTCGTCCATCCAGCAGTCCTGGACTTTCAGCACCTGCTCGATCACGTCGCGTGCCACGCCCTGCCCTCCCAATTTGGGAGAGACATACGTTGCAATGGCCCTGATCTCGGGTGCAGCATCGCACGGGGCAACGGGCAGGCCCACCTCCTTCATCACCTTGTAGTCGGGCATATCGTCCCCCGCGAAGAGGATTTCTTCGGGGCGATAGCCTGTTTTTTGCAGGTAATGGTGGAAGTCGTTCAGCTTGATGGACGACTTCAGGTAGATATCGGTGACCCCCAGCGACTCGTATCGTATCCGCACTGCCCGGGAGTTGCCGCCGGTGATGATGGCCACGCCATAGCCACGTTTCACGGCCAGGTTCATTGCATAGCCATCGTGTATATTGGCCGTACGCAACGGCTCTCCCTCCGACGACATGGGAATGGTCTGACAGGAAAGGACCCCGTCGACATCAAAAATAAAAGCTTTGATCTTCTTCAGATCGTAGTTGATGGCGCTCATATAGAATGTTTGTGAATACTTTTGCTGATTAATGTATAGAGTTCTTTCGTCTCCGGATCGGGGAGCAGCGAGAGGTGCCTGCGCATCACCTCTTCATCGAAACGTATGGCAGGACCCGTTTGTGCTGCCTGCGGCGCCATCTCCGTCACCTTGGCGGCAGTTTCGGCAATAAGAGGCAACAGCAGGTCGAACGGAAGGCCTTCCCTCCCAATGATCTCCGATGCCAGCGTATACATGTGATTTACGAAGTTGCATGCGTATACGGCAGCCAGATGCAGCGTTCGTCTTTTTTCGCCGGAGAGGCGGCGGACATTGCGGGAGAGGGATCCTGCCAGCTCCTCCAATAAGCGGGTCGTGGCGGGATTGCTTCCCTCAATAAAAAGGGGGATGGAGGCAAAGTCTACTTTCCGCTGCTTGCTGAAGGTCTGCAAAGGGTAGATCACCCCATGTTCCGCCTTGCGGGCTGCAAATAGATCCATTGACAGGCTGCCGGCGGTATGTGCCCAGACACCCTCTGTGGGCGGCATTTGCCGGACGACAGCAGGCAGTGCATCGTCCTTCACCGAGAAGATGTAGAGGTCGGCATCCAGGCGGATCTGTTCCAGATTATTTACCGCCTCGGCCCCTGTTTCTCCGGCAAGCAATGTGGCATTCTCCATCGTTCTGCTGTATACCTGGACAATGTTGTTTCCCGCAGCTTTGCAGGCTGCAGCCAGATGTGTCGCCAGATTACCGGCTCCTATGAACACTATTTTCATCTCTCTCCTTTTCCAACTGCTACTTTAATTCCTATCCTTTCGATGCCCGGCAGGGGGTCTGCCTCCATAGCCTGTTGTAGATGAACAACATAGCGCGAGGCGGTATCGAGGGGCAGCGACGAAAAGAGGGGCAGCGACAGCTGATTCAGCCCTCCTGCGCCACTCCCCAGCCAGCGGCCGTAGTCGTCAGCGATCCGGAAATGCACTGTATCGCTCCGCAAGAGTGTATCGGTAAAATTATGAGTTACCTTCAGCCAGAGATCGCGATAGGGGTAAGAGAGGCTCGTGGTTATCTCGATGGATACATCGTAGTTTTCTCCCGGCTGCAGCGCCAGGGAATCCATGGGGAAGCAGATGGTGCTGTCACGAATCCACTTGCCTTTGTCGATATGCCGGAAGCGGTAATAGGCCTCTCCTTCCGTACAGGAAAGCGAAAACGCAAATAGCAGGAGCACCGGAAAAAGGAGGGCGCTACGCATCTTTCTCTCCTGTAGGGCGCTCACCACGCCTGTTTCTGTTGCCCGACGGTTGATCGGGACGTCTTCTGCGGGGCTTTCTTCTTTTATTTGTCTTTTTCCGTTCATCATCGAAGCGGGTGATACTCTGATCTTCAAGTATGTCGCCGGCGAACTCACCCTCAGCCCGAGCTTTATCGTCCGTATCGGTGGTCAGCTTGAGCGGTTTCTTTCCTTTTTTATTCATCGCGATGATCTCGAAGACCCGTTCTTTGGAGATCGTCTCCAGGTTGCTGGCGTTGAACTTGTCGGAGGAATAGGTGATCATCCCTGCGAAGATATCGGTCTTGAAGTGATAATAATCGGCATCCCTGGTCTCCAGCACGATCTCGCGCGACGGCATGCCGCGCTGTGCTTCCACATAAGCATCTACCTCGTAGTTCAGGCAGCATTTAAGCTTGCCACATTGTCCTGCCAGCTTCTGTGGGTTGATGGAGATATCCTGGTAACGCGCAGCCGACGTGGAGACCGAAACAAAGCTGGGCATCCAGCTGCTACAGCACATTTCGCGTCCACAGGGTCCAATGCCGCCAATGCGGCCTGCCTCCTGACGGGCGCCGATCTGCTTCATCTCGATCTTTACCCTGAACTCGCTTGCCAGCACCTTGATTAGCTGCCGGAAGTCTACCCGCTCATCGGCAATATAATAAAAGATGGCCTTGTTGCCGTCTCCCTGATATTCGACGTCGCCGATCTTCATCTGCAGGCCCAGTTCTTCGGCGATCTGGCGGGCACGGATCATGGTAGGCTGTTCGCGCGCCTTTGCCTGTTCGTATTTCTCCAGATCGGTAGCCCGCGCTATTCGATAGACGCGCTTGAGGCCACCGTTTGCATCCTCCCGAAAGTTGTATTTCTTCATTTGCAGCTCCACCAGCTTGCCGGTGAGGGTCACCGTCCCGATGTCGTGACCCGGCACAGACTCGACGGCCACCAGGTCGCCCAGTTGCAGTTCCAGGTCGTTGCTGTTGATGTAGTACCCCTTGCGGGTATTTTTAAACTGTACTTCCACCATCTTCGAGAGATCCTGAAATTCCGGAAAATCGTGCAGCCAGTCGTAAATGTGAAGTTTGTTATTATGGGGTGTGCAGCCTTTACAGCTTTTGGTATTTCTTGCGGTCACGGTCTTGATGGGGACGATATCCGCCATTTTATCAGATAAAATTTCTTTGTCCATATATATAAATTCGCTTTTCGATGGCCGGTAAGCGAAACTTTTTGATATTTAAAAATAAAACAGAGTGCAAGTTACAAAATTATTTTCTTAATAACACGGTAACTTTTAAACAAAGATCGAGGAAAATAATCTTTGCATTGCCGTTTTGCTCTATCTGCCGGTGTGCCAGCGAAAACTCGTCGCTGAAAGCTTCGATGTTCCGCTCGTTGATGTAAGGGGAAAAACGCTCACCAAACTGACGTTCATCTTCATTCAGGTAGAGCATTGCCGGCTCGCGGAGGTTGCTCACGAAGTATTCCCGGAACATGCGCAGTGCATAGAGAAGGTAGCTCTTCTGCATCTCGCGGCCAATGCCGGCCAGTTCGGCAGCCGTTTCTTTGATGGTTTTGATGTTGCCCGACACCGATGTGCGCATCATCTTTACAAACAGGTCGAAGAAGTAGCGGGTCTCCTGGGAGGAGGTAATCAGTTCAATGGCTTTGGTGAAGCTGCCGTTAGCGATATGGGCGCAAGACTTGGCGTCGGCGTGATCGAGGCTGTATCGCTGCTGCAGGGCATCCACAATCTCGTTGTTTTCGATGGCACGGATATGAAGGGGCTGGCAGCGCGACCAGATAGTCTGCAGCACGTTCTCCCGGTCTTCCGACACGAGTAGGAAGACCGTATTTTCAGGCGGTTCCTCAATCATCTTCAGCAGCTTGTTGGCACAGGCGTCGTGCATCTTTTCGGGCAGCCAGACGATCATAATCTTGTAGGGAGCTTCATAAACCTTCAGGTTGAGCTTGCGGATGATCTCATCGCTCTCCTTGGCGTAGATCACGCCCTGGGCGTTTTCTGCCCGGATGAAGGCAAGCCATTGATTGAGGTTGAAATAGCTGTTTTGCGACAGGAACTCACGCCATTGCGGCAGGTACTCGTCGCTCACCTTCGACTTCACCACCGGGAATACAAAGTGCAGGTCGGGGTGTGCCAGCTTGTCGAACTTGTGACAGGAGGGGCACGCTCCGCACGCGTCCTCGTCACCACGGTTTGCGCAGTTGAGGTAACGCGCGTAGGCGATGGCCAGCGGGAGCTTCCCCACCCCTTCGGGTCCGTAAAAGATGCGGGCATGTGGTACGAGGCCCCGCCGTACGGAGCCGGTAAGATGCTGTTTTACATCGTGGAGCCCTATGACATCGCTGAAATACATCAATAAATTGCACTTGCTACCTTGTGTACACTCTCCGTGGCCATCAACGCATAAAAATGGATGCCGGGGACATGATGCTGCATCAGCTCCTTGCATTGGGCGATACACCAGGCCACGCCCACCTCCCTAGCTTCGTCGTCGTCTTTGCACCGGCGCAGCTCCTTTTCCAGGTCGGCCGGAATATCGGAGCGAAAAACCTTCGGCAACACGGTAAGCTGGTTCTTCAGGTGGATGGGTTTTATTCCGGGGATGATGGGCACGGTAATCCCCGCGGCACGGCATCGATCAACAAAGGCGAAGTACTTGCTGTTGTCGAAAAACATCTGGGTGACCAGGTAGTCGGCGCCCTGATCCACTTTCATCTTGGTGTAGTAGATCTCCGACTCCATGTTGGGTGACTCCTCGTGTTTCTCCGGGTAGCAGGCCATGCCGTATGTGAAGGGTATTTCGGGTGGCGTGAGGGTGGAGCCATCGTAGGCAATGCCTTTATTGAAGTTGTTCACCTGCTCCTGGAGGCCGGTGGCGTGCTGGTGAGAGTCCATGCTCTTTTGCCCGGCATCCAGCTTTTTGGTATCTCCCCGCAGCAGCAGCAGGTCGGTCACTCCCAAAAAAGAAAGGTCGATCAGAGCATACTCTGTCTCCTCCTTCGAGAATCCCTGCGAGATGATGTGGGGCACAGCCCTGATGCCATAGCGGTTTTGGATGGCGGCAGCAATGGCTACCGACCCCGGGCGCTTGCGTACATTCACCTTCCGGAATATTCCCCGTTCATCCTCCTTATATTCGTTCTCGCTGTGGTGCGTGGTGATGTTAATGTATTTCGGATCGAACTCCTTCAGCCGGTCTATCGCATTGAACACCTGCTGAATGCTATTTCCCCTCAATGGAGGAAGCAGCTCAAACGAGAAGGTTGTCTTTCCCTCTTTTTCGAAAAATTCCGAAATCTTCATGTTTCATTCTCCTTTCTGTTTGGATCCTCTTCGATCCGTTTTCCGGATGGACCATTTAACCCTTATTGCGGCCCAGCCGGATTTTATGTATTTTAAATTACTTCTTTTGTTGTTTAATTAAAAATGGCCCTGACCACGTCCATGCCGTTGGCATACAATACCAGGCCCAGCAGGAGGATCATGCCGGCTATCTGCGCATACTCCATAAACTTTTCGTTTGGCTTGCGACGGACGACCACCTCGTAGATAAGGAACATCACATGTCCGCCGTCGAGAGCGGGAATGGGCAGGATGTTCATGAAGGCGAGGATAACCGACAGGAAGGCGGTCATCATCCAGAATGCCTGCCAGTTCCACTGTGCGGGAAACAGGTTTCCGATGGCGCCGAAGCCTCCAAGCGAAGAGGCGCCCTCCTTGGTGAATACATATTTGAACTGAGCGATATAATCTTTCAGCGTCTGTATGCCCATTTTCATTCCTGCCGGGAACGATTCGAAGAAGCCATAGGTGAGGGTGACCGTTTGATAAACCTGAGGAGCCCCCATGGCATAGAAGCCCAGCGTACCGGCCGAGTCGACCTGTATGACGGTGGTATGCAGCGAGCCGCTGCGGTAATAATCGAGCGTCACCTGGCTATTGCGGTTTCCGTCGAGCGCCGTGCGCAGGTCACCAAACAGCGGCGTGGCCACGCCATTCACGCCAACGATGCTATCTCCGCGCATCAGTCCTGCCTTTTGGGCAGCGCTCCCCTCCATCGCTTCGTACACCACGGCAGGGACACGGTAGTTGGCAAAGCCCTCCTTGTCGGTAAGCAGATTTTGCATCAGCCTTTCGGGGATGTCGAGCTCCACCTCTTGTCCGTTACGCAGAACGGTGACCGTGGTGGCATCTGCCACATCGAGCAGTGTGCGTACGCCAAAGCGCTCCAGCTCCTTATCGTCGGCCCGCAACAGAATATCGCCATCCTGAAAACCGGCATTTCTGGCAGCCTGGCTAAACTCCATCCCCTGGGTCACATTTTTAAGCGGGAGGTAGGTATCGTTCCAGGTAAAGAGCACCATCGAGTAGATAAAAAAGGCCAGCAGCAGGTTGAAAAGCACCCCGGCGACCATCACCAGCAGTCGCTGCCAGGCAGGCTTGGAGCGAAACTCCCAGGGCTGGGCAGGCTGAGCCATCTGTTCCTTGTCCATCGACTCGTCGATCATGCCCGAAATCTTCACGTAGCCGCCGAGGGGCAGCCATCCTATCCCGTACTCTGTATGGCTCTTTTTGGGTTTGTATCTGAAAAGAGCAAACCAGGGATCAAAAAAGAGATAAAACTTCTCTACCCTGATTTTGAACATCCGCGCGAAAATAAAATGGCCGAACTCGTGGACCACGACCAGTATCGATAAACTCAGAATGAGTTGCAGCGCCTTAATTAAAAATGTCTCCATTATGTGTAACTACTTGTTTACGTTGTTGATTGATTGCAAATTTCTATATGTTGATTTTACGAACTCCCTAGTCTCCTGATCGGTGTGCAGATAATCGTCGAGGAGAGGTTTCTTCACAAAGGTGACCCGCTGCATTGCCTGTTCAATCAGGCGGCTCATCTGCACAAAGCCGATGCGTTCCTCCAAAAACAGGGATACGGCCACTTCATTTGCCGCATTGAGGATGCAGGGCATGTTTCCTCCTGCGCGGATAGCCTCGTAGGCATAAAGCAGGTTCGGGAACCTGTCCATGTCGGGCTGCTCGAAGGTAAGCTGCGCCAGCTTAACGAAGTCCAGCGGCGCGATGCCGGACTCCAGCCGGTGGGGATAGGAGAAGGCATACTGAATGGGCAGGCGCATGTCGGGCTGCCCCAGCTGGGCCATCACCGAGCCGTCTTCGAACTGCACCATGGAGTGAATAATGGACTGAGGGTGCACCAGCACCTCTATCTGTTCGGGATCTACCCCAAAAAGCCACTTGGCCTCGATCATCTCGAACCCTTTGTTCATCATGGTGGATGAGTCGATGGTGACCTTGTCACCCATGTTCCAGTTGGGATGAGCCAGTGCCTCCGCTTTGGATACTGTCTTCAGCGCTTCTTTCGAATATGTCCTGAAGGGACCGCCGGAAGCTGTGAGCAGGATCTTATCGATCCTGTTGTTTCCCTCTCCGTTGAGGCACTGAAAAATAGCGGAATGCTCCGAATCGACCGGCAGAATGGGAGTCCGGTGCTTCAGTGCCAGCGAGGTGATCAGCTCTCCGGCTACGACCAGCGTCTCCTTATTGGCCAAAGCGATCGCTTTCCCTGCCGTGATGGCGTTGATGGTAGGTTTTAATCCGCAGAAGCCGACCATGGCAGTGAGTACCATGTCGATCGCGGCATCCTGCACCACCTCCTCAATAGCGCTGCTACCGCACCACACTTTGATGGGCAGGTCGCTCAGCGCCTCTTTCAGTTGTTCGTACCGTGACTCGTTCGCAATCACCACTACCTCGGGGAGGAAGGTGCGTGCCTGTTGTATGAGAAGCTCCACCTGGTTATTGGCGACCAGGGCGTATGCAGCAAACCTGTCGGGGTGCCGCGAAATAACGTCCAGTGCCTGTGTCCCGATGGAACCCGTTGAGCCCAATATGGCGATGTTTCGTTTTTTTACTTCCATGCAGAAAGCTGATTGACCCATAAATCGTGCAAAGATAATAAAAATAAGGGTTTTTTGATGGCCGAAAATTCCCGGATTTGCTATTTTACCGCGAAAGCGGAAATCTGCTGCAGTGCCTCCCCGATGCTATGCGTCACCACACTCCTGCCTTCGCAGGTAATGACCCAGCACCGCCTTTCTTCATCCACAACCAGTTCGACGGGAGCTTCGGAGGCGATCCTGTACCCTTTTCTTGTGAGTGCCTTGGTGGTCCAGCGGGCCATCAGGCTGCCGGGATGTTGCACCCGGGTGGCGATGGACTTGTCGAGAAGCTTCTGTACGACAAAGCTGCCGTACTCTTTATCGAATTCGTAGGAGGGGTGATGAAAGACGCTGTCGAAGATGCCATTGAGCACCATGTCTTCGGGCACTCCCACGGTGACCCCCTTCTCCTTCTCCATGAGCCACAGCTTGTCGGCCACTTGCATGGCTGTCTCCAGCTCATGGGTAGAGATAAATATGGTTTTCCCCGTTTCCCTCGCCAGCTTTTGCAGCAGCAGCATGATGTGGATGCGGTTGGGCAGGTCGAGGTGCGAGGTAGGCTCGTCGAGGAGGATCACCGGAGTATCCTGTGCCAGTGCGCGGGCAATAAAGACCCGTTGCCGCTCTCCATCGGACAGCTCGTGAATGTTTCTCTGCTCAAATCCTTCAAGATAGGTCATTTCCATGGCCTCGGCAATAATGCGGTCGTCCTCCTCGGACAGGCTTCCCAACCACCCTGTATAGGGGTCGCGTCCGATAGAAATCAGCTCCCTCACGGTGAATGACGCTACCGGCTGCTGCTCCGTGAGCACCACGGAAAGGAGCCTGGCCCTCTTTTTGGGGGATATCTCCGTCAGGTTTTCGCCATTGAACAGCATGGCCCCCTGCAGTATCGGCTGCAGACAAGCTATGGATCGCAGCAGGGTGGACTTTCCGCAGCCGTTCTTTCCGATCAGTGCGATCAACTCCCCCTCTCCTGCCGTAAGGGAAAGATCGTGCTGTACGATCTTTGTCCCCCTGCTGGCAGGATAACCGATGCTGACATGTAAAAGCTGAAGAAAGGGCATGTTGTTTCGAATTCCGGAAGCCGTCGCAGGTTGTTTTTACTCCTCTGTCAACCCTTCCGGGAGGTACATCTCAAGGAGTTTTTTTCCCTCATCGACAGCCACAATAAAATCTTCCGTTGCAGGTATTAGATATTCACTCCCGTCTTTTTCAACCACAAACAGCACGTTGATGGTTGTGCTGTCTACCTCCCGGATGGTACCGATTGTTTCGCCATACTGATCCACAATGGAATATCCCACAAAGAATTCCCAGTCGTCGCTACTCTGAGTACGCACCGCACTCACTATGTCGCGGGAAAGAAAAACGTCGGTGTTCACATAACGCGAAGCTTGCTTCTCGTCGTTCACATCCTCGAACTTCACCCGTGCAGAGGTATCGGTGGTATAGGTGAACTCTTCCACAAAAAAGGGTACGGGGATACCCTCTATTTCCAGGAAATAGAACTCTGTGTCGAGATCGGCGTACTCTGCCTTGCGGAAGAGAATTATGATCTCACCTCTGATGCCGTACGGCTTCTGCGTACGTCCCACCTGAAGGATATCTTCGCCGGGAATCATCTGCGTTATCTTTTACGTTGGTACTTGATGTTCTTGAGCTTATCGCGGCTGTTATTCAGCTTCACTTCGGGGATCGAGTGCGTGTCGGCATTCAATTTTATCTTACCGCCCGACAGGTCGTACAAGTCGTGAAATATCTTTTCGTCGTCGGCCTCCTTGTTCCACTGCGAATAGGAGCGCTTCATCTGGCTTAGCAGCATTTTGAGAAGATGGTTCTTCTTCTCACCCTCCTCCATGTCGGCAGCAATTTTGATCATCCGCTCCAGTATTTTGCCATAATGACGATACTTCATGGTGGGCCTGCTATAATCGAGATGTCCGGGATTGGTATAGAGCTCCTCCCGCGTGATGATCTCGTAGGGATAGTCGATCTCCAGCTTAAAGTCAGACATGATGGCCAGATGATCCCAGAGAATATGTTTAAAGTTGTTCACATCACGCAGGTGCGGAAACATACTTCCCATGATGTCGATGACGGTGTAGGCACATTTCTTTCGTTCTTCCGGATCTTTGATCGAAACACAGTGGTCGACCATATTCTGGATGTTGCGCCCATATTCCGGCAACAGCAGTTTTTCTTTTTGGGTGTTGTATTGCATTTTTATAAAGTTTTATTCGTTTTATTTTATCTCAGCTTCAGCCGATCTCCCTCTTCCGGAACGTATTCGTAACTTTTTTTGTTCAGCCGGTACAGGTTTCTCAGCTGAATACCATATTGCTGCGAGATGCTGTACATCGACTCGCCCACCTGTACGGTATGATACTCATAAGGCTTGTCGGCACGAGTCTTTTTTTTCTGAAAATAGACAATGTCGCCTTCGCTCAGCGGAAAATCTTCGGGCACCTCGTTGTACTTCAGCAGTTCTTTTTCACCAAAACCAAACTCCCGGGCAATGCTGGCGTACGAGTCGCCATTCAGGGCAATCACATACACCAGGCCGTGGGTGATGTAGGGCTGGTGTGTCCAGGTCACCTGCGCCGTCTCCCGCATCCGTTGCGACTGCCGCTCACTGCGGCTGATCCCTTTGCGGTACTTTCTGTCGTCGAAGCGATACAGTTCGTAGTCTTCGATAAGCTTGATCAGCTTATTAGCGTAAGCCTTGTCGGTGGCATAGCCCGACTTCTGAAGTCCTCTTGCCCATCCTTTGTAATCGGTGATGGAGAGCTCAAACAGCATCTTGTAACGGCTTCCGTTGATCAGAAACTCGGAGTGATCCTGATAAGAATCTTCCACACGGTCGTACCTCCGGAAGCAGTCGTTGGGCAAATCATCGGCAGCATATACCGAGGGCCCTCTCCAGCCTTGGTGGCACTTGATGCCAAAGTGATTGTTGGAGCGCCGTGCCAGGTCGCTTAACCCCGCACCGGACTCCAGAATACCCTGTGCTAGAGTGATGGAGGCAGGAATCTTGTACCGCTCCATATGGTCAATGGCCAGGTCGCTGTAGCGGCCAATATAATCTTCGTAGGTCCTCACCCTGTGTTGTGCAGACAGACCATCCGCCACAAAGAAAAAAGAGAGAAGGGCAAAGAACGGTAAAATATAGTTATATTTGCGTGACAAAATCTGCATGAGGATATGAGAGAAATCAATTTAACCACAAAGATAGCTGTTTATCTGTTAGAGGAATGCTCCGAAGTGGAAAAAAAATTAATCGACGCCGCAAAAAATGCCACACAAAAAGCGTACGCACCTTATTCACAGTTCAGGGTAGGTGCAGCCGTATTGTTGGAGAACGGCGAGGTGATTGCGGGAAACAACCAGGAGAACGCCGCTTATCCATCTGGCCTGTGCGCCGAGCGGACTGCGCTTTTCTTTGCCAACGCCTCCCGCCCCGACCAAAAGGTGGTGGCCATTGCCATTGCTGCCTGGCACAACGGCCAGTTTACCCGCGACGTAATCACCCCCTGCGGTGCCTGCCGTCAGGTACTGCTGGAGGTGGAAAACCGCTTTCACTCCAGCGTAAAAATACTAATGTACAGCGAAGATGGCATCTATGCGACAAGCTCCGCCAGGGAGTTGCTGCCGCTCAGCTTTGGGGATGAGATGCTAAAGAAATAAAAAGGCTGCTTAGAAGGAAGCTTCGTATAAGGTGACCAAATACCACTTTTTATCGATCAGCGCAAAGTAATAGTCGGCATAAATGCCGTTATCGATGCCGCGTATTTCCACAACGGCCGTATCATTTTTAAAGCGCACGACCTGATAATACTGGTCGTAAGGACGCGTAAGATAGGTGCTATCGTAGGTGAGATCAAGAATTTCCCAGTCGTATTTTCCGATGGACTCCTGAATTGGGGCCATGCCCTCGTGTGCTTCGTCGGGCACGATGACACTAATGGGAAATTTAATCCGTTCAAACTGGAACGATTCTTCCGTGCTGAACCTTTGGATGAACTGTTCAAACTCCTCGTTCGAGGCAGTCTGATCGGCAAAATTGCTGTGTGCCTCGCTTTTCATCTTTTCCACGCCCTGCTCCGCATTCTTTTTACCCGCCCCCCGCGAGCAGGAGACGATAAGGAACATAAACAAACAGGGAAAGAGAAGACTTTTTAGCTTCATCGTCTTTTGTAAATTTTGGCAGCATTTGTACCTTTGGGGTGGAACGGTTTTGGAGTGCCGTTTCGTAACAACCGCGGGCAAATAACCTATTCAGGTGCAAAGGTATAAAAAAAGTTGATAACCAAACAGTAAAGCGATTATTTTTAGTGAAAGAAAATATCGCTATCTTTGTTTAATTAAAACGACGGCGGATGAATCTTTCGAAAGAGATAAACGACTTGTTCTCGCGGCAACAAGAGGAATGGGGCCTGCTAAGAACCGCAATCAATCAGCGGGACACGATCAGGGAGAAGACCATTTTCTGGGGAGATGATTTTCAGGTGAAGGTACAGTACAATCCAGCAAGGATGGTATCCACAGGGGCCGACATCGATGCGGAAACGATCGAAAAGCGTCCCTGTTTTCTGTGTGCGGAAAACAGACCCTCCCTGCAAAAAGGCATTCCTTTTCTGGATAAGTACCTCATCCTTTGCAATCCTTACCCCATCATAGAAAACCATCTCACCATCCCACTCCATTCGCATGTGGCGCAGCGCATACGCAGGAAGGTGGGTGACATGCTTTCGCTGGCAGAGCTTTTGCCTGGATATGTGGTTTTTTACAACGGACCCCGTAGCGGCGCCTCTGCCCCCGATCACTTTCACCTGCAGGCGGGGCTCAAGTCACCGGTCCTCTTGCAGGGGGATAACGAGCTGCGTGCTTGCCTGATGATTGAAAGCTCAGACAAAGAAGAGGTGGAGGAGTTGTTTGAAGACGTATATCAGTATCTTCGTCACCGGCAGCCGGAAGAGGGGGAGCCGATGATGAACGTGATTGCCTTCACCGAGCAAAACCGTTACAAGCTACATCTGTTTCCGCGCAGGGCGCACCGTCCCCGGCAATACTTCGAAACGGGGAGCAAACAACTGATGATCAGCCCGGGGGCGCTCGACATGGCAGGCCTCATCATCACCGTGCGGGAAGAAGATTTCGACAAACTGGGGCCGCACGATATCGAAGATATTTACACCCAGGTGTCGTTGCCGGTGATGTAGGGCCAGGATCCGGTAGACGAACAACAAGCTGATTACAGACAACTGACCGGCTAAATGCCGAATTCAGGTCTATGATAACTTAAATATGGAAAATTCAGAAATTATTTTGCTCAACATCAACGGAGAGGACAAAATGGGACTGACAGCGGCGCTGACGGAAATACTCGCGAAGCATGGTGCTTTCATCCTCGACATCGGGCAATCGGATATACACAGAAATCTGTCGCTGGGTATTCTCTTCAAGTCTATGAACGACAACTCGGGCGAGATCATGAAGGACCTGCTGTTCAAAGCGTACGAGATGGACGTAAACATCCGCTTTACGCCCATCTCGGTAGACCGTTACTCCAATTGGGTGAGCATGCAGGGCAAGAACCGGTATATCATCACGCTGCTGGGAAGGATTCTTACCGCCAAGCAGATCGCAGCCGTATCGAAGATCATTGCAGAGCAGAATCTCAATATCGACAATATTGTACGGCTGACGGGGCGTATTCCGCTCAACGAGAAGGAGCGGGCCGCCAAATCGTGCGTGGAGCTGTCGGTGCGGGGGACGCCCAACGACCGGCAACAGATGCAGGAGGCATTTCTGGCGCTCTCCTCCGAACTCAACTTCGACATCTCCTTCCAGGAAGAGAGCATGTACCGTCGTATGCGCCGGCTCATCTGTTTCGACATGGACTCCACCCTCATCCAGACGGAGGTGATCGATGAGCTGGCAGAAAGGGCCGGTGTGGGTGAGCGAGTGAAGGCCATCACCGAACTGGCCATGCAGGGAGAGATTGATTTTGAAGAGAGCTTCAGGCAGCGGGTGAAGTTACTGAAGGGGCTCGATGTCTCGGTGATGAAAGAGATCGCCACAAACCTGCCCATTACCGAAGGGCTCGACCGGCTGATGAAGGTGCTGCAGAAGGTGGGATTTAAAACGGCAATTTTGTCGGGAGGGTTCACCTATTTTGGAAATCATCTGAAGGAGAAGTACGGCTTTGATTATATGTATGCCAATGAGTTGGAGATCGCCAACGGGAAGCTTACCGGCAATTATGTGGGAGATGTGGTTGACGGCAAGAGAAAGGCAGAGCTGTTGCGGCTCATTGCCCAGGTGGAACGGATTGACCTGCGGCAGACAGTGGCCGTGGGCGACGGTGCCAACGACCTGCCCATGCTGGATATCGCCGGTCTGGGTATTGCCTTCCACGCAAAACCCAAGGTGAAGCAAAATGCGGGGCAGTCTCTCTCGACCGTAGGCATTGACGGCATCCTTTATTTTTTGGGATACAAAGACTCCATGCTCGACAGCAAAATACTGAACAGCTAAAATGTACCTTTAAAACACACAGGTATGGATTTTGTGGATATGTTGTTAAATCGCATCGATGGCGAATCGGAACTGAAGAAACCTACCCATGCGCTGGTTTGTTTCACCCGGCTTGAGACAGGTAGAAAACTATGCAAACTGGCATCGGACATTGTTCTTTCGAAAACGGAGAAATCATCAATCACCCTGTTGCACTTCATCGCCAACATGGAGGCCGTGTTGAAGGATGAGCCAATAGAAGTGCTTCAACATAAGCTGCTTGCCGACCTGATGCCCAAGGGCGAAAAAAGTAAAATCACGGTACGGCTTTTTATCAGGGAGTATGCCGACCTTGTCTCCGAAATCCGTAAAATGACCGACGAGCAGGGCAGCAACCTTTTGCTGATTGGGCTGGGCCAGGACGAAATAGGCCTTCGCGAGGCAAGCAGGTACATGCAGCAGAAGAACGACCCGGCAATCACCGATGCTGCTGTTCTGGCACAATTCGGGGAGAAGGAAGCATCCACCTTAAAACAGATGTCATCGCTGCTGGACCGGAACAGGGTGCCGACAGGCATCTTCCTGGACAACGGCCTGGAAGAGACAAGCCATATTTTCATTCCCGTGCTCTGTAAAGCCGACATGCATATTTTCACCTTTGTGTACCAGACATCCCAGATGGAAAATGTGCAGATCATGGTTTGGGATGCGGTGGGAATCATTCAGTCGGAGGCAAAGATGCAGAAGCTCTATCAGTTCATTGTAAAAAAGAGCGACGGGCGGGTACGCCTTTGGGACGATAACAAGAAGATTGAAAAGGAGTTTATTCGGGACCAGGACCTCCTCATCATTGGCATCGACGGATGGAGCAAGCTGGTTGCCGCACCTCTGCCCTGGAAAGATTCACTCCCTTCCACCCTGATCATCAAAGACTCATCAAACTGAAATCATTATGCAACCGACCGACAGCGGGACCAGACTCGAAGTAATCCATTCCCATATCGAACAGCGGCAGCTGAAACAGGCAATTGACGGTGTCAAGGGACTTGCTTCGCTTTCACAACACTGGACCATTACCGAAAAAATATCAGAACTGGAGACCAACTATCAATATATGCTCCACTACCTGATTGAGGGAAAAAAGGATCCCGAGCAGCAGCATATTTACGACAAGCTGATCCGCGACCTCTACACCGTTGCCGATGATGCGGCCGAGCACCTGCTTCTGCAGGAAAGTTCCTCCCTTTTTTTCGATAAGTCACGGCTGTTTCAGGTGCGTACACCGCTCTCTCTGGACGAATACCGGAGCATCATCACACGGCATGCGGATACCTTCTCCTTTATCGATCTGCTCGAAGAGGGCGAGGAAAAGGAGCGCCGTATAAAAGAAAATGCACTGGCACATGAAAGGACCCTGCAGGATCTCTTTTACTGCGTATTTGTATCACCAAGGGCCAATGCCGACATGGCTGCATCGTTCCGAAGTTTTATGGACGATGAGCTCATTCCCGTATACGACAAGAGCGTGCTCCTCTCCGCCCTCACCATGAATGTGCTGCAGCGCTTCGATGCGGTCAAGGTAGAGCTGCTTCTTGATGTGTGCCTCCGTCCCGAGCCGGAGCTGGTGACACGTACCATCATCGGTATCATTCCCATCTTCCAGACCTACGCAGCCCGCTGGCCTCTCTATTCCGAGTGCAGCAGCAGGCTGAAGCTGCTATCGGACAACAAGCTGTTCAACCGGCGGTTTATCGCAGCCATCATTGGCTTCATTCAGGCACACGAAACGGAGAAGATCACAAAACGGCTGACCGAGGAGATCCTCCCGGAGATGATGAAGTTAAGCCCGATGATTGGCAAGAAAATAAACCTGGATGAGTGGATGGGCGAAAGCGGACTGGATGAAAAAAACCCGGAATGGCAGAAGATACTCGACGAGACCGGGCTGACAGATAAGCTGCAGGAGTTCTCCGAGTTACAGCTCGAGGGCGCCGACGTGTTCCACTCCACCTTTTCCAACCTGAAGTCCTACCCTTTCTTTCAGGAGATGAGCAACTGGTTCCTGCCGTTTAACCCACGTCACAGCAGCATCCGGCAGCTTTTTTCCGACAAGTCGGAAGGTGTCTCCCTGATTGAGACCATGTTCCGGTCGTCGTTAATCTGCAACTCCGACAAATACTCTTTCTGCCTCAGCATTATGATGATGCCGGAAAACTACCGCCGCATGATAATTTCACAGCTGGGTGCCGAAGGCGAAGAGCTCACAAAGATGCAGGAGGAGGAAGGTGTGCTGAATCCCTATCAGAAAGAGGATACCCTGATCAAACAATATATTCAGGACCTTTATCGCTTCTTCAAGCTTTACCGGCGTCGTAGCGAGTTCCGGGATATTTTCAGCCTGCCGCTCAACTATCACCTGATTGAGGCATTTCACCCTGTGGTACTGCAACCGCAGCACCTGGAGCAGATAGCTCTTTACTATTTTGAAAAAAACAACTTTGATGAGGCACTTGTTGCTTACACGATGCTGACCGAAGCAGCAGGTGTTGCCAAAAGCGAGTTCTGGCAAAAGATAGGCTACTGCAGACAGATGCTGGCAGATACGGGAGGAGCCCTGGATGCCTATCTGCATGCCGACCTGATCGACGAAAACAATACGTGGGTACTACATCGCATAGCACATTGTTACCGGGTGCTGAAGCAGCCCGACATAGCACTGAACTATTATCGCAGGCTGGAGCAGTTCAGGCCCGACGACCTGCATATTCAGCTCAGCATCGGACATTGCTATCTGGAGCTGAAGCAGTACGATACGGCTCTGAACTACTACTTCAAGGTGGAGCTGCTCGACAGCCAGAACAGGCGTGCATGGCGTTCGGTGGCCTGGTGTGCTTTTCTATCGCGCAAGTTCGATGTGGCAAGGAAATACTATGCCCAGATTATGGAGAACAAGCCCAATGCCCACGATTTCCTTAACGCAGGCCACGTGGAACTCTGCATGGAAGAAAACAAAAAGGCGGTCTCGCTCTATCGGTCGTCGCTGGAGAAAGCCGGTAGCTTTGATGCCTTTCGGTCTATGCTTGCCGAAGATGAGGAGGAGCTACAGGAAGCAGGTGTGAATACCGCCATATTACCGATCATTCTGGATAAGATCAGGTATGACCTGGGAGGAGAGTGAGCCGAAAGTTAACCGTTAGCGGTAAAGCTTATTTTGCTCAATGTAATCGTACACCTTTGGCGGGAGGAAGGCACGCATATTTTTTCCTTCTCCGATGCCTTGCCGGATGAAAGTGGAGGATATTTCCACCACAGGAGCATTGATAAGCCGGACCGATTTGCGCAGTTCTTCGGGAATGTGTATTTTTTCCCCTAATCGCGGATAAACAAGGATTTCGTAGAGCTCCAGGATGCGCTTATATTCTTTCCATTGTTCAAATAAGGACCAGTTATCACCCCCGATGATCAAGGAAAAGCGCCTATCGGGATGTGCCCGTGTAAGTGCATCGAGCGTATCAATTGTATAAGAGGGGCGCGGCATATGAAACTCCACATCCGATACTTTGAAATGTTCGTAATCGCTCAGCGCCAGTCGCACCATCTCCAGCCTGATTTCGTCATCCAGCAGATCCCCTGATTTTTTCAACGGATTATGAGGAGAGACCACAAACCAAACCTCCTTCACGGGCGTGAAAGCGCTGATGTAGTTCGCCAACATGAGGTGCCCCATGTGGATAGGGTTAAATGATCCGGAAAATATACCTGTTTCGTGTCTCACGGAATCCTTTCTCAGGCTTTCTTTTTGAAGAGTGAAATGATCCACAGCAACAGGATTGCTCCCACGAGTGCTGTTACAAGGTTACCGATAACCCCGCCGGTAGAGATTCCCAACTTGTCAAATACCCATCCGCCAATGACTCCTCCGGCAATACCGACCAAAAGATTAACCAGAAAGCCAAAACCGCCGCCCCTCATTAATTTACCTGCAAGCCATCCGGCTACTGCTCCGATAATAATCCACCATATCAATCCCATAGTTTGTGAATGTTTAATGTGAATAGTTGTTGATAAACTTGTGAAAGATCAATCTTCTCACTTCTTCAATTAACACAATTTGGGCAGAAATTGTTTAAAAAGAAAAAAGGATTTACTCAGCTCATCCGGCTTTTATAATCTTCATACCCAAACCGGCGATAGAGAATGAACGTACCGTTCGTGGTCCAGAGGCCGATGGAGGGATGAGTTACTCCGTTGAAAAGGGTTGTTTTCACCGTGGTATAATGGATCATATCTTCAAACAGGATGCGGTCGCCCACTTCAAGCGGAGTATCGAACGACCAATCGCCCATGAAATCGCCGCTCAGGCAGCTGTTTCCACCCATTCTGTATGTCGGTTTTCCGGCTATCGGCTCCTGGTATGCTCCCCGTATGCGGGGTTTGTAAGGCATCTCCAGACAGTCCGGCATATGGCAGGCAAAGGAGACGTTCAGCATGGCCGTCTTCACGTCGTGGTTCTCCACAATGTCGGCCACCGTCGCTACCAGCACGCCCGTCTCCCAGACAAATGCGCTCCCCGGCTCCAGGATGATTTCCAGGTGCGGGTAGCGTGCTTTGAGGCCATGAAGCACCTGAATGAGGTGCTCCACGTCGTAGTCTTTGTGCGTCATCAGATGACCACCGCCCAAATTCAGCCACTGGATCTGTCCAAAGAGATGGCCAAACTTTCTTTCCACTACCTCGAGCGTTTTTTCCAGATCATGGGAGTTGTTCTCACAAAGGTTATGCAGATGCAGCCCTGTAATCCCCTTGGGAAGCTTCTCCCCTATCCCGGCAGCCGTGATGCCAAGGCGCGATCCCGCCGCACTCGGGTTATAGAGGTCGGTATCCACCACCGAAAATTCGGGGTTGATCCTTACCCCACATGCTATTTCCTTCCCCGAAGCTTCCACCTGCGGATAAAAGCGTTCGAACTGAGAAAGTGAGTTGAAGGTGATGTGACTGCTGTACTGCAAAAAGAGGGGGAACTCCTCGTCAGTATAAGCAGGGGCATAGGTATGTGCCGGAGTACCCATCTCCTCGAGAGCAAGCCTGGCCTCAGACACAGAGCTGGCGGTAGAAGAACGGATATACTCCCGGAAAATGGGGAACGAACGCCACAGGGCAAATGCTTTGAAGGCAAGGATAATCTGAACGCCGGCACGTTCGCTGACCGACCTGATCAGCTGCAGGTTCCTGCGAAGCAACTCCTCCTCCATCACATAACAGGGAGAGGGTATTTTTGTGAAGTCAATCATCTTTTTCTGTTGTCTGTTGTTGGCTCTTGTGTCTTATGCCTAAGATTTAAGTAGATATCTTTCGATATGAACTTTTTCCCAATGCAAGCTGTCGAGGCTTGCCGGAGATTTTTCTTTTTCTTTTCTGCCGAAGGCAATCACGCAAAGGACTTCGAGGGGCATGGGTATCTGCAGCAGCTCGTTGATATAATCGCCCGACGAGAGCAGGTCGGTGTAGGACCTGTTGCGCACCTGTACCCAGCAGCTACCTATGCCGAGTTCCTCCGCCTGTAGTTGCATATTGATAGCAGCGATGGAAGCATCTTCAATCCAGGCATCGCTTTCCAGGGGATTTCCCGCCACCACGACAGCCAGGACAGCATCAGCAATAAAGGTAGCACTTTGCGGCTTACAGTGCGACAGACGGATAAGCATCTCCTTATCCTCTACGGCAATGAACTCCCACGAATGCCTGTTCTTGGAAGTGGGCGAAAGCAACCCTGCTTCAAGGATCATGCGTGTCTCATCGGGTGTCAGCAGCTCCTCTTTGAATTTTCTGATGCTGCGGCGCTGCATCAATAACTGTTGAAAACCGTTCATTTTTTTGTTTTTTTGATTTGAGAGCACAATGATACAAAAAAAATGGGAGAATTCCAGACGACCGGAAACTCAGGGAGAGAAGAGGATGTGAATACTGATTCTCCAGACTTCACGTTGAAATTGATCCAGTTGTTCGGAGGGGCTGGGTACAGCACGGTCATTTTGATTAGAATAATTCCAAATAACTGGGTTCTTTTTTCTATTTTTGTAGAAAAAAAATACTTTCCCGATATGGTTCACGCTTCGAAAATAAAAGTCAAGCCTTATATGAAGATGGCCGATCTGATCGATGCCAACCCTAATCTGTTATTGATGTTGCAGCATTTTAACATTGATTTCCGGGTGAGCGACCAGACTGTGATGCAGCTGTGTACCGGTTACAGTATCAGTGAAAACCTGTTCGTTGGCATTGCCAATCTTTACAATGGTCTGGGGCCGAAGGCCCATCCACTGTTTACCCGGGACGATCTGGTCCGGGTGATCGAATTTCTGAAGCAGAGCCACGACTATTATCGCTCCGACAAGTATCCGCAAATCAGCTCCTATATTCGTCAGTTGCAGGAAAATCATTCTGCGAAAGAGTTGAAGCTGCTTGAAAAATTCTTCAACGATTACTTTGCCGAAGTACTGGAGCATCTTGATTACGAAGACAACATAGCCTTTCCCTATTTCATTCACTTGCTGAAGGAGAAAAAATCCGATTCCTTCCGGCGGGAGCTTTATTCCTCCATCGAGTATGGCGAGCATCACACCGATATTGAGTTGAAATTGAAAGATCTGAAGCAACTGTTATTGAAGTATGTGAAGATAGAGAACGACCTTGATCTACGTCGTCGGTTGTTCTTCGCACTTTACGAGCTTGAGTTTGATCTATATATCCACTCCCTGATAGAAGAGACCATACTAATCCCGGCGGGTGTGAGCATTGAACAGGAGCAAGATGCGTAAGCCCCTTCTTCATATCGTGATATTGGAGGCCTCGAGGGTTATCTGTGAGGGGTTGATGGCCATTTTGTATCAGTCCGACCTGGATTGCCGGATCCTCCGGGTGGAGTCACTGGAAGACCTTTCGGAGATGCTGGAGTCCACAGCTATCGACATCCTTATTGCCAACCCGTTGCAGTTTGTAAACCGGGAGAAAGAGGTCAGGAGGATCCGAAAAAATCATCCCTCCCTGTCAGTAGCCGGCATCGATTACGGCATCATCCAAAAGCAGTCCATGCTTGCCGACATCTCCTTCACGCTTTATGATACGCCGGAGCACATTCTTCAATGCCTGACGAAGCTGGACAACAAAAGCAGGAAGGAAAACAAACAAAAGGGTGAGGACGACAACCTCACCAAAAGAGAGATCGAAGTCCTCACCGGCCTTGTAAACGGGCTGATGAACAAGGAGATTGCCGACTCGCTTCACATCAGCATCCACACCGTAGTGCGTCACCGGAAAAACATCACCATGAAGACCGGCATCCGCAGCCAGTCGGGGCTCACCATCTATGCCATCTCCAAGAAGATTGTAGCCATCGAAGATCTCGAGATTTAGAGTTGCCAGTTCAGTCCCACAGAGACGTTGCGGGGGTCGGTGGGATTGAGGTATCCGCCCCTGTAATAAGACGTATACCCCTGTGAATCAAGAATATTATTCAGAAATATGCGCAACTGACAACGGTTTATCCTGTAGCCCGCCTGCAGATTCACGGTGGTGTAGCCATCGGCCAGAAACGGCCGGGTGTTGGGCTGTACCTGGTGGCCGGGAAGCACCTGGTAGGTATATTCAGCGAAAGGTCTCTCCCCCGTGTAATAGAACCCCACTCCCAGGGACAGGTCCCTGAGGGGCCCTTCGAAGAAGGTATAATTAACCCATCCGTTGGCAGTATGTGCCGCTGTATTCATGGGGGCGGACCCTTCGTGGTAGTAAGGGCTGTCGTGATAACCCGCATCAAGGTAGGCATAGCCCACGACGGCATCCATATTTTTCAGTACTTTTCCGGTCAGCTCCAGTTCCACTCCTTGTCGTTTCAGGTTTCCTGCTTTGATGTAGTATCCGGTGTTGCTTCCTGCCTCATTGAGGGCAGCGTAGGTGAGGTTGTTGTTCCGAATGTGGAACAGGGTTGCATTGAACCGCAGCCTGTTTTGGAACCACTCTGTCTTGAAGCCGGCTTCGACCTGTTTTTCACGCGAAGCGCCTGCGGGGGTGAGGCGGTCTTCGAGCAGGTTGGCAGCGCCGCGCAGGGACGTAGTGGTGGTGTAGGAGGCAAACAGGTTGATGTTTTGACTTGGGGTGACGATGATTCCCAACAGCGGATCCCAGACGCTGCCGCCGTTTGTGGAGATACTGTTGTTGCTGGTACCGCTCAACTGGCTATAGCGGAGGCCGAGCGAGAGCTTGAGATGTGGGCCGACCGTCATCAGCTCCTGCAGCAGCATGCCATAAGCATATTCGCGTGAACGGACTGGATCTCCGTTGATAAGGCTGACATTGGGTGCGGTGTTGGAGATGGGTTGCAGGACATCGACCGTATCCACCATTACCGTGTTGGTATTGACAGTAGTGAGGTCGGCCCACCGGTAATCGATCCCGAGGTTGAAGGTATGTTTTACCATGCCGGTAAGGAGATTTTTCCCGATGAGATCGATCTGAAAGACACCGTTTTTGTCATCCCTTTCACTTCCGCTATAAGCCCGTGAACGTAAATTATACAAACCCGTTTGCGTGACATTTCTGAGGGGCGAAGCATGAGAGCCGATTTTTGTCTGATTCATGCCGGAGCCCGCGTAAGAAACACGCAGGCTGAGATGTTCATTGACAGTACGGTGTACCTGCGCCAGATAAGTAAGCGTATTTGTGGTCTGTCTGTCGGTGGAAAAACCAAGAAAGCGGTCGTGGGGCATCTTGTACACATTCCATACGCTGTCGGCATCCAGGTTGACTGTACCCTGGTCCGGAGTACGTGCGTCGTGCAGGTAATCCATCTCCAGCGTGATGCTGGTTTTGTTATCGGTACGCCAGATGAATGAGGGGTTCAGATAGATACGGTCTTTGGAAACAAAGACCCGGTAGTTATCGGCCCTTTCCCAGGCACCATTCAGCCGAAAAGCGGTCCGCTGCAGCCTGTCGCCCACGAACTGCACGTCGAAGGTGGGTCTCACCTGCCCCCAGCTGCCTGTTCGGAATCCCACGTTCCCGGCGTTGATGAAGCGCGGGGTCTTGGTGGCGATGTTGACCACCCCTCCCGCCGAGCCAAGGTCGTTTCCCACCCCCTGCGCAATGGCAGCCGACCCACGGAGGATCTGGATGGTCTCCACCCCCTGCATATCAGTCAGAAAGCCTGTCCCCCTGAAGTCGGAATGCACCCTCACCCCGTTCTTCACGACGGGGATACCCCTGTATCCCCGGGAAGTAATGCTTTCCGTGGTGTTGCCAAAGGTAGCGAAGGTGCCCACTCCCGGTGCATTTCGCACAGCATCATGTAACGTGAGTACGCCCTGGTCGGTCAGCATCTTCTGCGAGATCACCGAGATACTCTGTATCTGCTCGTCCAGGCGGAGCGGGATGCGCAGAAGGACATCCATCTTCTCCGGCCGCTCCCTGCGCCTGCCGAACACCTCTACCTCCACCAATACCTGTTCGTCGCGTTCCAGCTGGAAGGTATCCTGCCGTGTCTCCCCCCGGGGAAAAGTGATTTTCCTTGTGACCGGCTTATAGCCCACGTAGCTTACCACGACAGCATGTGTTCCTCCCGGCACGTTGCCAATGTGGAAGGCTCCATATGCATCGGTATCGTCGCCGATACCCAGTTCTTCCAGGTAGACAGTGGCGCCGGTGAGTTCCTGATTCTCTTCGTCCACGACTGTTCCCGTAAATATGTTGTTTTCTTGTGAAAATGATTCACCGAAGCCTGCCAGGAGGCTCATCAGCAAGATAACCAATTTTTTTTTCATTTGTTACAATCTTTTTTGAGGTAGCACCGGAGTAATCACAATGGCTCACTCCGGATTCTTTTGAGATAATAATTACAGGGGACAAAGGAAAATAAAAACAGGGTGGAGATCAATCCCATGAAATTACCATTTCTGTGGCATTGAATACCCACAACATGCAATTGAAATATCTGCCTGCTGGCGATACCGTTGCAGATCACTATTATTATGCGAAACGTACGGATTGGACAGTCGTTGCACGGATTTCCGGTGTGAAGGTCTCTTTTTCATTCTTTTGTTAAACAATTTAACGGGATCATACGTTTCATTTTTCTAATCGACACCCTGTAACAACATAGAGGAAGCCATTTTATAAAAAATTATCGTATGAAGATTCATGAATATCAGGCAAAAGAGATCTTTGCAAACTATGGGATCCCTGTAGACAAAAGCATTGTGTGCCGCTCTGTGGAAGATGCAGTAAAGGCGTACGAACAGCTGGACTCGCAAAAGGTTATTGTCAAGGCACAGGTGCACACCGGTGGCAGAGGCAAGGCAGGCGGCGTAAAGCTGGCCGGCGATGAGATAGAACTGCGCCGACACGCCGCTGCCATTCTGGGTATGGATATCAGGGGATTTATTGTCGATCGCATTCTGGTGGGCCAAGCCGTAAATATTGACAGGGAGTATTACGTCAGCTATGTGGTAGACAGGAGCACCAAATCGGCCATTCTGATGTTAAGCAGGGAGGGGGGGATGGACATAGAAGAGGTGGCAAGGACTATGCCGGAGAAGATTCACAAGTTTGCGATCGACCCCTCGGTGGGTGTTCCCGATTACCTGGCCCGTGAAGCAGCCTTCAAGCTGTTCGACGAAATCGGGCTGGTTCGACAGGCAGCAACCATATTCCAGAAGCTGTACAGCTTATTTGTGGAAAATGATGCTTCCCTGGCAGAGATTAATCCGCTGGTACTGACAAAAGAGGGCGCTATTGTGGCAATTGACGCGAAGATGACTTTCGACGACAACGCGCTTTACCGCCATCCGAAGATCGCTTTGCTCAACGAACCGACCGAGGAGGAGAAGAAGGAGCAGAGTGCCAAAAGCAAAGGATTCAGCTATGTTCATTTGGGTGGAGATATTGGGTGCATGGTGAATGGCGCTGGCCTTGCCATGGCCACCATGGACATGATCAAGCTTTATGGCGGCAATCCGGCCAACTTTCTCGACATTGGCGGAAGCTCCAATCCCACCAAGGTGATTGAGGCGATGAAGCTGCTACTGGGTGATAGAAACGTGAAGGTGGTGCTGATCAACATCTTTGGAGGCATCACCCGGTGCGACGACGTGGCCAGCGGTCTGCTGGAGGCTTTCAAACAGATCAAGACCGGGATACCCATCGTGATCCGTCTCACCGGGACCAACGAAAAGGAGGGACGCGCCCTGCTTAGAGGCACCCACTTTCATGTGGCGGAGACCATGGGTGACGCCACGCGCAGAGCGGTAGAGCTGGCAAAACAATATCAAGACTGAAAACAAATAGGGTATGAGTATTCTGATAAACAAAGATACAAGGCTCGTTGTGCAAGGCATAACGGGACGTGATGGCGGTTTTCACGCATCGAAAATGAAAGCGTACGGTACGAATGTGGTCGGCGGGACTTCACCCGGCAAAGGAGGTGAGATGGTGCAGGGCATTCCGGTATTTAATACGGTAAGAGATGCCGTAAAGGAAACAGGTGCCAACGCGTCGGTGATTTTTGTTCCCGCAGCCTTTGCGAAAGATGCCATGATGGAGGCTGCCGACGCAGGAATCAGACTGATTGTCTGTATCACGGAAGGTGTTCCCACGCTCGATGTGGTGGAAGCCTACAGCTATATCCGGCGCAAGGGTGCCAGCCTGATCGGTCCCAACTGCCCCGGACTGATCTCACCGGGAAAGAGCCTGGTGGGGATTATGCCCTCCATGATCTTCCGCGAGGGTGGCACGGGCGTAATCAGCCGCAGTGGCACGCTGACCTACGAGGTGGTGTACAATCTCACAGCGAAGGGTATGGGTCAATCCACGGCAGTGGGTGTGGGAGGGGATCCGGTGGTAGGCCTTTATTACAATGAGCTACTGGAAATGTTTGAAAACGATCCGGGAACCGACTCGATTGCGTTGATCGGTGAGATAGGTGGCGATGCGGAAGAGCGTGCAGCAGCCTATATCCGGGAGCATGTTACGAAGCCCGTTGCCGTCTTTATTGCCGGACAACAGGCACCTCCGGGCAAACAGATGGGACATGCCGGTGCCATCATCTCCAGCGGAACGGGTACCGCCGCCGAAAAGATTGCCGCCTTCGAAGCCGCCGGTGTCCCCGTGGCCGATGAGCCAAGCCAGCTACCAGCCCTTTTGAAACAAAGAGGCCATTTGTGAACCACAACCCACACATTCATTTGACCAGTCGTAAAAAAGCGGGCCTGTGAAAAAGCCCGCTTTTTTATCTGGTCATTTCCGGATAAGCCCTCATTCAACGAAGGCGTGCTTGTATCCCTGAATCCTGTTCCAGTTGCCGCGTGTAAAATCGGGCACTTCCACCGGGGCGCTGTTGTTCTCGAGAGAGATACGGCTCAGCTCGGCCAGCGAGCACCACTCGGCCAGGTCGTACACGTCCATATCGAGCGGCAGTCCGTTTTGCAGGCAGTAGACAAGCCGGTAGTCCATGATAAAGTCCATGCCGCCGTGGCCGCCTACCTCTTTGGCTTTCTCTTCCAGTTCCCGATGTATGCGGTGTTTGTATTTTACCATCAAGGCATCTTTCACCTCGTCGGAGACGTAGGAGTGAGAGTTGAGATTTTCGTGGTCGGGCGTCACGCTCTCATCCACCATTTCGGCCTCCAGCGCATAGCCCTGATTGGGATATTTGTTCGCAAAACCTTTGGTTCCGCTCACCTGATACATACGACTGTAGGGTCTCGGCGATGCCACATCGTGCTGGATGTGAATGGTCTTCCCCTTTTCGGTTCGGATCATGGTCATGGTGTGCTGTCCGTTGGCAAACTGATAGGCGCTGTCGCGCTCCATCCCCCTCACTTCGATCAGGTATTCAGGAATATTTACCGGCTTGGTATCCATCGACACGAGCAGGTTCATCTTGTCGCCCCGGTGAATATCCAGTACCTGCGCAGCAGGTCCCATGCCGTGCGTGGCATAGACGTCGCCACGGAACTCCTTGTTGTACTGCATTCGCCAGTCGCCTTCGTAATACCCCCAGAAGTCTCTCAGGTTGTGGATGTAGGCTCCTTCCGCGTGAAGGACCTCCCCAAAAAGGCCCTGTTGTGCCATATTGAGGGTGGTTAATTCAAAGTAGTCATACACACAGTTTTCCAGCTGCATAGCATGTTTCTGTGTTTTCTCGGCGGTGTTGATGACCGACCAGATTTCGTCGAGAGTCATGGCAGCCGGCACTTCGCAGGCCACATGTTTACCCTGCTCCATGGCGTAGATCATCATCTCGGCATGCCGTTTCCAGTCGGTAGCAATATAGACCAGATCAATATCATCACGATCACAAAGTTTCTTCCAGGCCTCTTCGCTTCCGCTATAGTCAGCCGCACGGGGTAATCCGGCCTTGTCGAGGATTGTTTGTGTTTCCTCCACCCTGTCGGCATGCAGGTCGCAGAGAGCAACGATCTTTGTCCCCGGGATATGTGTGAAACGCTGCACAGCCCCGGGCCCACGCATACCCAAGCCGATAAAGCCCACGCGCACTGTATCCAGTCTAGGCGTAACCAGACCGAGTACATCTTTTTGTCCCGCGGGTCGTGCGGGGACATCTGTTTTGATTACGTACCGGTGGGGATCGTCTTTCCCGGATCCCCGGGATGAACCGCCATTGCATGCCGATAACAGGATCAATAAAAACAATAATAAGGTATTCGTTTTCGTCATCGTAATATATATTTTTAAAGATACTCCATCTATTTTTAAGAAGAATTCAAATATACGTTTTTTCCCTTATATGTCAATAGAGAAAACAGGGATATTGCTTGGCAACGCAAAAGAACACGATCTGCTATAAGTTGCCCAAGGCACGTTCACCCTCCTCTTTTGCCTTGGAGACCGACCGTGGGTCACCGGCATCAATGCCGTATGTTGATGTATCGGGAATAATCAGTTCTGTGCCGGCGGGTACGCGGTTGGGATTTATGATCTGTTTCTTGTTCTCGAGGTAAATATAGACCCAAAACTCCCTGTTTCCAAACAGCTCCAGCGCCAGCAGACGCAACGTTTTGCCTTCACCGAGTCGGATTTTTTCCGCTTCTCTTTGCGGAAGGTTGTTTTTTGCTTCTTCGGTGCGGGAGGCGCCATATACGGCGTTGGTTCCGGGCGATGCATGTAAAAAGGTATCTGATGGAGGGATGATAACCTTTTCGGCTTCTGTTCCGGGCAGGTATCCGGCAATTATTTCACTTTCCCCGGGTTGAAGGCCTCTGAAAAAAAAAAGAGCTGCCAATGCAATTGCCACTCCTCCCATAATAGGGATCCACAATGCGGTTGTCTTTTTGCGTTTTGTCCTTTTATGCCTGTTTGGCTCTGCTTTTCCGGCCTGTCTGATCTGTGGAGAATGTGTGGCCTGCGGGATTGTTTCAACCTGCGCCAAACCCTTTGTCTCCGGAATCTCTTCACCCTGTTCGGCTTGTTTAACCTCCGCTGTTTTCTCGATCTCTTCAATCTGTGCGGCCTGAATCTGTGCGGCCTGCTCAAGCTCCTCAACCTCCCCGGTTACTTCAATCTGTTCACTCTGTTCAGGCTGTCCGGCTTGCTCAACATCTCCTATCTGTCCGACCTCATCGACCTCTCCGGCAACCACTTCCGGAATTCCCGGAATTTGTACTCCCTCGTTGAGCAAGGCAGGCTCAAAGTAGGAGAAGGAGCTGTTTACTGAATCATTCAGGGAATCTTCCGGCGTGAAAAAAAGATTGAAAGTCAAAGCCTCCTCATTTTTCTCTACAAGAGATTCAAACACCACCCCCACTGCCGGAGGCATGAGATACCGTTCTTTCGTTTCCCTGTCAATAAGAATATATTCTGATTGTTTGTGGGTAAAAAATTTTCCAAAATCGTCGATGATAACAGGGTTATTTTCTTCCAATTCAGTTTTCATCACGGCAATCATCGTATCCAATGCCCGGGAAGCTTCAGCTTCTGTCCATCCGAGGAGTTGTACAAGTTTGGCAATAAGGTCTTCGTTTGTCATGCTATGTAAAATATTTTAAATCCGGGAGGGGTCCAAAACCGGAAAGGACTCTCAATTCAGGCTGCCAATCAGGTCGAAGGGCAGGGCATCGTGGATTGAGACCTCATAAAAATTACCGACCGTCAGTGGTCGCTCTTTTGATATCAGTACCTCTCCGTCCACTTCCGGGGAATCGAACTCAGTACGTCCAACGTAATAATCGGGATCTTCTCTGTCGATGATCACCTTCAGGGTCTTTCCTATTTTGGCTTCGTTCACAGAAAGGGCAATTTCCTCCTGCAGCTCCATCAGTGTATTCATTCTTTCCTGCTTCACCGTGGCAGGTATATCGTCGACATAGTGCTTGTCGTTATATGTATCTTCTTCGTGGGAGTAAGGAAATGCCCCAAGGCGTTCAAAACGCGTTTTTCCGACAAATCCCAACAACTCCTCAAAGTCGGCTTCGGTTTCGCCGGGGTGTCCCACCATCATGGTGGTGCGCAGATGGATGCCCGGCACTTCGTCCCGGATATGCTGTATCAGGTCGATGGTCTCTTGCCGGGTGATGTTGCGCCGCATAATTTTCAACATGTTGTCGCTGATATGCTGCAGTGCGATATCGAGGTAGTTGCAGACATTCTCGCGCTCGCGCATCACACGCAGCAGATCTTTGGGAAAGTGTGCCGGATAGGCATAATGAAGCCGGATCCATTCCACTCCTTCAATGTCGGACACTCTCTCCACCAGTTCAGGCAGCTTCATCGCCCTGTAGCGATCGAGTCCGTAATAGGTGAGGTCCTGAGCAATGAATTGAAACTCTTTCACCCCGCTGGCCACCAGGCGACGGATCTCCTCTTCGATCTGTTCCATGGGGCGTGACTTGTATTTTCCCGTAATCAGCGGGATGGAGCAATAAGAACAGGTTCTGTCACACCCTTCCGATATCTTCACATAGGAGTAGTGTGCGGGGGTGGAAAGGGAACGTTCGTACTCCAGCTCTTTGTTATAAGATTTTCCAAGGTCCGCAATCAGCGCTTTCCAGTCGAATTTTCCATAAAACTTATCCACTTCGGGGATCTCCTCGGTCAACTCCCGACGGTAGCGTTCCGAGAGACACCCCATCACAAAAAGCTTTTTCAGTCTGTTGTTCTTTTTTGCTTCGGCAAAAGAGAGGATCATGTTAATGGATTCCTCTTTCGCATCGCCGATAAAGCCGCAGGTATTGATCACAGCTATTTCACCCTTCGCTTCTTCCGGGTCGTGTGCAACTGTATAGCCGTTGGCCACAAGCTGACGCATTAGCAACTCCGAGTCGACCAGGTTCTTGGAGCAACCCAGTGTCACCACATCTATTTTGTTTTTAATCATATGATGGATATCAACGCCCTCAATTCAATTACCCCCCAAACAACGAATCCACAAACTCTTTTCTCCGGAACACCTGCAGGTCGTCCATGCCTTCGCCTAGTCCGATGTATTTTACCGGGATCCTGAACTGATCGGAGATGCCGATCACCACCCCACCCTTGGCGGTACCGTCGAGCTTGGTAATGGCCAGTGCCGTGACTTCGGTGGCGGCAGTAAACTGCTTCGCCTGCTCAAAAGCATTTTGTCCTGTTGAGCCATCCAGGACGAGAAGCACTTCGTGCGGTGCATCGGGGACGATCTTTCCCATCACATTCTTGATCTTGGTCAGTTCGTTCATCAGATTCACCTTGTTATGCAAACGGCCGGCAGTATCAATGATCACCACATCGGCATTGTGCGCTTTCGCTGAGTTCACCGCGTCGAATGCAACAGAGGCAGGGTCTGCTCCCATCTTTTGCTTCACCACAGGCACGTCGACCCTCCGGCCCCATACATCGAGCTGTTCCACGGCGGCAGCACGAAAAGTATCAGCGGCACCCAGGTAGACCGACAACCCCTTCTGTTTGAACTGGTGTGCCAGCTTCCCGATGGTAGTGGTTTTGCCAACGCCATTTACGCCCACGACCATGATCACATAGGGCTTATTATCTTCGGGCACCGTAAATTCTGCCAGGTCTTCGCTATTGTTTTCGGTGAGAAGATTGACAATCTCGTCGCGAAGGATGGCAGTCAGCTCATCGGTCCCCACGTATTTATCACGCGCCACGCGCTCCTCGATCCGGTCAATCACCTTCAGTGTTGTCTCCACACCCACGTCGGAGGTCACCAGTATCTCCTCCAGCTCGTCGAGCACTTCGTCGTCGACTTTTGATTTTCCGGCTACGGCCCGGGTGATCTTTGAAAAAATATTTTCTTTTGTTTTTTCAAGACCTTTATCGAGTGTTTCTTTTTTCCCTTTCGTGAATCTGTCAAAAAAGCCCATAAAGCAGTGAATGTTTAAACGATGAATGTCAATTAATCTTCAGTTCGGTTTACTTGAAGCAGACAACGGATTATCTGCAAAACTACAAAATAGTCAATAAAAAACTTCCCTGTGTTGAGGCACAGGGAAGCTTTTATGTATTTTTAACGAGTTCTCTCGTGAGCAAACCGAAACAAACCTGTTTGCCCGGGAGGGACGGAGAAAAACTCAGCGGGTAATCTTTATTTCGAAAAATAATCCTTTACCTGATCATTCAGAATCATCTCTTCTTTAAAGCTGTACGCACCCGTAGTTGGTGACTTCACCATCTTGATAACTTTGGTGTGACTGCGCCCTGTGGTTGTATTTTTATCGCGGAATCCCGCAACTGCTTTCTTTGCCATAGTTTATCCTGTTTTTACTTTATTTCTTTGTGAACAGTCATTCTTTTGAGCACCGGATTGTATTTTTTCAATTCCAGACGCTCGGTCGTATTCTTTCTATTTTTGGTCGTAATGTATCTGGATGTGCCGGGCATACCGCTCTCCTTGTGTTCCGTACATTCCAGGATCACCTGCACCCTGTTACCTTTTACTTTTTTTCCCATTGCTGCTTCTCCTTCTCGTTATGCGTTTAAAAATCCTTTCGCAGCAGCTTGTTTTAAGGCTGCATCCAATCCAATCTTATTGATGGTGCGCAATCCGGACGCCGAGATACTCAAACTGATCCAGCAATCTTCTTCCACCCAATAGAACTTCTTCGTGAACAAATTGACGTTGAATTTGCGTTTCGTCTTCTTGTTAGAGTGAGAAACGTTGTTTCCAACCATTGCTCTTTTTCCTGTTATTTGACAAATCTTAGACATTGCTATATTGTGTATTTATTGTTTACTTTCTCTTCGGAACGCAATCTTCCCGACAAATCAGGGCGCAAAATTAAGCATATATTTTTAATTTACCAAAGTTTCCGGCAAATTAATTTTGATATAATTTTGACAGAATCAGCTATTTCTGCCGGGAACAACTTCGTATTGCATTTTAAACCACCTTTGGAAAATTGAAAGAGGCTGCCTCCAAAAACAACAAACTTGAGGGCCATACAAGCCGTCTGTTATTCCGTTCAAAATGCTCCCAAAAGATCGGCATAGAGCCTGTTCAGCAACAGAAGAGTCTCCTTCCGCAGGTTGTTTCTCAGCTCACTTTCATCACCGCTGATCCCCACCGCCTGATCGGTAATGGTCTCCTCGGCAACATAAATTTTGGGAAAGAACGAGCCCTCCTCTTTGCGGGCCTTCTGATAGGTAATGTCACGTACAACAAGTATACAGCCGGCATTGGTGATGGTGGCATCAAACCGGTAACTCATGATCATGTTTTCCCGCACACCCGCTTTATTTGCCGGCAGCTGCAATTCGGCCTTCGAGCTCACAGTGACTGTTTGGGCTTTATCATCGAAACGAATACCGGACAACAGGGGATTTCCGGTAAAGTTTTTTTTCGTCCAGTTTTGCAGCTTTGCATAACGCTGGCTTGCGCCACTCAGCTGGTCAGCCAGGATAAACTGTTCAAAGATTACTTTTCCGTTTACCACCGGCACGTTCACAAAGACGGCGTCGACCTGCGCCTCAACATGCATTAGGCTGATAGTCAGCACAACTAATGTCAGTATATATTTTTTCATATAAGTAGTTATTTTACTCATTTCAATCTCTCGGGCTCTTTTCTTATTAAGACGGACAAAAGGCCGTTATGTTACATCGGTGTATTTTCATTGACAAAAAACACCTGCAACTGCTTCTATGACTGCAAACGTACGAAAAAGATTAATCGGGCGTGTTGTTTTTATAAAAAACACTCTTTTAAATTTTATTTATCATTTAAAAACCATTACTTTTGCATCTCAAAAAATAA
>ENA-UOOK01000722-UOOK01000722.1-fermentation-metagenome-genome-assembly--contig:-NODE-722-length-44095-cov-26.376317_pt1 | contig 44095 bp, 41 predicted proteins | sample MGYA00245777_ERZ724023 | MGnify/ENA primary metagenome ERZ724023 (study PRJEB28704, sample SAMN03018312) | fermentation metagenome | biome: anthropogenic terrestrial biome; feature: soil; material...
GATGATGTAAATGATGATGAAATAGTTCATACTGCCAGGGAAATTGCTAAAAGAATAGAGTCCGAACTTGATTATCCAGGTCAAATAAAGATCAATGTTATTAGGGAGACTCGTGCCGTAGAATACGCAAAATAAAATTTCCAATTGTTTTTACAAGCATTAATAAATTAAAAGATAATATTCAATATATTACAAGCATTTTTATTTATAAAAATTATTTAAATAAAGAATCATTCATATGAGAAATATAGCCGTTATTTTAGCCGGTGGGGTAGGAAGCAGATTAAATACAGATATACCTAAACAATTTTTGAAAGTTGCCGGTATGTCAGTCTTGGAACATACCATTGCAGCATTTCAAAAGCATGATATGATTGATGAAATTGCCATTGTTGTTCACAGTGCATACAGAGGGAAAATTGAATCTTATCTCATAAAAAATAATTTCAACAAAGTAAAAAAAATACTGGCCGGCGGTAAGGAGAGACATTTTTCCTCCCTCTCGGCTATCGAAGCCTATGATGGAGAAAAAGACTGCAATTTGATTTTTCACGATGCAGTTCGACCCTTACTCAGCGATAAGATTATTACCGATGTGATTCAAGCCTTAGTTCATTATCAAGCAGTTGATGTTGCTATTGAATCAGCCGATACCATCATAGAAGTAGACCATGAAAATATCATCAAAAAAATTCCTCTTCGAAAAAACCTTCGAAGAGGGCAAACTCCGCAAGGATTTCGCTTGTCGGTTATCAAGAAAGCTTATGAAAAAGCTTTGAAAGACCCGGAATTTAAAACTACGGATGATTGTGGTGTGGTGTTAAAATATCTTCCCGAAGTTAAAATCTATGTGGTGAATGGCGAAGGTGTCAATATGAAATTAACCTATAAGGAAGATTTCTTTCTTATTGAAAAGCTCTTTCAATTAAAGACCTTCGATTATGGGAACAAAGAGTTGACAGACAACGAAAAGCAAACGTTGGTACAAAAAGTGGTCGTAGTGTTTGGGGCTTCATCGGGTATAGGTTTGGATGTATGTAATATATGCAAGGAGAATGGAGCAAAGGTGTATGGATTTAGCCGTCAGATGAATCAAATTGACGTGCGCGATCCGGAAAAAATCAAATCGGCATTAAAACAAGTCTTTGAAAAAGAGAAGCGCATCGATTTTATTGTAAACACAGCTTCTGTACTCTATAAAGTACCTTTGGAACATATGGATTATGATACTATTTACGAAGCAATAGATATCAATTATAAAGGCATGATAAACCTTGCCAAAGAATCCTTGCCATACCTGAAATTGTCGAAAGGACAATTGATACTCTATACTTCAAGTTCCTATACTCGCGGACGTATGGGATATAGTATTTATTCTTCCACCAAGTGTGCTACAGTGAATTTTGTACAAGCATTGGCGGAAGAATGGGGTGTTTGGGGAGTTAAGATAAATTGTATAAATCCTGAACGTACTCATACGCCCATGCGAACAAAGAATTTTGGACTAGAACCTGAACATACTTTGTTGAAATCAATAGTGCCGGCGACCGTTACTGTTAAAGTACTATTGTCGAATCTTACCGGACAAGTGGTAGATGTGAAAATTAAAAATGTGTAATAGCGATGTCTTTTTATACTACATACATAAAAAAGTCTATTCAGACCATTCGATTTTTAATCAGCATACGTAAACCCAAAGAGTTGTTGTTTCGTTTGCTTGAATTGATTGTGGGCTATCCTTTGTATGTACTTTCTTATTGTGTGATACGAAATCCTAAGAAATGGGTATTTGGCACCAATGTGGGTTTTGTCGATAATGCAAAATACCTGTTCATTGATGTCTGTGAACGCAATGAAATCAAAGCTTATTGGATTGCTCCCGATCGTAAGACCGTAAAATTTATTAAACAGAAAGGTTTATCGGCTTGTTATAAATACAGCGTATGTGGTTTGTATCATTGTTTGACAGCCTATGTTTATGTGTTTACGTATCATTCCAAGGACATAAATTTTTGGACATCCGCCCGAGCCAAAAAGGTAAATCTATGGCATGGTGTGGGAATTAAAAGTGGTGATGGTGGAAAAAATAATAAAGGAATAAAAGCGAATGCTAATTTCGTGACATGCTTTTTAATGCCTCATTTATTTGAAAAAAACGATATTTTTTTGTCTACTTCTCCTTTAATGAATGCGCATTTTCAACATATGTTTTCTTTAAATACAGATGCCATTTTTGAGACAATGTATCCACGTTGTGTCTTTTTACAAAAGGAGGAACATAAAATAGATGCTTTTATTCAAAAGTATGAGTCGAACGATATCAATGCTGTGGTTCAAAAGATGAAACAATTTAGTCGTGTATTTCTTTATATGCCAACATGGAGGGGTAATTTTAACGATGACTTTATTACAGAAGCCGGTTTTGATTTTAAACGTCTCAATCAGATCTTAAAAGAAAAAAATCAATTGTTTATTTTAAAATTGCATCCCGCGGTTAAATATTGCAAAGAAGCTTACCAAGACTTAGATGCAGTGATGTTTTTGGATAAGCATATCGATATATATCCCTTGTTGCCGTTTACACATGTGTTGATTACAGATTATTCGTCTATTTATTATGACTTTTTATTGTTGAAGAACAAAGAATTTATTCTTTATCCATTCGATTATGAAACGTATATTGTGAATAGTAATCGTTTGGCCTTCGATTATAACACCTATACCCCAGGGGTGAAAGTCTATAATTTTGATGAATTAATTCAATGTATACAGAATGAATCTATAGATTTAAGCATTGAAAATAAGCCATGGATACGGAATCAATTTTGGGGTCATCATGCAGCAACAACCAACGATGCATTGTATCAAAAAATTAAAACTCTGTGATTATGAAACATAAACTTTTATTGTTATATACTTGGTTGATACGAAGCCTTTTATTTTTCCTCCCCGACATGCCTATACTCATGCGTTTCAGAGGTTTTTTATATGGTTTGGGTATGAAAAAATGTGGCAAAGATTTTCAAGTGACTCATGATGTTCATATGAAAGTATTGGAAGAAATTACTGTAGGCAATCATGTGTTTATTGGAAATGCTACCGTTATTTTAGGCGGTGGAGGGTTGGATATTGAGGATTGTGTGCTTATTGCTCCTCATGTGGTGATAGTAAGTGGAAATCATACGTTTTTAGATGGGAGTTACCGCTTTGGAAGTAGTCAATTAAAAAAAATTACTATTCAAAAAGGTGCTTGGGTGGCAGCAAATTGTACGTTAACGCAAGGATCAATCCTTCCAGAAGGATCAGTCTTAGGAGCTAACAGTCTTTTAAACAAAGGGTATGAACAAAGGAGATCGTTGTATGGTGGGGTCCCCGCTAAATGGATTAAACAATTATAACATGCAGCCTACTATTACCATTATTTGTCCCGTTTTAAATGAAGAAAAATACATTTCCGAATGTATGGAATCCATACTTGCTTTTGATTATCCGAAAGAATTAATGGAAATTATCTTTGTGGATGGAATGAGTAATGATAGAACACGAGACCTTATTCAAACGTATGTTCAAAGATATCCGTTTATTAGATTGTTGGATAATAAGGATAAATATGTTCCCTTTGCCATGAATAAAGGTATTGCTGAAGCGAAAGGGGACTATATAATCAGAATGGATGCTCATGCTTTTTATCCTTCAGATTATGTGCGTGTTTTAATACAAAAAGCTTTTGAATTGGAGGCTGATAATATTGGATGCATGTGTAAGACAGATGTATTTCATAAGACAGACAAAGCATTGGCTATTAAGGAAGTGTTGAGTCATCCTTTGGGAGTAGGTAACTCTTTGTTTCGTATTGGCATTTCCGAAATAATAGAAAGCGATACAGTGCCATTTGGATGTTTTAGAAAAGATGTCTTTGAACGATTTGGACTATATGATACACGTCTGATTCGAAATCAAGACATTGAATTAAACAAACGTATCAAAAGTAAAGGAGGTAAAATATGCTTAATACCCGATACTCATTGTGTATATTATGCCAGGGAAACTTGGAAAGCATTGTTTGCAAATAATTTTCAAAATGGTAAATGGAATATCCTTACTGTTTTTTACACCAGCAATTTGTCTTCCCTTTCCATCCGTCATTTTATTCCTTTATGTTTTGTGTTGTCGTTAGTACTGCCTTTACTCTTATCATTTATACATCCCTCTTTTGCCTATCTAAGTCTTATAAGTGCTATAGCCTATTTGATTTTAATGACATATACTTCTCTGAACATCGCTCAAAAAAAACAACTGCATTTTTTATCACTGTGGATAAGTTTTATAGTTATTCATTTGTCGTATGGTTTAGGATCTTTAAGTGGACTATTTATCATTCCTTTTAAGAAAAAAAACACATCAAACAATGCCTAAAGAAATAAATATACATACAGATTATCATCTATATAAAGCAGCTTGGATTAATGCCAGAGCTCCTCATTTATATAGCAAACTTACAAAGAAAGAATGTGGTGTTTTATTGAAAAAAGGCGGTTTTATGATACGTAACACCTATGATTTTGATACAAATAGAGAAACCTCTTTTTGGTATGTTATCAAAGATAATTTTGGTGGAATGGAGGAATTATCATCTAACACAAGAAATCAAATCCGTAGAGCATTTAAGACACTTGATATTCAAATGATAGATAAAGATATTTTACTAAAACAAGGGTATGATGTGTATACGGCTGCATTTGAGAAATATAAAGGTAATTCCCGAATAATGAGCCGAACTGATTATCTAAACATGATCAAACAAACACCCTCACAGTATGAATTTTGGGCTTGTTTTGACAAGTCTAACGGAAATCTAATTGCTTATTCCATGAATGAAATTGTGGATGATACCTGTAATTATTTAAGTATGAAGGCTGTTCCTGAATATCTCAAGACTCATTATCCTTATTATGGATTATTATATGCAATGAATCAATATTATTTAGAAGAAAAAAAATTAATGTATGTGAGTGATGGAGCTCGGTCTATAACAGAACATTCCAATATTCAATCTTTTTTGATCAGTAAATTTAAATTTAGAAATGCTTATTGTTATTTACAAATTAAATATAAATGGTGGTTAAATATTCTATTGAGTATGCTGTATCCTTTCCGTAATCAATTTAATTTTGCACCCATAAAAGCAATTTTAAATATGGAAAGCATGCACAGGAAAAGCAAACAAATTAATCTTTCTTAAAACATAGTTTATGTGTATAAAATTTTTATTTGACCGGACTTTCGCATTCATTGGGATTATTCTATTTTCTCCCCTTTATATACTATTAAGCCTAATTATATTTTTGTCTATGCCAGATGGAAGTCCGATATTTGTACAAAGACGCGTTGGAAGACAAGGGAAAACTTTTAAAATGTATAAGTTTAGAACGATGCAAAAACATCACAATGGTTCGTCGGTATCTGTCAAAGGCGAAAGTCGTATTACGCCTTTGGGAGCATTTTTGCGAAAATGGAAATTGGATGAATTGCCTGAATTATGGAATGTGTGGATAGGTGATATGAGTTTTGTAGGTCCACGTCCCGATGTTCCAGGATATGCCGATCTATTAGAAGGAGAAAATAGAAAAATATTATTGCTTCGTCCCGGAATTACCGGACCGGCAAGTTTAAAATATAGAAATGAAGAGGAACTCCTCGCAAATCAGGAAAATCCACAGAAATATAATGATGAGGTGATTTTTCCCGATAAGGTAAGAATTAACTTGCATTATTATTATCATCAAAGTTTTGCATTAGATATCAAAATAATTATATTCACGTTATTAGGTAAAGAATTAAAAGAAAACTGTTAGTTGTAAGATGGAAAAGAAAATTTGGTTATCATTAGCACATATGGGAGGGGAGGAACAGCGTTTTATCAAAGAAGCCTTTGACACAAATTGGGTTGTTCCCTTGGGCCCTAATGTGGATGCTTTTGAACAGATGTTACAAACCTATGTTACCCAAGAGGGGGAACCCTTGTATGCCGTTGCCCTTTCTTCCGGTACGGCAGCCATTCATTTAGCATTGATATTGTTGGATGTGCATCCGAATGATGAAGTGATTTGTCAGTCGTTTACTTTTTCGGCTAGTGCCAATCCTATTGTTTATCAAGGGGCAAAACCTATTTTTGTGGATAGTGAAGAACAGACATGGAATATGTCGCCGAAGTACTTGGAGAAAGCTATCGTCGACCGAAAAAAAATAAAAGGGAGCTATCCCAAAGCCATCATCCCTGTACATTTATATGGTATGCCAGCCATGATGGATGAAATACTATCCATAGCGGCACACTATGAGATTCCGGTGATAGAAGATGCCGCCGAAGCATTGGGTTCGATCTATAAGGGAAGAAAATGTGGAAGTTTCGGACATTTCGGTATATTGAGTTTTAACGGGAATAAAATCATCACGACTTCAGGAGGAGGAGCTCTGTTGTGCAAAAAGCCGGAACATGCTCAAAGAGCAAAATTCTTTGCCACCCAAGCACGTGAAAATCGTCCGTATTATCATCATGAACAAATTGGATATAATTATCGCATGAGTAATGTGTGTGCCGGAATTGGTCGTGGTCAAATGCTTGTACTGGATGAACATATGCAAAGACGAAAACAAATACATCAATACTATGTTGATGCACTACAGCACATTCCGGGTTTGTCATTTATGGAGCGTGCTTCTTCAGACTTTGATTCCAATTATTGGCTTACATGTATGTTGGTCGATGAAGAGAAAACAGGCATCAGTCACGATGCTATTCGAATCGCCCTCGATAAAGCCAATATAGAATCGCGTCTTTTATGGAAACCCATGCATAAACAACCTGTATTTTCCGATTGTCCTTTTTATGGAGAGAGTACCTCCGAAAAGATTTTTAATCAGGGTTTGTGCTTGCCTTCAGGTTCTTCCTTATCCAATAAAGATATTGATAGAGTTGTTAACGAAATTAAGAAATCAATTGTTAATCTATAAATTAAAAAAAATTACATATGAAAATAAAAGTTTTATTATTAAGTTTAATACTCTCATTTCACATGATTACAACCGTCAATGCCCAGTCAAAAACCTATACTCCCGAATTGTTGTGGCAATTGGGTAGATTAAACCATTTGTGTGTTTCACCCGACAAGCAAAAGCTTTTGTTTTCGATAAGTTACTACGATGTGAATGCCAATAAGGGGAATACCGATTTGTATATACTCCCCGTGAAAGGAGGAAATATGACTAAAATCACTGAGACTCCTCTCAGTGAACATAGTCCTTGTTGGAGACCCGACGGAAAAAAAATAGGATATATATATGAAGATCAAATGTGGGAAATGAATCCCGATGGTTCAGACAAGAAACAACTTTCACACATAGAAGGAGGAATCACTGGTTTTGCCTATGACCCGAGTATGAAACGAATACTGTATACCCGAGAAGTAAAAATCGATCCAAACACACAAGACGTATATCCTGACTTACCCATGGCCAATGCAAAGATTATTGATAGATTGATGTATCGTCATTGGAATGTATGGGAAGATGGGTCTTATAGTCATATCTTGATTGCCTCCTATCCGAATTTTCAACAAACGATTGATATTATGGAAGAGGAAGCTTATGATGCACCCATGTATCCGGGAGGAAGTATGGATGACATACGCTTCAGTCCCGACGGAAATAAAATTGTTTATGCCTGTAAAAAGTTAAGCGGCAAAGACTATGCAATAACTACAAATTCAGATATCTATTTGTATGATATCGAAAAAAAATCAACAACTAATCTTTCAGCATCCAATCAAGGCTATGATCTATATCCTGTATTTTCACCCGATGGAAATTATTTAGTGTGGGGAAGCATGAAAACACCCGGATATGAATCGGATAAACTGCGTATTATATTATATGATATGCAAAAACAGACATTGTTAGATTATTCTTCCGATTTTGAAGAGAGTGCATCAAACTTTGTGTTTAGTGATGATGGGAAAAAAATCTATTTTATCAGTGGAATTAAAGCTACTTATCAACTTTTCGAATTGGATATCAAGAAAAAAGAAATCAGACAGCTAACGCAAGGAAGACATGATTACAAGAGTGTAGCCATAGCAGGTAAAAATCAATTGGTAGGGATGAGAGAATCCATGGTCGATCCGGCTGATGTGTATAGCGTAGATATCCGTAGAGGCTTACAAACACGTCTAACCAGTATAAATCAAGAAGTGTTGAAAGAGGTTGCATCTATTCAAGTAGAAGAACGATGGATTACGACTACTGACAATCAAAAGATGTTGGTGTGGTTGATATTACCTCCTAACTTTCAACCCACAAAAAAATACCCGGCGGTGTTGTATTGCCAAGGAGGACCTCAACAAGCCGTGAGTCAATTTTTTTCCTATCGTTGGAATTTTCAAATGATGGCTTCCGAAGGATACGTTATTGTAGCTCCGAATCGTAGAGGCCTTCCTACTTTCGGTGAAGCATGGAATGCACAAATAAGCGGCGATTATGGAGGTCAAAATATGAAAGATTATCTGGTTGCTATCGACGAAATTGCGAAAGAACCTTTTGTTGACCAAACGAAGTTAGGATGTGTAGGAGCAAGTTATGGTGGATTCTCCGTGTATTGGTTGGCCGGAAATCACGATAAACGTTTTAAAGCCTTTATCTCTCATTGTGGGATGTTTAATCTCGAAAGCTGGTACGGTTCGACCGAGGAAATGTTTTTCGCTAACTATGATTTAACCGGTCCGTATTGGAAGGAAGAAACCCGTGCCGTATATAAAACTTCGCCCCATAAATATGTACAACATTGGGATACACCCATATTGATTATCCATGGAGGCAATGATTTTCGTATTCCCTATACCCAAGCTATGGAAGCCTTCAATGCAGCACAATTGCAAGGTATTCCCAGTAAATTTTTGTACTTCCCCTATGAGACACATTTTGTTACCAAACCACAAAATGCCATACTATGGCAACGCGAATTTATGGGATGGTTGGCGAAATGGTTGAAATAAACGCTTCATCTGTAAATACTTTTTGTTATGAATGAAACCTTTTTATCACAAATTGCTGCCTATTTATCTCATACCTATTATAAGGAATTAGACAATATTTGTCTGATAATGCCTTCTAACAGAGGAATAGTGCACCTTAAAAAATATCTGTCGAATGAAATAGGAAAAACGTTTTTTCCACCCGATTTTTTTTCGATAGAACAATTCATGCAAAAAGTGAGTGGACTGAATCTTTGCACCAAAGAAGATGTTTGGATTCGACTTTATCATATTTATATGGCCAATACAAATGATAATCCAAAGGATACTTTTCACGATTTTGCTGCAAAAGCTAATGTGATTTTACGGGATTTTAGTGATATTGACCTTGCATTGGCTGATCCTACACTCGTTTTTTCTGATTTAGCTGCTATCAAAACTTTGAATTTTTTTGGTAAAAGTGAAAATGAGTTGAGTGATTTCCAACGTAATTATTTAGCCTTCTTTAAACAGTTGTATGTTTATTATGAAAAATTAAAAAATGATTTGTTGAAAGAAGGTAAAGCCTATCAAGGCTTAATGTATCGACAGGCGAGCGAAAACATAGCTCCTTTCTGTCAGCAAAGATCTTATCAAAAATATGTTTTTATCGGTTTCAATGCCATGCAAGCCAGCGAATGGCGTATTCTTCGTTTTCTAAAACAAGAAAATAAACTTGATATCATAGTGGATGCCGATACTTTTTATTTTTACGATACACAGCACGAAGCCGGTAAGTTTTTGCGGGGTATGAAAGAGGAATTACTATTGGATAGTATGCATTTTATTGGTAATTATGTGGATGAAATCCCTAAGGATATTCAAATCATGGGATTCCCTAATAAAAGCTTACAAGCTAAACATTTGCCTTATATATTGAAAGAGATATCACAGGACCCACATAAAAAGACGGCGATAGTACTTGCCGATGAAAGTTTGCTTTTACCGGTATTACATGCCATGGATACTTCGCATTGTAATATTACCATGGGATATCCCATCTCGCATACATCCCTTTATAAATTATTATACCAATATATACAAGCCATTGAAAATAAAACTAATTTAAACAAACAGTCAAAGCAGGAAAGCATATATCATAAAGATATATATGTTTTCATTTCTCATCCCTATATGCAAGCACTCATAGTAAGGGAAGGCGGCAATGTAAATCAATTGCGAAATGCTATCCTAAACAAAGGAAAACTTTTTTATACTCAGGCGGAAATCCAAGAACTATGCAAACATTTACCTCAAAATATGGGAGATTTTTTACTTAAAGTCTTTTTTTCTGCCCTACATCCGGGTTCTTTTCATGAACAGCTTCTATATATACTAAGCTACATAGAGAATGTGATAGTTGAACATACCGAAAAAGAAGTATACAAAATGATATGCCATCATATAGAGGTCCTCTCAGATTTGTATAAGCAAATAGAAAATCCTTCGTTAAAATCATTGCGTTATTTATTTGAATCCTATATTTCGTCATTGACCTTATCGTTTAAAAGCAATCCTTTAAGCAATATTCAAATCATGGGTATGCTCGAAACCCGTACCTTGGATTTTGATAATGTAATTATACTATCTGTTAATGAAGGGATACTCCCGTCGGGAAAAAATCACCAATCCTTTTTACCCTTCGATTTGAAGCTTCATTACAACATATCGACATATCAACAGGCTGATGCCGTTTTTTCTTATCATTATTATCGCCTTTTGCAAAGAGCCAAACATATTTATCTTTTATATGATTTAGATAATAAAGAGGCTAAATTGGAAAAAAGTCGTTTTGTAAAACAACTACAAAATGAATGGAGAAGTAAAAAGCACATACAAATCCATGAAACTATCTACGGTTATCCCAATCCAGTTCCATCCGATTCAGATCCTATCCGAATTACGAAAAATCAATCCATAATTGATCAAATAAAACACATTAATTTTTCCCCAACAGCTATCAATAAGTTTTTAGTTTGTGAACTGCGATTCTACCTATCGGAAGTATTGCGGATTGAACAGCTTGCCGAAGTTAAGGAGGAAATTCAAGCCAATGTGATTGGGATTGTCATCCATAAAGTATTGGAGTATTTTTTTAAAAATCATATTCCAAGCGAAAAGCTTTTGAATGAAGATTTTATCAAAGAAGCTGTTTTACAGTCTTTTTGTGATACTTCGCTTACCCACATGGAGTTAACACCGCAAGATGTGTTGTCTGAAAAGAATTATCTTGTATATCATATAACCGTAAAATACGTACACGACTATTTGACATTATATCTAACCCAAAAGCAAAATCTAAAGGATTGGGAAGTGGTGGATTTCGAAAAAAAACTCTATAAAAGCTTGCAATTATCGCAAGGGGATCCATCGACGGAAATGAAATTGAAAGGCATCGTGGATAGATTGGATATTAATCAAGGCATACATACTGTCGTGGATTATAAAACGGGAAAGGTAGAGAATAAAGAGCTTATAATCCAAAATCTGGAAGACTTATTCAATGGCGATAATGATAAAGCGTTTCAGTTGATGTTTTATGCCTATCTCTATTATTTGGAGACACATGTTACTCCTTTGCAAGCACGCATTATTTCTTTTCGCAACCTCCGTGATTCGTTGATTTTACACATTAATGCAAATAATTTGCTAACTCATGAGGTGTTTACCCAATTTGAGTCGCTTTTACGTCAACATTTATCTCGTATTTTAGATACAAATGCACCGTTTAGTCAAACTATCGTCGAGGAACATTGCAAATGGTGTGATTATAAATCTTTGTGTATGAGAGAATAAACTAAAAAGTCGAGAATTAGCTTCCGACCTTCTTTTTATATAATCCACACATTAGTATATATTTTCCGTTTAGATTCCTACATGGAAAGAAAACGTTCGGCATCTATAGCTGCTCGGCAACCACTTGCTGCTGCTGTAATAGCTTGCTTATAATGTCGATCTTGAACGTCACCAGCAGCAAAGATACCGGGAACATTGGTTTTAGAGGTTCCTGGCTCGGTTATGATGTAATTGTCATCATCCAAGGTTATTTGTCCTTTGAATAGGTCGGTGTTGGGATGATGGCCGATGGCTACAAATACACCGTCGACAGACAATATTTGTTCCTGTCCACTTTGGGTGTGTTTTATTTTTAATCCTGTTACATTCTTAGCAAAACCTTGTACTGTCCCTAGGATTTCAAGAGGGATATGCTCCCATATAATTTCAATATTAGGGGCGTTGAATAACCTTGTTTGCATAATTTTACTGGCTCTGAGTTGATCTCTGCGATGGACAAGGTATACTTTGGAACATAATTTCGATAAATATAAAGCATCTTCAGCTGCCGTATCGCCTCCTCCTATAATGACCGTTGTTTTGTTTTTATAAAAGAAGCCGTCACAGGTAGCACATGTTGATACCCCATGGCCGTAAAATATCGATTCAGAAGGAAGTCCTAACCAACGGGCGCTGGCACCCGATGCTATGATGACGGTTTCGGCTATAATCTTTAGGGTTTCATCGCTTAGGCAAACAAAGGGTCGTTTTGAAAAATCAACAGAAATGATCTCTCCCCTCCGTATGTCTGTGCCGAAACGTAAAGCTTGATTACGCATGTCTTCCATGATTTCAGCACCTGATCTTCCTTCGGGGTATCCCGGAAAATTTTCGACGATAGAAGTAATGGTCAATTGTCCTCCCGGTTGTATACCTTCATATAATAGGGGTTGCATATTCGCTCTAGCACTGTAAATAGCTGCCGTATAGCCGGCAGGACCGGATCCTATGATTAAACATTTGGTGTTTAATTCTTTCATTGTAGAACTTATTAATGATTTATTTATGATTGTTTCCGTTGTGATTTCCGTTATTGTTACTGTAGTCGTAATTGCTTTGTTTTTTCTTCTTTTTTTTCTTTTTCTTACTAGGTTGGGGATTGTTGTTTTTCTTCACTTGACTATTTTTTTTAGGAGTGGGGGGAGGAGCTATTTGTTCTAAGATTTCTTTGGTGCTTGGGAAAGTAAAATCTTCTCGAAGCCTAAGTTCTCCATCCGAAAGTATACGTATATGTTCAACGAGTAAATCATCGTTTACCGAATCGCGGTTCCATAACAGATATAATTTTTTTAAATAGATAGCCATGTTTTCTGTACATATGCGTCTTTCTTCCGAATCAGGTTCCTTGGCTATGTTTTTAATCATCTCTTCCATATATTTTCCGTAAGGAGGAAATTGGATGTGATTTTTCTGATAGGCCACTTTTGCCGGTTTAGCTTTGATGGTTTGAGGTTCCGGTTTAGGGAAAGGGCTATCTACATCTAATTGAAAATTTGATATGATAAATAAATGATCCCATAGTTTTTGCCAATAATCGGGCGTGTCTTTGGTCCCGGGCGAAAAACTCGACATTGTGCGTATGACTGCTTTTGCTTGATGATTACGTAAGTTTTTGTCTTCAATAGTTAATAAATAATCAACCATGGCTTGTACATGTCGTCCGTATTCTTTGACGGTAATTTTTTCTTTTGTTGTATTATATTCCATAATAGTTTATATTTCTAAAATAAATCGGAAAAGGATGCATTTTGCATGAAACGTATCATATGCTTGTAAATATTGATAGTAAATATCACAAAAATATAAATCCTTTTTTTTTAATGTATAATATTCATTAATAAATAAATATGTTTTTTTGAGGATAAAAATATACTTTCATTAATAATTTGTATATTTTTGCAGCAAAGATATAAAAAAAAATAATATGGGACAAAAAAGAATTATTATAATAGGTGCAGGTGGAGTAGGGGCTGTAGTAGCCTATAAATGTGCCTCTGTACCCGAAGTCTTTGGCGAAATTTTGTTAGCAAGCAGAACCAAAGCCAAATGTGATAAAATAGCTGCTTCTATAGGGGATAATCGTATTCAAACGGCACAAGTAAATGCCGATAACGTTCCTGAACTCATTGTTTTGATACAATCATTTAAACCTGATTTAGTCATAAATGTTGCCTTGCCTTATCAAGATTTAAGCATCATGGAAGCTTGTTTGGCAACGAAAACGCATTACTTGGATACCGCTAATTATGAGCCCAAAGAGGTGGCTAAGTTTGAATACAAATGGCAATGGGACTACAAACAAAAATTTGCAGATGCCGGTATCATGGCCATCTTGGGTTGTGGATTCGATCCGGGAGTTACCAATATTTTTACCGCTTATGCTCATAAACATTATTTCGACGAAATGCATTATCTCGATATCGTCGATTGTAATGCCGGTGATCATGGAAAAGCTTTTGCGACGAATTTTAATCCCGAAATAAACATACGGGAAATTACTCAAAAAGGGAAATATTGGAACTTAGGAAAATGGATAGAAACCGAACCTATGCAGATTCATAAACCCATTGAATATCCCAACATTGGTTTTAGAGATTCTTATCTCCTCTTTCACGAAGAGTTGGAATCCTTGGTAAAACATTTTCCGACCTTGAAAACGGCTCGTTTTTGGATGACATTCGGACAAAAGTATTTAATGTTTCTCAATGTACTTCAGGAAATTGGCATGACAAGCATAAAACCCATCATGTATGAAGGCAAAGAAATCGTTCCATTGCAATTTTTAAAGGCGGTACTACCCGAACCTTCTTCTCTGGGAGAAAACTATAAGGGAGAAACTTCCATAGGTTGTCAAATAAGAGGGATAAAAGACGGCAAACAGCGCACCTATTATATATGGAATAATTGTAATTATATGCAAACCTCTTGTCAAAGTCAACCTTGGACGAATTATTTAATCATCTCCAGGACCTGGCGGACACGGCTCAGAGATTCCTCCCGGCCCCAGATAAAAATCAGGTAAGGCAGATCCGGTCCGTGGCTTTTTCCGCTTAAGGCACAACGCAGAGGCATAAACACGTTCTTGGGCTTTAATTTTAAACTTTTGGTAATGGACTTGATAAACTGCTGAATTTCTGCCGCTTCTTTATAATCGGGCAGCCCATTGATAAAAGCTTCTAAAACCGGTTCGGTTCCATCGGCCTGCAATATCTCCATAGCCCCGGCATCATATTCGGGAAGAGCGAAAAACTCTGCCAATTCCTTTCCCACATCGTTCAAGCATATAATCCGATCACGCAGCACCTCTACCAGCAGGTCGAGCTGTACCTTATCCAGCCGCGCCACATCTTCAGCATAGGGGGATTCCTGCAGATAAGGCATGATAAGGGTTTTTAGCTCCTCATGATCTTTTTGCTTGATATACTGCTGGTTAATCCAATTTAGTTTATCCAGATCAAACACGGCCGGATTTTTAGCCACCCGCTCCAGAGTAAAGGCTGAGATTATCTCATCCGGGGAAAGAATCTGCTCCTCCCCCTCCGGGGACCAGCCCAATAAAGCCAGAAAGTTGAACAAGGCTTCAGGCAGATAACCCATTTCCCGATATTGTACCAGAGAAGTGGCGCCGTGGCGCTTGCTCATCTTCTGCCGGTCATCACCCAAAATAAGGGAAATATGAGCAAATTCCGGCCGTTTCAGGTTCAGGGCATCATAAATCATCAACTGCCGGGGAGTATTGGACAGGTGCTCCTCGGCCCGAATAACATGGCTTATTCCCATCAGTACATCATCTATCACCACGGCAAAGTTATAGGTGGGTATCCCATCTGATTTGACGATAATAAAATCCCCGATGTTATTGCTGTCAAAATTAACCCGTCCTCTGACCAAATCATCAACCACATAGACCCGGTTTGATGGTACTTTAAACCGGATCGCCGGTTTTTGCCCCTGAGCCAGCCTGGCCTTAACCTCTTCTGCCGTCAGATATCGGCACTTCCCGGAATATCCCGGCATTTGCCCGCGGGCCATCGCCTGTCGGCGTTCTTCTTCCAGTTCTTCTTCACTGCAAAAACAGTAATAAGCCTGATCCGATTCCAGTAAACGGGCGGTGTATTCATTATATAAATTTAAGCGCTCAGTTTGCCGGTAAGGTCCATTTTCCCCGCCGACTTCCAAACCTTCATCCCAGTCGATTCCCAGCCAGCGCAGGGACTCAATTATTTCCTCTTCATACTCCCGGCGCGAGCGCTCCAAATCCGTGTCTTCGCTTCTTAAAACCAATTCTCCACGGTTATGGCGGGCAGAAAGATAGTTGAACAGAGCCGAACGGGCTCCGCCTATATGTAACGGCCCCGTAGGACTGGGCGCAAACCGGACTTTTATTTTATTCATGCAGTTTCCCTCCTTGCATACCTGGTAATTATATCATTACGGTCAACCCGGCAACAATAGCCAGCCCAATCAAACCTGCCATGTTAAAATTCTCGGCTCCGCTAATCCAACAGAGCCACGGCCAGGGCTGATATGCCTTCTTCCCGGCCTTCGAATCCTAAGCCTTCGGTAGTGGTAGCCTTTACATTAACCTGTTCCGCTTGTATCTGCATTACCCGGGCTATGTTCTGCCCCATCGCCGCCAGGTAAGGCGCCAATTTGGGCTGCTGAGCTATAATGGTGCTGTCTATATTGATCACTTTAAAACCTGTCTGATACAGCTTATCCCTTACTTCCTGCAACAGATAAAGACTGCTTATACCATGGTAACGTTGGTCGCTATCGGGAAAATGGCGGCCAATGTCACCCAGTCCTGCCGCACCTAAAAGGGCATCACAGATGGCATGGAGTAAAACATCGGCATCGGAATGCCCTTCCAAACCTCGGGGATAGTCGATCTCCACCCCCCCTAAAATCAGCTTTCTTCCTGCCTGCAGACAATGAACGTCATAACCGTTGCCAATACGCAAAACTTCTCCTCCCTTAATTAGAAAATAGACGCAGATCAACGCAGATTCATTATAAAAAAGACGCGGAAACCGCGGAACTTTTGGGAAATACGCGGAATTTATTAAAGCATTCTTCCGCGTTCTTCCTTCTAAATTTCCTAAATTCCGCGTCAAAAAATATAGCAGAACCGTTGGACTATTTTCATATTTGGTTGCAGCCTCAGGCCATGAGCGGTTAATGCGTTGATTAACGCCGATTGAAGTATAACAGCTCTGTTGGGATGCATCCAGACTACCAGCTTACATGTTTAATAATGCCTGAGCCATGATCAGGTCTTCCGGGGTGGTTATCTTGAGATTATTATAATTACCCGGTACCACTTTGACCCGGCCGATGTATTTTTCAAACAGGGCGGCATCATCCGTACTGCGGAAGTTTTCCTCATAGGCCATGATATAAGCCTGGTAAAGTTCACTATAGCGAAAAACCTGGGGGGTCTGGATAAATACCACGCTGGAACGGTCCAGGGTATTAGCCACCAAACCGTCCCGGTCGATCATTTTCAAGGTATCCCGAGCACAGATGCCGGGAATAGCGGCGCCCCATTCCTGAGCAGCCTGCAGCAGTCCGCTCAACAAATTGGACGTTAAAAGTGGCCGAGCACCATCGTGCACAGCCACATAGTCCGTATCTGCACCAAGTTCTGTCAGTCCCGCCCATACTGAGTCCTGGCGCTGCTCCCCCCCGGGGATAACTTTTTTAACCTTATGATAGCCGTATTTTTTTACAATTTCCTTTTCACAATATTCGATCTCCCGGGGATGGGCCACAATGATTATTTCGTCCACAGCGTTGTATTGCTCGAATACCTCCAGGGAATAGCTTAGAACAGGCTTTTCTTTCAAGAGCATGTACTGTTTATTGACGGGGCTCTTCATCCTGCTTCCGGTTCCTGCCGCTGCGATAACAACCCGCAGGTTGTTAGCCATATAGTTTCACCTCTTGTACTTCCTGAAAAACCTGATTAACGCTGCCGCCATTTTCCTCCCGCACTTTGCGGGTAAAAATCATACGCCCGGCTGCGGTCTGAAACACACTGGTAACCGTTACTTCCAGCTCATTGCCGATTTCATGGTGAGCATCCTCAACCACAACCATGGTGCCATCCTCCAGGTAACCTACACCCTGCCCGGCTTCCTTGCCCTCTTTTATAATGGCAATGTGCATGTTCTCTCCCGGATAGACAATCACTTTCACCGCATTGGTCAGTTCGTTTATATTGAGGACCTTGATCCCCTGCAGTTCAGCTACTTTATTAAGATTGTAATCATTGGTTATGATGCAGGCGTTAATCTGTTTGCAAAGACGTAACAGCTTGTTATCCACGTCTTTTTCCTCAGGTATATTTGCTTCAATTATATCAATTTTTATGCCGGTGTGTTTCTGCATTTTCGACAGAAGCTCCAGTCCCCGCCTGCCCTTATTACGCCTGATATTGTCAGAAGAATCGGCAATATGCTGCAGCTCTTCAATGACAAAAGTAGGTACAATGAGCTGCCCCTCCAGGAAATGGCTTAAGCAGACATCATAGATGCGCCCGTCAATTATGGCACTGGTGTCAAGCACTTTGGGAGAAATCAGGTTCCCGTCTGTTTCTTCGGTAACCGCGGAGTGAGGCCATAGTTTGATAAAATCCGGGGCTCGACGTGCACCTATGGTGGCTCCCAGCAAACCGCTCAAACAGAAAATCCCCAGGGTTAAAACATCACCGATCCCATCCAGCAGGGAAAGGGGAAAAGTGCTCAAAACCCCCACCAAAATACCCATAAAAAGTCCGGCTATGCCACCCAACAGTATATCACTGGGTATACTGTCCAGGGTTCGATTAATGTAATCCGCAGCCTTTCGAGCCAGCTTACCCAATAAGGTAAGGCCCAGATAAAACACTGCGGCCGCTATTAAACCCCACCCCAGATTCCATAAAGGTTTTAATGGCAACAGCTGCTGAACGGTGTATGCCGCCCAGATACCGAAAATAAGTGCTAAAAGAAATAATTTACTGGAAAATTTAATTTTTCTACACATATTTATACACCTCCATACTTACTATTTTTGTTTAGGAGCTGCATAATTATACCAACTATTGTAAAAAAATTGCTGCTGCGCTTTAACCGGGTTGCATTTTCTTCTGCCGGGAGGCGAGACTGGTATTAAATGTAATAAAGACGAAATATACGCCATGTTAAAGAATTTTCAGAAAATTTCGTAAACCCCCGGAAGGGTGGTGTATAATTGACAATGCCTGAAAGCAAAAGCTATAATTTAAAAAAGTCTTATACTAAGGGGGCAAGCCTTTTGAAGGACTTGATCTGTGATGAGTTCCAAAACGTGGTGGGCGATCTCCTGATAAGGCACCGCAGCATACTGGATATCCTTTCCAAGCTTTCCGAGGCCAGTTGTCGGGTCAACCGGGCCGTAGCCAAATCGGTAACTGATTGCGGTTGTTTGTCAATTGAGGCCAATAAGCTGCAACTGCCGGAACAAATTGACTCCTTTGAAGAGTTAAAACAGTATTTGGACAGCCATCTGAAAGGGCATATGTGCCCTAATTGCGAAGAAGTGATCAACAATGAACTGGGAAAACTGCTCTTCTACACCGCTGCTCTCTGCAACACACTGGATATTAACCTTTACGACGTTTTTATAAAGGAATACAAAAAAGCATCCACCCTGGGTGTTTTTAATTTGACTTAATTAGAAAATAGACGCGGAACACGCTGAACTTCTGGGAAAGACGCGGATTTTATTAAAGTTTTCTTCCGCGTTCTTCCTTTTAAATTCCCTGAATTCCGCGTCAAAAAATAGGGAAACCGTAAGATTATTTTCATTCTTGGTTGCTTACCTGCCTGTGCCCTATTTGCGTACGGCCTCCAGCCATGGGGGGAATTAGAAAATAAAGAGAACCGCTTCTTTATTACAGAATTACGGAAGCGGTTCTTACTTTTATTTTTTCTGCTTTTAGACCATATATTCCAGCAGTTGTTGTTCCTGCATGCGCTTAAGCCCGTTCTTAATGGATCGGGCTCTTACTTCTCCTATGCCTTCCACTTCGTCCAATTCCTCAATACTGGCCCGCAAGATGTGGGTAAGCAGGCCAAACCGTTCCACCAGATTATCAATGATGGAAGTGGGAATACGGGGCAGCTTCTGGAGCATACGGTATCCACGGGGTGAAACCATCTGATCCAGGTGGCTGGTAGATGTACCCAGGGAAAGCAGACGGGCGATAAATACCAGATCAGATATATCTTCCTCAAAGGAACGCATCATCGCCGCCAATAATTCATGGGGGGGTTTTTCCATAATATTGGAATAGTCCTGAATAATCAGCAAGGCCTCCTCTTCCACATTGGCGATCATCTCATCCAGTTGCATCTTTACCAGCCGGCCTTCACTGCCCAGCTCGGCAATATAATGTTCTATTTCATTGGCTATCCGCAAAACTTTTATACTGCGCTTGAGCACCTCGCATACTTCAGATACGGTTACCATATCTTCAAATTCCAGCCCTCCCAGGTGCTGCAGTTCCCTTAACATGACATTGCGGTATTTCTCCAGGGTTTGCAGTGCCTGGTTGGCCTTAACCAAAATAGAAGCCAAATCACGCAGACGGAAAACGATGTTGCCCTGATACAGGGTGATAACTTTACGCCGCTGGGATATGGCAACCACCAGTTCCCCTGTCTGCCGGGCTACCCGTTCGGCGGTGCGATGACGAATCCCGGTTTCATTGGAACGTATAGTGGGGTCAGGATCCAGTTGGGCGTTGGCAATTAAAATTTTGCCGGTATCATGACTGGTAATAATGGCCCCGTCCATTTTGGCCAGTTCGTAGAGCCGCGCCGGAGTAAATTCAGCATTAATCTGAAATCCGCCATTGACAATCGACATTAGTTCCGGAGAATCTCCCACGACTATCAGGCCACCAGTATTGGCTAATAATATATTTTCTATCCCCACCCGAAATAAAGTGCCCGGTGCAAGCATCTGCAGAGATTTTCTGAACTGTTCCTGATAGGTATCTTCCACCCGCTCATCCCTCCATGATTAAATCTATAAATTCTTCTATGGTATTTACCTCAAGTACCTTCAGATCAGAAGGGTATATCCTGTTTTTAGCCGTACCGCCTGGTACGACTACTCTTTTATATCCCATCTTTTGGACCTCCTTAAGCCGGAGGTCCAAAAACGGTACCGACCTGATTTGGCCGCTTAAGCTTAACTCCCCTATAAAAACCGTATCCGAAGCCAGAGGCCGCTCCCGGTAACTTGATATAATCGCGGCTGCAATTCCCAAATCAACTGAAGGATCCTTTAAAAATACCCCCCCGGTGACTTTGAGATAAACATCGTTAGATGCCAAATTATATCCCGTCTTTTTCTCCAGCACCGCTATTATCAAGGCCAAACGGTTCTGGTCAATGCCTGATGCCATACGCCGGGGATATCCCGCCCCCGAGGCCGAAACCAGTGTCTGCACCTCTATCAGCAGCGGGCGGCTGCCTTCAAAACTGGCGGTAACAGCAGTGCCATTACTATCCGGCAAGGCCGGACTGAGAAAAACATAGGAAGGGTCTACCACCTCTACCAGTCCCTGCCCGCTCATCTCCATCAAACCAATTTCATCGGTGGAGCCAAAACGGTTTTTGATTCCCCGCAACAGGCGAAAGGAGTAATTTTTCTCCCCTTCAAAATAGATTACTACATCCACCATATGCTCCAATACCCGGGGCCCAGCCAGAGCACCGTCTTTGGTTACATGGCCCACCAGAAAAAAGGCTTTGTCACTGTTTTTAGCTATGTTGATTATCCGGGCGGTGCATTCCCGTAATTGGGAAACACTTCCGGGAATAGACGATATTTCAGGGGAATAGACGGTTTGGATGGAATCTACGATAACCAGCTCGGGATCTATTTCTTTGATATATCCATCCAGCAAATCTATATCTTGCTCATTAAGCAGATAAACAGCAGGATTATTTATATGCAAACGTAAAGAACGCAGTCGTACTTGTTTCAGTGATTCCTCGCCGGAGAGGTAAATTACCGGTTTTCCGCTCCGGGCTACGGCATCAGCCACCTGCAATAGTAAAGTCGATTTACCTATGCCCGGGTCTCCTCCCAGCAATATGACCGAACCCGGCACCATTCCCCCACCCAGTACCCTATCCAGTTCACCTATGCCGGTACTCAGCCTATGGATATCCTGATCGGAAATAGAGTTCAGGGGTACCGCTTCCGTAGTCCGCCGGCGGCCGGGAGCAGCTTTTTTTCCCAGCGGCTCTTCTACCATAGTATTCCAGGAGGCGCAACCGGGACACTTGCCCAGCCATTTGCTGCTTTCATAGCCACAGTTGCTACAGGAAAATCTACTTATACTTTTTCCCATAGTATTCTCCTTTACAAAATATTATAAATAAAATATCGTAATCTTTACCAGGGAAATTCAATTAATCAGGCATTTTTTCCCCTTTAGGTATGATTAAACTAAAAAGGAGGCTGATAAAGCCCCCTTTCTATCCGGTATGATTATCCTTTTCGTATTACAATAGCGCCGTCCTGAGCATCAACCACTATCTTATCGCCTGGCTCGACGGTTTTTTTCAGTATCTCCTCCGAGACCCGGTCTTCAACCAGTTTTTGTATGGCCCGTTTTAAAGGACGGGCGCCATAGTCAGGTTCATAACCCTCCTTCAAAATTACTTTCCGGGCCGCAGCATTGATTTCCAGATGATAACCGTTTTCTTCCACCCTTTTAGCCAGATCCCGCAATAACAGGTCGATAATCTGCTGCAGCTCCGTTTCGTTCAGACTGGAGAAAACTATGATTTCGTCAATACGATTCATCAGCTCCGGCCGGAAGGTATGCTTGAGCTGTTCCATTACCCGGTCTTTCATCCGGCTATAGTTTTCGGCTTCATCAACGGCGCTGGTAAAGCCTACCTTTTTAGTATTCTTTATGGATTCAGCCCCAACATTAGAGGTCATAATCACTATACTATTGCGAAAATCCACAGTCCGCCCCTGACCGTCGGTCAAGCGGCCATCCTCCAGAATCTGCAGCAGGATATTGAATACATCCGGGTGGGCTTTCTCAATCTCGTCCAGCAGAATAACCGAGTAGGGTTTTCGCCTGATTTTTTCCGTCAGTTGTCCTCCCTCATCATAGCCCACATAACCGGGGGGAGAACCAATCATCCGGGATACGGCATGTTTCTCCATATATTCGGACATATCCAGCCGGATTACCGCCTCTTCGCTGCCAAACATTGCTTCCGCCAAAGCCCGGGCCAGCTCAGTTTTCCCGACCCCGGTCGGTCCTAAAAATACGAAGGAGCCTATGGGACGCTGGGGATTTTTTAACCCCGCCCGCGCCCTTCTAACGGCACGCGCTACCGCTTGCACCGCCTCTTCCTGGCCTATTACGCGCTGGTGCAAAACCTCTTCCAAGTGTACCAGCCGTTCGCTCTCCTCAGTAGCCAGCTTACTGACCGGTACTCCGGTCCAACTCGACACTATGGCAGCTATTTCCTCTTCACCCACTGAACCTACCTGCAGTCTGCGTTTATTGACCCATTCTTTATGCTCATTCTCAAATTCATCCCGCAGTCTCTGCTCTTCATCCCTGAATTTGGCGGCTTTTTCATATTCCTGGGCATTAATCGCTTCTTCTTTCTCCTTACTGATTTCTTCCATTTGTTTTTGCTTTTCTTTTAAGTCCTCGGGCAGAATATAGTTGGCCAACCTTACCCGGGAGGAAGCTTCATCAATAAGGTCAATGGCCTTGTCCGGCAGATAACGGTCACTGATATAGCGAGTCGACAGCTTGACCGCTGCGATAATGGACTCGTCTTTTATCTTAACTCCATGATGAGCTTCATAACGGTCGCGCAGGCCCTTTAATATCTCTATGCTCTCTTCCTCACTGGGTTCGTCCACTACGATGGGCTGGAAGCGTCTTTCCAAAGCCGCATCTTTTTCAATATGCTTGCGGTATTCGTTTAAGGTGGTGGCGCCCACACACTGGAATTCTCCCCGGGCCAGAGAGGGTTTGAGAATATTGGCCGCATCTATCGCCCCTTCAGCCGCACCGGCTCCGACTATGGTGTGCAGTTCATCAATAAATATGATTACATCCCCGGCGTTCCTTATTTCATTTACTATCTTGGTCAAACGATCCTCGAATTCTCCCCGATATTTGGTTCCCGCTATCATGGTGGAAAGATCCAGGGCTACTACTCTTTTATTGCTTAATATTTCCGGAACATGGTTCTCATTTATCCTTTGCGCCAATCCCTCTACAATAGCCGTCTTGCCAACGCCCGGGTCCCCGATTAGAACCGGGTTGTTCTTGGTTCGGCGCGAAAGGATCTGCACTACCCGTTCTATTTCCTTTTCCCGGCCAATCACCGGATCCAGCCGTCCCTCGCCTGCATCCTGGGTCAGATCGCGACTAAAGGAATCCAGAGTCGGGGTTTTGCTCCGGCTTTTCTTTTTAGCCTGAAAAGAAGCGGACGGATTGACCTGGAATTCCTGATAGGGATTGTTATTATACCCGGACGAGGCCTCCCCGCCTAAAAGGAGCATAACCTGTTCCCTTAGCTGCTCCAGTCTTACTCCCATAGATATCAGGACCTGGCCTGCCACCCCTTCCTCTTCCCGGATTAAAGCCAGCAGCAGATGTTCGGTCCCCACATAATTTACCCCCTGTAAGCGGGCTTCATCAAAAGCCAGGTTAAATACTTTTTTGGTCCGGGGGGTGATAGGCAGATCACCGGCTCCTCTTTCAGTATTGGCATTATTTTCGCCAATCAGGCGGGTGATTTCCTGCCGCACCTTTTCTAAATCCAGTCCCATATTTAAAAGCGCCCGGGCACCTACTCCTTCACCTTCCCGAAGCAGTCCCAGCAATATATGTTCGGTGCCGATAGCCGGGTGATTAAGCTGCCGGGCTTCTTCCTGAGCATGAATAACGGCATTTCGGGCCCTTTGGGTAAATCTTCTAAACATATATATCTCCTCCTTTCATTTATCCACGGGTTTATGTTAACCATCGGCCAGCCGGATTTTCACAAATTGTAATTAAATCAGCGTTAATCCGGTTAATATTTTCTGCTCAATGCTCTCTGGTTGCGGCCAGTCTTTCTTTTATTACCTCGGCGCGTTCAATATCGCGATGAAAGGCGTCCATTTCTTTACCCACTTTCTTCTGCAGATGGGCCGGACGAATGGCAACCACCAGTTCATTAAGGGCAAAGGCTGTTATTTTAGCCAGTATACCCAGGTCTACCCCCAGCCTTACATCGGATAGGAGGGCCATCGCTTCATTGGAGTTCATCACCCGGGCACTGCTCAATATTCCATAAGCCCTGCCTACACGGTCCTCAAGCTGGTATTTCATATCCTCCCTGAGCCTTTCTCTTAACAATCTTTCCTGCTCAATAATCCGCTTGGTTATGCCAGTCAGATTATTAATAATATCTTCTTCAGTTTGACCCAGGGTTACTTGATTGGAAAGCTGAAAAAAGTTGCCTATCACTTCAGTTCCTTCCCCATATATACCTCGTACGGTCATACCCAGCTGAGCTATGTTGTGAAATATCTGGTTGATCTGTCCGCTGATGGCTATAGCCGGGAGATGGAGCATGACTGAAGCCCGCATTCCCGTCCCCACGTTAGTGGGGCAGGACGTAAGGTAGCCTCTTCTTTCATCAAAAGCAAAGTTCAGGTGTTGTTCCAGATCATCGTCTATCTGCTGAGCCTGCCGGTAACACTCCTCCAGTTGCAGACCGGGCAGAAAACACTGGATACGCAGATGATCTTCCTCGTTTATCATTATTACCAGAGAGCCATCCTGATTAGTCAGTACCCCCCGAAAAGATTCGTCCGATTCTGCATGCCCGGGGCTGATCAGGTGCTTTTCCACCAGCATTTTCCGCTCCAGAGCGGTAAGCCGGTCAAAGGTAAGCAGTTCCATTTCCTTAAGGTCAGGGGTCGTGCTTTTAGACCAGGCTTCCTCTATGGTTTGCAGGCTTTTTTTCCCGCTCTCCCGGTCAAGTATCTGCGGAAAAGGAATCAAATTAAGATTCCGGGCTAAACGTATACGGCTGCTTATCACTATGTCAGATTCCGGCCCTTCATCAGCCGCCATCCAACGTACAAAGTTGCTGTTCAGCAAATTATCGGCTTTCATCTGCCCTTCCTCCTAACCCAGTTTTTTCTCGGTATCTTTAATGGTATCCCTGATTTCAGCTGCTTTTTCATAGTTCTCAGCTGCAACTGCCTGCTGCAGTTGTTGTTTCAGGTGTTCAATTTTTTTCTTTACCATGACCTTTTCTCCTCCCCGGGCAGGTACTTTGCCAACATGCTCACTATTGCCATGAACCCTGCGCAAAGTAGGCTCCAATTCCTTTTCAAAGGCTGTGTAGCATTCGGAACAACCTAATCTGCCGGTATTCATAATATCATTCAAGCTCATACCGCAATTGGGGCAAACCCTTCCCGGTAATTGGGTCTGAACCTCGGGAAGATTAAAATTGCTGCCAAAAAGACTGCCGAGCAAATTGGGTATAGAGAAATTACTGGCTACATCAAACATAAAAGCCCCTTTCTGGGCTGCACATGCTTCACATAGATGAATCTCCACTTTTTTGCCGTTATACATCTGAGTAAGATGGACTGTCGCCGGTCTTTGTTTGCATTCTTCGCAATACATATCTATTCCTCCTTTGAATAATACCCATAACCGCCGATTGCTGCTTCTCAGTTCAGTAGCGGGTATAATCAGCCAGTACAACTCTGAGCTGCTTAAATAAATGCTTTCTATATTCAGGCGGCATGTTTTTAAAAGCACAGGTAATAAGATGCTGAAGTATTTCTCCCTGGCTTGCCGTAATCGCTTTCTCCTGCAGCAGTTCATCTATCCAGGTCATCAATTCATTTCTGCCGGCATTTTCTTCATCTTCCAGCTGATATCTGGTGATACGGACAAAACCTTTGCCCCCCCGGCGGCTCTCCGTAAGATAGCCCTCAAATTCGGTGAATCTGGTGCTGATAACATAAGTTACCTGGGAAGGAACGCAGCCAAAAGTTTCTGCCAGCTCTGATCTTTGGATCTCAATCTGCTTATCATCAGTGCGCTCAATCAATACTTTAAGATATTGTTCAATTCGGTCGGCCAGGCTTTTTTTCATCCCTTGTCCCTTCTTTGACTTTAATTGACTATATATTTTAATTTTACTACTGATTTTGAAATTGTAAACCACTATATTAAATATTCTTGACTAAATCTAACTAAAAGACTCTTATATATTTTAGCCAGATACGCTCATATTATGATTCAGAATAAAACAGGCCCCCGGCCATAGTTCTTTATCGCCGGGGGCCGTTGTCTTAACCGGTTATGTTATTCCCACCTGATTTCGATTTCACTTCCTTCACGAATAGGAGTGGTAAAACCGGCCGCTTCCCCATCTACTTTAAGCAGCAGTCTGGCATTAGCAGCCGGTTTGATTTCTATAACCTTGAATATATCGCTTAAGATAGCTCCACCTTTATCCCGATTTAAGGTTATATGGGCGCCATCGCGGATTTCATCATGGATTGAAGCTGTCTGACCATCAATTTCTATACTGGCGCCTTTCCCCGGAATCCTTACTTCTTCACCATTTACCTTAACATTGATGCCCCAGTAGTCTGTTTCCGCCAGCAGATCTCCGATAGAGGGATGAAGCGTTTTGCGACTGTATGTTATTTGGGCGCCGGGTTCCACTTGCTGTTCGGCTTCTGCTTTTAACCCGTTGACCTGAACTTCAATCGGCATCCAGGTAACGGTGATTTTTCGGTCATCCAGGTAATAGCGGTAGTGTTTCTCCCGCAGCCAGTAGTCGTCCAGTCCGCTCAAACGCAAAATATTATAAACGCTGTTTACATTGGCAAACTCAAGCCTGGCGCGATCCGGTATGGGGGCATCAGGATCAGAAGGTTCCCCGTTTACGGTTATCACCGGTTCCATCTCATATAGTTCGCCATTAACCTTTACCTGACCTTTGATGCCTGGTACCAGATCTCTTCCGGTTAAACGAGCCTCTTCCCCGTCCCGACCCGGTGTGAACTCAATGCTGTCCCCATCCTGAAGCCTGGTTTCCAGGGAACCGGTTTCACCATTTACTTTGATCAGGGGCGCAGTTCCCATGCTTCCCTTTATTACCCTGACAAAGCCGTTGATTTCAACGGTTTTGCCCATACCCGGCTTACCGTAGATGTTATTAAGGGCTATCCCTGAGCTCAAAAGAGCTGCGGCTACGCTAAGTTCACCCATGTTCCAAAGAGCAGTTTCTCTTCCGTTTACTGAGACTTTGATGAAAGGTATGGGAGGAATAGTAAAGTAGTTGTAAGCTATACCCAGAGGGGTGATACCCTGGGGACCATTCAGAAAACTTTTATCCGTATGGATATAATCCAGATTCTGTACCGTCCTTATACCTACCCGGTTAGCAGGAATACCCAGTTTATCGGCCAGACTGGCAGTCAGGGAAGGAGTGAGGCTGCCTCCCCCCACGCAAACCACCGCATCAGGTACCTTTTGATTGAGACCCGTAATGATATGGGCTATTTCATTGGTCAATTCATCTACCAGGGGCTGTAATTCCTGGCACAAATCCCGGCTGGACATCAACTGTCGGTTATTGAGGATATCGGTTATTTCAATCTGATCTTGTCCCGTCAGGCGCCTTTTGGTGTTCTCGGCCGTATCAAAATCAAGCAGATAGCGCGTGGCCAGATATTCGGTTAATTCATCACCGGCGGTAGGTACCATGGCATAAGCAAATACGTTGCCGTCTTTAACTAAAGCGATATCTGAGGTACCGGCGCCGATATCCACCAAAGCCAGATTCAACAGGCGCATGGCAGGCGGTATAGCCACTGCTAAAGCTGCTATCGGCTCCAAGGTGAGGCTTTCAATTTCAAGTCCCGCCTTTTTCAGGGAAGAAAACAGGCTGTCCACCACCACCCGGGGCAAAAAAGTGGCAATCACCTGGACTGCTATTTCGTTTCCTACCTGACCTTGCAAATTACTGATCGGCTGGCCTTCCAATGAATATTCCACCACGCTGTATCCCACACAAAAATAATTGTTTCGCTCCCTGCCCCCTTGTTCTTCCTGGGCCAGATTATACTGGGCCTTATGGACCGCCTCAATCTCCAGGGCTCTTATTTCTTCGCTGCTTATTTCGGTGAGAATAGAGCGGCTCTTACGGCAGTCCCCCGGAGAAGTCTTTAATGCCCTCCCCGCAGCAGCTACCGCCGCCGATTTCAGTTTAATCTGCAAACGCGCTTCCAGGGCATCTTTAATCTGTTTTATAGTGGCAGCTACCGCCGTCACATCGTGGATCTGCCCATCCATCATAGCTCGGGTGCTATGCTCCAACATTTCGGCATCAATAACCTTATATTGCCGGTCAAGCTTCTCCATAACCAAGCCGATGATTTTTCTGGTTCCGATATCTAAAGCAAAAACCCGGGTTTTATCCATGGTAATCCCCCTCTCACCTTGCAGCCTTATTCCTGCCGCGGCTACGTTTTTGTCTTAAAACTTTAAGAGCAAAGGCGGGTAAGGCTAACTGCCGCTTGAAGCGTGACGGCTCGGTAAGTAAACGATATAACCATTCCAGATTTAGTTTGATGAAAAGCTGCGGGGCTCGCTGCTTGATACCGGCAATAACATCAAAACTGCCTCCCACACCCATACATACCGGCACTTTTAAAATTTCCCGATGCCGGCTCAGCCAGTACTCCTGTTTGGGAGCTCCCAGAGCCGCAAACAGAATATGAGGCGATTCAGCATTGATAGCGGCAATAATGTCAGGTTCATCCTGGATCGGGAAATAGCCGTCCCGGCAGCCGCATACAGTTAATCCCGGATAGAGCCGTTCCAGATTCCGGGCCGCCTTTAGAGCTACACCTGGAGCTCCGCCCAGCAAATATACCTTCCATCCCCGGACGGCAGCCCGGGAACAAATATTCATCAGTAAGTCAATACCGCTTACTCTTTCTTTTTGCGGACAGCCCAAAGTTCGGGCCGCCCATACGGTTCCTATGCCATCCGCTGTCACCAGATCAGCTTTATTAATTATCCGGCGCAATTCATCTTGTTGGCCGGCCTGATAAATAATCTCCGCATTAAGGGTTACAACCTGTTTACAGCCTTGGGCCTGATCAATCATTTGGGTTACCGCTTCCAGCGCTGCCGGCATATCCACCAGGTGTACTTTACAACCTAATATATTCACCGCTGCTGTATCTCTGGATTCCATGGCCAATAGCAAAATCTCCTTTTAGCTAGGATTAGCCTTACCCGTTTCTATTTATTCCCCTGATAAGCCGGGTTTTCCTCCTTCACACCGGCCTATAAACAAAAAAAATCCCGCCTGGCGGCGGGTTTTATCTGTTACCCTGCTACACTGCCTACCTGGTCAATGGCGGCCTGGATAGTTTCATCTTCGGCCTGAACTATTTTTTGCAGGGATTCATAGGCTCTGGTCACAGTGATTAATTCTACCATTTCTTTAACTGCGTTGACATTGGAATCCTCTATATACCCCTGCAGCAAGCCCGGCTGGGGCAGGTTGTTTCCCGGCTGTTCCGATGCCAGAAGGTTATCCCCCTCCCGCACCAGATATTGTGGGTTTTCAAAACTTACCACTTTCAGCTGAGCTATAATTTCCCCATCTACGGTAATATTTCCTCCCTCATCAACCATAAATTCACCTTCTATGGCTATGGGCTGGTCGCCGCTGTCCAGTACCGGATAACCCTGATTGGTGGTTAATATCCCTTCATTATTTATCTTGAACTGCCCATTGCGGGTATAGCGTTCCCCTTGCTCGGTCTGCACGGCAAAATAGCCATTGCTGTTCAGGGCCAGATCGGTGTAGCTGTCGGTTTTTTTGATGTTACCCAGGGAAAGGTCGCTATAGATCTTGTCAATAGCTGCACCGGTGCCTAATCCTCCTATTATTTCCACCGGTACCGGCTCATAATCTCCCCGACTGTTTTTCTCCACCTCTCCCAGCCGACTCATGAGCATTTCCGGGAAAGCCCGCGCTACTGCTATTTGCTTTTTATAGCCACTGGTATTTACGTTGGCCAGATTATTGGCTACCGCATCCTGTTTGGCCATTTGCAGCATCATGCCCGCGCCAGCGGTATATAATCCTTTAATCAAATCAATACCTCCCGGAAAGTGTATTTTAATTTTGAGTTACCGCTGCAATACTTCGTATTTCTATTTATTCTAATTTTTACTCCAATACATAGAAAAACGTAGCTTTTCTTCCCTAATTAAAAATCCATAATTTATTTATCGTATTTATGTATATAATCCTTTAATCCTTTATAATACCCGGCGGGGTCCCTTAACCCGGGTACGGCTTATAGTCGACATCTCATTCAAGGCCTTGCCCGTTCCCATGGCCACGCAACAGATAGCCTCCTCGGCAATATGAACCGGCAAATTGGTCCGCTTGGATAAAAGTATATCCAGACCGTCCAGCAGTGAGCCTCCTCCGGTCATAACTATGCCATTGTTCACAATATCAGCTGCCAGTTCCGGAGGAGTGATCTCCAGTACTTTTTTAACTCCCTCAATCACGGATTCCACTGGTTCCTGTAATGCCTCCCATGATTCCGCTGAAGATATAGAAATGGTTTTAGGTAAACCGGTAACCAGGTCACGGCCCCGTACCTCCATGGAACGATAGCGGTTTTCCTCGGTAACATAAGCGGTTCCCACCTGTATTTTAACTTCTTCGGCGGTGCGATCACCTATCATAAGATTGTATTCCCGTCTGATATATCTTATTATAGCTTCATCAAACTTGTCCCCACCGACCCGTAATGAATCATTGCATACCAGTCCTCCCAGGGAGAGTACGGCAATATCGGAAGTACCCCCGCCGATATCCACAACCATATTACCGGTGGCTTCCGAAATATTGATTCCTGCTCCCAGGGCTGCGGCCAGCGGCTCCTCAATAATAAAAGCCTGTCTGGCACCTGAAGATAAAGTGGCCTGGCGTACGGCCCGCTCTTCAACGTCGGTGGCACCAGTAGGAATACAGACAATCACGCGGGGTTTAAAAAAGAGCTTATTTCCCATAATCTTGCGGATAAAGTAGGTAAGCATTTTTTCCGTAGTGTCATAATCAGCGATAACTCCTTCTTTCAAAGGACGGATAGCCACTATATGCCCGGGCGTCCGCCCCAGCATCTGTCGGGCTTCTTCCCCTACGGCAATTACCTTGTCGGTATTTTTGTCTATTGCCACTACTGATGGTTCGTGCAGTACGATGCCGCTGCCTTTTCTAAATACTATAACGCTGGCTGTTCCCAGATCTATGCCAATATCTTCCCCAAAACCGAAACACATGCTCTGTAGTGCCCCCTAACAATATTGTGCTGCAACCTAATTTTGCCTTTTTCCATGCTATTAATTATACCTTAAGCTCAAATAAGTTGGCTATTTTTATTAAAGAGATTTATAACTCGGCGCAAAAGTCATGGAGTTAACCTGGTAAACTTGACCGGCCTTTCTATATTGGGGCCTGGTGGTAGGAAGCGTATTTCTGCCGGGTGGCCTCTCCCCCTCTTATATGTCTCTCCGCTTTATTCTTTTCCAGGATTAATTTGACCTCCTCGGCTAGTTGCTCGTCAATTCTGGGCAGCCGTTCCGCTACATCTTTATGCACCGTGCTTTTGCTGATACCAAAGACTTGAGCCGTTTGCCTTACTGTATCGGATGTACGCAATATATGCTGGGCAATCTTTACCGCCCTTTTTCTTATATAATTCTGCAATCTGCACCCTCCCCCGCGTCAATTAATAATTTATATTCAGCAGGAGGGCAGTTTAAAACTAATTTGGATATAAGGTTAATTGAAAATAGAAATGGCAGATTAATCGCCATAGCCCTGCGGGGCCTCAACCAGAGTGGTAATAGTCCTACGGGTTCCTTAGTTTTCTGACGCGGAATTCAGGGAATTTAGAAAGAAGAACGCGGGGAAAAAAACTTTAATTAAATCCGCGTATTTCCTTAAAAGATTCCGCGGTCTCCGCGTCTTTTTTATAATAAATCCGCGTTGATCTGCACCCTTAATTGCGAGTATAACGAGCATCAGTGGTCCTCGAAGAGGGCGTCTATTTTTTATTAAAATACAGAATTAAGCCTTAATTTTACCTGCACAGACCCATCATAGGCTCAGGCAACTAAATATGAAATGATTTTGTCGCAAAATTCATCCATGAAATAGGCGGAAAACTCCTTCTAAAGCCCGGTCTTTTAATAGTTCAGGGTACTGAATTCCACCCCCTGGTAATAGTGCTTCAGTATCTGATGGTAGTCTTTACCTTCCTCAGCCATGCCCCCAGCTCCATATTGGCATAATCCCAGACCGTGGCCATAGCCGCGACTATGGATTTCCACCCGGGAAGCGTTCACCTTAAAACCGCACCAGGTTGAAGGTAATCCCAAAAGCTGACGCAGTTTTTCACCTGATAATTCTTTACCGTTTATCAGCACCTTTTTAATGCGCCCACTGGACGTATTATCCGTTATTTTGAAAATGGGTCTGCTGCCGGTCGTGTCCAGGGAGCGGTTCAATTCCTGTACCGAAAAGACCTGTACACTGGCATAATGCCGCGATTGGCTGCAATAACGGCATTTAACCGAACGCAGGTAAGGCACGTCTTGGCCCCATAAATCAGCGGCGCTTTCCGTTTTCCCCCCGCAGGTGGAATGGTACAAAGCGTCAATCGGTTCCCCTTGGTAAAGCATGATTTCTCCCCGGGTTGCTTTTACCGCTTGCTGCACTTTTTGGTATAAGGCCTTGGAACCGTGCCTCTGGTAAAATTCTTCTTGGGATATAAAGGCCTGACAGGAATTGATGTCGTCTGATAAATCGGCTTGTTGAGGGTAAGGCTTGTGCTCTAAAAGCTTTCTGAAAGCGTAAGTCCGGGCACAAACAGCTTGCGCTTTGAGGGCTTCATCATTAAAGGAGGCCGGCATTTCTGCGGCTACCGTGCCGGTAATATAGTCTTCCAGGGGCAGAGTGATTACTTTTTGGTATTCACTGCGGTATAATTTAATCTCAGGTTGGTTATAAATAGGGGGCGATTGCCTCATAAAAAAAATCGGTATTAATAATACCGCTAAGATTATGATTATCAATCCTATTTTTTTCTTTTTCATATGGCATTTATATGATAAATAATCAGCCTTAATGCCTGTTTTCTTCCTGCCGGCAAATATCTGCTCCTAAAGCATTCAACTTATCAACTATGTTTTCATAGCCCCGGTCAATATGTTCGCTGTTGCTTATTATGCTGTTTCCTTTGGCCATCAAAGCACCGATCAATAACGCGGCTCCGGCTCTTAAATCTGTAGCCTTTACTCTGGTACCGCTTAACTCTTTTACTCCCCTAATGATCGCAGTTCTGCTTTCCGCTTTTATTTTAGCCCCCATTCGGCTTAGTTCAGGAACATGCATAAAACGATTTTCGAAAACTGATTCCGTTATTACACTGCTTCCGCCCGCACAGCTTAGATAAGCCATGAATTGGGCCTGCATATCAGTGGGAAAGCCCGGATAAGGAAGTGTTTTTATATACAGGGGCTTAATGGGTTCATGGCGTTTAACCTGTATTTTGTCCTTACCTTCTATTACCTGGGCGCCGCTTTCATTTAACTTGGCTGTTATCGCTTTTACATGTTCAGGAATAACATTCTTAATGGTTACATCCCCACCGGTAGCAGCTGCCGCCACCATATAAGTACCGGCTTCAATGCGATCCGCTATAGCCGTATAGTGACTGCCATGAAGTTTTTTTACTCCTTTAATTGTAATCACGTTTCTGCCTGCGCCGGAGATTTTCCCCCCCATATTATTGATAAAATTAGCCAGATCTACCACTTCCGGCTCCAGCGCAGCATTCTCAATATAAGTCGTACCTTGAGCCAGGGCTGCTGCCATCATTATATTTTCAGTCGCCCCTACGCTGGGAAAATCAAGATAAACATGATTGCCTTTCAAACCCGAGCTGCTGGCAATTACATTTCCACCGCTTAATCTGATAGTGGCGCCCAAAGCTTTAAATCCTTTTAAATGCAGGTCAATCGGCCGGGTACCTATGGCGCATCCTCCGGGAAGGGCAATTTTTATGGTACCATGCCGGGCTAAAATTGGTCCCGCTACTAAAAATGAAGCCCTTATTTGTCTTACTAATTCATAGGCCGGGCTGGTTCCAATTTGAGCAGCACGAAATATGATCATATTTTCCTTTTTCTCAACTTCGGCTCCTAAATTATGAATAAGTTCCGTAATTATAATAACGTCTTTGATCATAGGTACCTGGTCTATTTGCACTTCCTCGTCGGTTAATAAGGATGCCGCCAGAATTGGTAATATGGCATTTTTGGAGGAACTGACGGTAACTTCTCCAACCAAACGAGTTCTACTATTAACGAATAGTTCCAATTGTTAAGATCACCTCCGGTAAGCAGGCCTGCTGTTTTAGATATCAACCAGAATTAAAGGGGAACCTATGTATATCTCAGTTTTGGCTTTATCGTTATTATTGCTTATAGCTACCTGCAGATTGTATTTTTTGCCGTTTAGCTCCAATGCCGGCATGGTTTTCTCCAGGACCGGACTATAAGCAGTCAGGCTCACCAGTCCATTATGTTTATAGCTTTCAATTTTCCTGGCTTGCAGGTTTTTAAGCACAACGGAAATCAATTCCGGTTTGGACTTTTCGGCAATAAGATAAGGGATCTCGCCCTGGTACAGGTAGTAATATTGCCATTTTAAGCCTATATTCCGGTTAAGCTGGGATTCATACCCGGACATTACGCATTTTTTATCTCGACAAATAATACTCAGCAAGAAGTAACTCTCATTCAGCCTGTTATCAGACTTGATGGTAATGAATAAATTCTGTTTGGGCTTTTCCTGTTTGTAATTGAGAATAGTCGCATGTTCTGTGCTGCTTATATTTAAATGCTTCTGATCCAGGACAAGATCCAGACTTTGCAGAATCTGACATAAATGATCTTGCAGTTCTTGCTGGGATGAACTTGTTCTTATTTTAGCCCAGCAATCCAGGCGCGATTCCAGATAAATTGCACCGATTGATGCAAAAGATAGGTAATATGGCGATTGTTTTTCAATTTGTTTACCTAAAACATAATCAATACTATAATTACTGGTTGAGCATAATAATATAAATATTAATATGTAAGTAAGACTTTTCTTCAACATCATGCTCCCTCCCGATATGGACTATCAGGATTCTTGCCAGCTTGGCTGCTAATTATGCCGCTAAAAGGCATAAAAAAAACCTGACCAGGTCAGGTTTTCAAAAATTATATCTTTTACTGCTTATTTCCGGAGTCTGTATCGGCTTCCAGGTCAGGGTTTTGGTCTGTGGATCTCTGCTCCTCTTTTTGCCGCTGTTGTTCTTCGGCTTTTTTTATTTCTTCTTCAAGCCTTAATTGGTTCAAATATTCTTCTTTGGCCCGCTTGGCTGCCAGAGCCTTTTTTTCAAACTTAATCGTCTGGTGCCATATTAATACTGCAAAAAGCAAGCTCAGTATAAAAACCAAAATTATTAAAATGAAGTACAGTTTCTGCACATCATCCCCCCTGTTTACCTCTAATTGACTGCCACCACTATTCAGACTCGTCATCTTTACTAGTCCAGATTTCTTTCTCGGCTTGCCTTCGTTTCTTTTCTTTCTTTTTGGCGGCCAGAGCTTTTTCTTGGACCTTAAAGGTCATCTGCCACATCAGCAGGTAGAGTAGACCCTTCACCAAATAATACGCCAGAGTGATAATGATTAAATATTTTAATAAATCATCCATCTGGTTTTTCCATAATTCCCCCATCATAAATTAGCTACTATATAATAGTAGTATATTATATTTTTTGTTTTTAACGTAATTAATTGTAATTTCAAGGCCGGAAGAACTAGGTCCCTCCGGCCGGTATCAACTTTTCTACAGGTTACAGTGCTTCCGCTGCCTTCAGCCTGGCAATGGCTCTCTTCAGGGCCAGCTCGGCCCTGGTCAGGTTCAGATTGTCCTCCCGGGCTTGCAATCTCCTTTCCGCTCTTTCCTTGGCTGCCTTGGCCCGAAGTACATCAATATGTTCACCGTCCTCGGCAGTCTCAGCCAGAACCCGGGCGACATTATCTATGACCTCCACAAAGCCACCGCTCAAGGCCATTTTTTTCTGGGTGCCACCAGCATTATTGTAACGCAGCACGCCTATATTTAAAGCTGCAACCAGCGGCGCATGGTTTTTCATGATACCCAATTCACCTTCGGCACCGGGAGCAACCATAAACTGAACTTCATCCCGGAAGAGAATCTGTTCAGGGGTTACTATTTCTAGCATGAAGGTGCTTTCTGCCATAAACTACGCCTCCAGTCTCTTCGCTCTGGCAACTGCCGTTTCAATATTACCTACAAAAAGGAAGGCTGCTTCCGGCAAGCCATCATGTTTGCCTGCCAGAACCTCGGCAAAAGAGTCCACCGTCTCGCTAACCGGAACGAATATTCCCGGCTGACTGGTAAACTGCTCCGCAACGTGGAACGGCTGGGACAGGAATCTTTCAATCTTCCTGGCCCGAGCTACGATAAGTTTATCCTCGTCAGATAATTCGTCCATACCCAGTATGGCGATGATGTCCTGCAATTCCTTGTATCTCTGCAATATCTGCTGTACGCCGCGGGCGGTTACATAATGCTTTTCGCCTACCAGCTGCGGATCCAGGATTCGCGAAGTAGAATCCAGGGGGTCAACCGCCGGATATATTCCTTTCTCGGAAATAGCACGGGACAGAACCGTGGTCGCATCCAGATGGGCAAAGGTAGTTGCCGGCGCCGGGTCGGTCAGGTCGTCGGCCGGGACATAAACCGCCTGGGCTGAAGTTATTGAGCCCTTGCGGGTAGAGGTAATCCGTTCCTGCAGAAGACCCATGTCAGTTGCCAGAGTAGGCTGATAACCAACGGCGGACGGCATGCGTCCCAGCAGAGCCGACACCTCGTTACCGGCCTGGGCAAAACGGAATATATTGTCTATGAATATCAACACGTCCAATCCGGAAAAATCGCGGAAGTATTCGGCCACGGTCAAACCGGTAAGACCCACTCTCAATCTGGCTCCCGGGGGCTCATTCATCTGACCGAATATCAGGGCGCATTTTTCAATAACGCCGGATTCGGTCATTTCCCCCCAGAGATCATTGCCTTCGCGGGTACGCTCGCCAACTCCGGTAAACACTGAATAGCCGCCATGCTCATAAGCGATATTTCTGATCAGTTCCTGGATAATAACGGTCTTGCCCACTCCGGCTCCCCCGAACAGACCGATCTTGCCACCTTTAGCATAAGGGCAAATCAAGTCGGCTACCTTGATTCCGGTCTCCAGAATCTCGGTCGCCGGTAGCTGGTCCACCAATGCGGGGGGCTTGCGATGGATTTCCCAGTAGTCGGAGGCATCAATGGGGCCGCCTTCGTCAACCGGATGTCCCAATACGTTTACTATACGTCCCAAGCATCCCTCGCCCACGGGGACTCTAATAGAAGCTGCCGTATTGGTTGCTTTCATGCCGCGGAAAATACCGTCCGTAGGCTGTAGAGCAACACAGCGCACGATATCGTTTCCCAATAATTGCATCGCTTCCAGGGTAACATCAATATTAGTCGCAGTTTTCGCATCCTGATCCTCTGTTTTTATGGTTATAGCGTTCATCAGGTCGGGCAGTTCACCAGGCTTAAAGCGTATATCAACAACTGCGCCGATAACCTGGACTACCTCTCCGTATGTTACATTCGCCATCCTCTACTTTCCTCCTTTATTGAGAGCTTTGGCTTATCAGTTGGTGCATGTCTATTATTAGGCTTTAAGGGCTTCGGCACCACCGACAATGTCCAGAATCTCGTCCGTAATTGCCGCCTGCCTGGCTTTGTTCATGGCCAGTTCGAGATTTCCTATAATCTCGCCGGCATTTTCCGTAGCATTGCCCATAGCTGTCATTCTGGCCCCAAATTCACTGGCTTTGCCTTCCAGCATGGCATGGTAAATCTGGCTCCCTACATACTTGGGTAATAGAGTCAAAAGGATCTCCTCCGCACTGGGCTCGTAGAGATAATCAATGACCCGGGTAGATTCACTCGCCTCTTCTTCCGGGGTTTCTAACGGCAGCAATTTAGTTATAGTCGGTATCTGCCTTATTACATTGATAAAGCGGGCATATACCAGGTAAACTTCATCCAACTCGCCGTTTTCATAGGCATTCATAACATACTGGGCAATTTCCCGGGCATCGGCATAACTTACATTATCGCCCAGATTTACGAATTCGGCATCAAGCCCGCCCCGCTTACGATAAAAATCCCGGGCCTTTCTGCCCACCGCTATTACACCGGCAGCAGTATTTCTTTCATCATCCTCAATAGCCTGACCGGCTGCCCGGATAATATTGGTATTATAGCCTCCGCATAATCCACGGTCAGCGGTGACTATAACATAACCTACCTTGCGTACATCCTCTCTTTTATCCAGGAGAGGGTGTTTGACATCGTAAGAAACTGCCGCCAGCCTGGCCAATGTACCTTGCAGAGTTTCGGTATAGGGTCTGGAGGCTTCAGCACTCTCCTGGGCTCTGCGCAATTTCGCAGCGGCTACCATTTTCATAGCTTTGGTAATCTGCTGCGTATTTTTTACGCTGCGGATCCTGCGTTTAAATTCTCTTACACCTGCTCCTGCCATCTAATTCACCACCTAAACCGCAAACGTGGATTTAAATTCATTGATGGCTTTGATCAGCTTCTCTTCAGTCGCCTCATCTATTTTGCCGGTATCTCTGATTGCGTTCAGTATGTCGGCATTGGCACTGCGCATGAATTTCAGGAAATCAACTTCAAAATCCTGAACCCGGTCCCGGGGCAGATCATCCAGGTAACCGTTAACTCCGCTGTATATTACCACAACCTGCTCTTCCATCTTCATGGGCTGGTACTGGCCCTGTTTCAGGACTTCGGTAACCCTTTCACCCCGAGTCAGACGAGCCAGGGTAGCTTTGTCCAGATCGGAGCCGAACTGGGCGAAGGCCGCCAGTTCACGGAACTGGGCCAAATCCATTCGCAACTGGCCGGCGACGGATTTCATGGCCTTGGTTTGAGCCGAACCGCCAACCCGGCTGACTGACAGACCGGCGTTTATGGCCGGGCGCTGACCGGCATAGAAGAGGTCGGTTTCCAGATATATCTGGCCATCGGTTATGGATATAACATTGGTCGGGATATAGGCGGAAACGTCGCCCGCCTGGGTTTCGATAATCGGCAGAGCGGTTATGGAGCCGCCACCATGGTCGCTGTTAAGCTTGCATGCTCTCTCCAGCAAACGGGAGTGGAGATAGAAAACGTCTCCGGGATAAGCTTCACGTCCGGGAGGACGACGGAGCAGCAGTGACATTTCGCGGTAAGCTACCGCATGTTTGGAAAGGTCATCATAGATGATTAACACATCAAGACTTTCCCCTTCCATGAACTCTTCAGCCATAGCAACACCGGCATAGGGTGCTATATAGAGCAATGGTGCAGGCTCGGAAGCGGTGGCCGCAACTATGATAGTATAATCCATGGCCCCCATTTCCTCGAACTTGGCTGCTATGCCTGCTATGGAGGACTGCTTCTGCCCTATGGCGACATAGATGCAGATCATGTCCTTCTTTTCTCTCTGATTAATAATGGCATCAAGGGCAATAGCGGTCTTGCCCACCTGACGGTCTCCGATGATTAACTCGCGCTGACCCCGGCCGATGGGCACCATGGAGTCAATGCATTTAAGCCCGGTCTGCATCGGTGTGTTAACCGGCGCCCGGGTAACAACACCGTGAGCCACTTTCTCAATCGGGCGGAAGGTATTGGTGTTAATAGGTCCTTTGCCGTCAATGGGCTGCCCCAGGGCATTGACCACCCGGCCCAGCATAGCTCTTCCGGTAGGAACCTCCATGATTCTTCCGGTCGCTTTTACCACGTCGCCTTCTTTGATGTGGCTGTATTCGCCCAATAAAACAGCACCCACGTTATCTTCTTCGAGGTTGAGAACCATTCCATAGGTCCCGCCGGTAAACTCCAGCAGCTCACCGGCCATTGCGCCCTGTAGTCCGTATACACGGGCAATACCGTCACCAACATAGATAACTGAGCCCACGTTGCTGACTTCGACCTCGGACTGGTAGCGCTCTATTTGCTCTTTGAGTATAGCGCTGATCTCTTCCGGTCTAATACTCATTTATGTGCTCACCCCTATCGCTTAACTTATCTTCGCTTGTTTGAGTTGTTCTTTCAGCATTTCAAGTCTTTTGGCCACCGTGCCGTCTATGATCTGGTCTCCCACCCGTATCTTGATACCGCCTATCAGAGCGGGGTCAACCTTCACATTGACCTGTACGGTTTTGCCCGTAGAGACTGACAGCTTCTCAGCCAGAGATTTAACCTCATTCTCCGGTACTGCACGGGCAGCTGTAAGCTCCGCCTTGGTGATGTTTCTCGATTCATCAGCCATTTCCTTATATTCTTCAGTTATAAAACCAATGTATGATTCCCGACGTTTGTCAATGATCATGAATAGGAAATTCAGCGTCAGTTGAGAAACCTGACCGGAAAATATCCGGGTTGCAACTTCCTTCTTGGCTTTGGCCGGGATCAGAAGGTGGGCGAAGTAGTCTTCCAGGTTTTCTACTTCTTTAATAGTTGCCACTATCGTTTCCAGTTCCTGCTGAAATTCGTCTATTTTGTTATTCTCCCGGGCAATGGTAAAAAACGCTTCGGCATAGCGCCTGGCAACGCTCTTATTTAACATAATAAATCGCCCGCCTCGTTAACAAATTGTTTAACCATCTTCTTATGATCGTCATCTGTGATAGCTCTGTTCAGAACCTTCTCCGCTGCCAGCAGGGCCAGGGCTGCGGCCGTATCCTTGAGCTCAACCTTAGCCTGCTCAGTGGCAGCCTGTATTTCAGCGGTAGCTTTGTTCTTAATATTGACAGCGTCTTCCTTGGCCTTGCTGATGATTTCGTTCTTGGCATCATCAGCCGCCTTGGTCGCGCGGGCTACGATTTCCTGGGCTTCTTTACGAGATTCGGCCAGGTTGCTCTGGGTTTCTTTTCTCATTTCTTCTACTTCGATCTTTACTTCCTCTGCATGTTTCAGAGAGCTTTCAATGGTGCTGGAACGCTGCTCCAACATCGCATTGATGGGATTATAGGCAAATTTGTATAAAAGGGCCAGCAGCACAAAGAAGTTGACTGCTGTCCAGCCGATTACAAACCAGTTCCCGAATGCGGGCGTATGTCCCGCAGGCTGCGAAATTGGTGGTACATTGCCTCCCTCGGATGCCATGCAGAAGGTTGCAAATCCCAGAACCATTACCATGGTCAAAAGGAGTACCGCTGTATAAAACTTTCTGTTCCTTCTCACGGATGTGCTACCTCCAATCTAAGAGCAAATAGTATTTGGGGCGATAGAGCTATATTTTTTTTTAGAAAATCAACCTTGCTCTATCGCCCAAATCTTTAAGAGTAAATGCGTTTACCTTTTAAACTAAGAAGCTTTACTAACCAGCATGAATGCAATAAGCAGACCGTAAATAGTCAGAGTTTCAATAAATGCTAGGGTAATAAAGAGAAGAGTTCTGACGTCTCCTCCAACCTCAGGCTGTCTTGCAATAGCTTCGAAAGCCTTACCACCGGCAATACCCATACCTATACCGCCGCCAATACCAGCGATAGATACAGCGATACCTGCGCCTAATGCTGCGCCCATCTTTTTCCCTCCTTTCATGCTCTCTGGTTTATACATTGAGCCTAAAATAATGTATAAATTTATACTCAGTGTCCTTCTCCTGTAGCCGCCGCTATATAGCTGGCTGACAGGATAGTAAACACTATGGCCTGGATAGCACCCAGCAGCAAACTAAGCCCCATTATGGCTGATGGGATAATAAACGGTGCTAAAAATAACAGGAATGCTATAACCATTTCTTCGCCAAAGATGTTACCGAATAGACGAACGGTGAGGGACAGCGGGTGCGCCACCTCTTCGATCAGGTTTAACGGTAACATGGCCGGGCTAGGACTTACGAAGTGCTTGAAGTAGTGGCCTCCATGCTCACTCAAGCCTGCGATGTGAACAGAAAAGAACGTGATTAACGCTAAGGTCATAGTCACGTTCCAGTTACTGGTTGGAGGCTGATAACCCGGAATATTTGCTGCACCAGGTACCAGACCGCTGTAGTTGCTGCATAGAATAAATAAGAAAAATGCAGTTAGCAGGGGAGCCCACTTTTTAGCAACATGCTCCTTATCCATCAATTGGGTGAAAAAATCATAGGTCCACAGGATGATCATTTCAAAGGCATTTTGCAGGCCGCGGGGAACCATCTGCATATCTCTCGTGGCAAAATAGCCAATAGTGCCTATTAATGCAATAAGAACCCATTCGGTAACAACCAGGTGGTCTACCGGTATTGGGCCCAGATAAAACAAGGGACCATCAAACATACCAAAGATCATTATCTTTCTCCCCCCCTCCTAATTAAATTTTCGCTTTTTGCCAGTCCCGCCGGACCGACACAAAAACTTCAGCCAGAGCCAACTAACCATCCGGCTCCGGATGATTTCCTGGATCAACGCTTGTCCTTGTCCTGACTTTTATCGCCGGGAAATGTGTTTTGATTGGTCGACATTTTGTCCCACATGACCTTCATACCGGTTGCCACCCCAAGTAAGACCCCGATTACCGTCAACCAGCGGTCGGTACCCAGCTTCATGTCCAACCAGTACCCGCCATAGCCACACAAGCCTATAGCGGCAGCAGTGGTAGTGACCATATTAATAGCATCGCTCAAAGCGCGTGCCCAGTGTTTTTTCTGACCTTGCGTCATGTTCCACACCTTGCCCGTCTAAGCAGCGACTTAACCCCCCTCTTCGTTATTCGTCATAAACGGGCAAAATCCTTTTTTAATTTTCATTAAAATTTAACCTCAACCTCGCCGGGGCATTTCCCTATTTTTGGTATTTTTATAAGAGAACTCAATAAGTAGATTTATTTCTCGTCCGG
>ENA-UOOK01000723-UOOK01000723.1-fermentation-metagenome-genome-assembly--contig:-NODE-723-length-44025-cov-6.430589_pt1 | contig 44025 bp, 36 predicted proteins | sample MGYA00245777_ERZ724023 | MGnify/ENA primary metagenome ERZ724023 (study PRJEB28704, sample SAMN03018312) | fermentation metagenome | biome: anthropogenic terrestrial biome; feature: soil; material...
GGCCTATTCCGCAGAACCGTGTTTCCTGGGAAATGTGCCTGACAAGCGCGCCAAATCATAACAAGAAAATATTGTTTGTCCCGCACTCTGCAATCATATCCTCCGGCCATACAGAAACCTGAACCTCGCCGATATGGGCTTTTCTCAGGAAGTACATGCAAAGTCTTGACTGGCCGATTCCTCCGCCGATGCTGTATGGCAGTTCTTTGTTGATCACAGACTGATGGAACGGCAGCGTCATTCTATCTTCCGCGTTTGCAAGTTTAAGCTGCTTTACCATGGACGCTTCGTCGACACGGATCCCCATGGAAGAGATTTCGTATGCCATCCCCAGAATTTCATTCCATAGTACGATATCGCCGTTCAGCTCCCAGTCATCATAGTCCGGAGATCTGCCGTCATGCTTCTCACCTGACTTAAGAGGTCCGCCTATCTTCTCTATGAAAACTGCCCCATGATCGCGGCAGATAAGATCTTCTCTCTCCTTCGGAGTCTTATCAGGATACAGATCCTCAAGCTCCTGGGATGTTATCTTTGAGCAAACCTTACTACATAAGGACTTGCAAGGTGAAGTTTGGAATATAAATCAATACGGGCCTCATGATTCCTCCGGTCTCAAGCTCTGCAATATTCAAATTGCTTACATCTAAAACTATGACATTTTCTTCCCCGAACTTCACTGCCCTACTTATATCAAAGTCAACAGCACCAAAGTTCCCGTCTGCCCCTTTATCGATATAAGTTCCATTCACATATACCTTCACCGTATCATCTATCCCAGACATAAGCAGACGAATTTCTTGTCCCTGATAAATTTTATCCAACTTAAATGATTGCCGATACCAAATATGTCCTCTGAAGCGAGACAATCCCTGTTCGCTCAATGTCTTGGTATAAGTTTTAAGGGTAATCCAACGATCCAATGGAGCCTCTGGCAAATATAGTTCGCCTATTTCCCCGATATTCGAGTAATCAAGAAAGGCATACCATTCATCAGGAAAGGTGTGGACTATCTGTGAGCCCTCTAACTTACTTGCACTAAACTCTAAGGGGCGTTTCCAAAAACGATGTACGTAACGTCGAATCGAAAACATGGTTATAGCTTCAGGATTGTGTTCATAAATACTCGTTCCAAGGCTTATTATTTCACCAGCCTTTTTGCTAGCGCCAACAAAATCTGCCTTTAGCGTCATCTCCCGCATTTCCAAAAACTTTGAAGCTATTTTTAATGGATCACCAAACATCTCTATCCTTTTTATAATGAGTTGATCTCCGGCAGCCTGCACTAACGCTTGATTTATAAGTGATTGTGCCTGGTTCATAAATTCAGGTGTGAAGAGCAGATGCGCGAACCACATGTTCCCCATCTCCCATTTGAGATTAGCATAGGCTTGGTCTAAGAGACTGATATATTGCTCCATTTGCGGGGCTGCTTTGCCAAAAAAATCCCGATAAAATTCTTTAGCAACTGTATCCAAGTCTGTATCCATATCAACATTTAATTTAGCCATCATATAATACCAAGGCAACATATGAGGCCAGGATTTTTGTGATTCTATACACACACCTGCTAGTTTATTTTCAAACATAAACGGCCAATCATGTCTTATTTGGTGTTCTTTAGTATAAGGTAAAATTTGATCTGCTAAGTTATAAGCGTAACCATAATAAAGAATAAAGTCAGCTCGCTGAGCCCATTCTTTCACATATTTGGCCAAAGCACGTTGCGTTTCGCTATTGGGTGAATTCATTTCGTGGTAGCGCGAAAAACTAATTGGCGTTATCACCGGCAATAAATGTGGGTGCAGCTTCACTTTTGTGGGTGGTGCAGTATGATTCACATAAGCATAAAACGCAAAATACTTATCTGGAAATTCTTTCACAATTTCTGCTACAACCTGATTAAAGAAGATCACTAATCTATCCGTTACTTGCGGAAGGTTTGTGAACACTACATCATTAATTCCTGGATCTAAGGCTTTGCAATTAACACACTCGCAAAACGCTGCGCCATCGTTGGGAGATAACGACCACCATATTCTTTGAGGCTCTTTCCTAATCAGTACTTTATAATTCTCAACAAACTGAGTGATCATTTCTTGGTTTGTAGTGCAAAGCTGGATCGCTCTTCTTTCACCATTGATGAGCGAAAACCACTCAGGATGTTTATTAAAATTATCTTTGGGAGGAAGAACCCTGTTCCAAGCATGATTCATATCTACTATCATACCAAATTGCCTGTTGCGAAGATTCCAGATCGTAAATCGATCTTCCTCCTCTGCAACAAATCCATCTGGTTTACCACCGCTATACCATAATCTTCGGCTCCACAAATCCGGAACTTCCTCAATAACACCTACTTGCATAGTCAGCGTCTTTTGCTTAGGAACAATCTCTCCCAACTCGCCCGGCATATACCACCTACAGCCTAAAATCTCAAGTAAGTGTACAGCTGCATAATAGGAAGCTAACGGCGTTTCCCCTGCTAGTAATACTTTATCTTGTGCAACATCAATAATATGGCCATCTATGCCATACTTACTCTTAGGGGGCACTGCGCCTAGATCGTTAGCTAACTTCCCGATTGCGATATATGGTTTCATTTTGTCCGCCTCAGCTTTGTTGCTGATCTCCCGCACCACAAGCTGAGACCCAGTCATGAGGTAAAGATAGTTTTTCAGTTCCTCTGCTGCATAAGGCTCAAATCCCTGATTTGCATAATTATCAAAAGGAGTAGGGTTCAACGGAGAGAACTTTGTTTTTACATCACTAGCAACTTCATAGAGCAAAATTGAAAAGGCGGATTGGCCATTCTCCACAAGCTTCACACTACCTGCCAGTGACTGTGCAGCCAGCAATAGGACCATAAGAATAACCCCAAAAACTACTTGCTTCTTCATTTTCTTCCCTCCATATTAATTCTCGGCAAAGTATATTTTAATAATATCGGTCTCTTGTAAAGGAAGAGAAAACTCGATCGTAGACCCGGTGGTTTTAAAAATCAATTGCCCATGATGAATTGATTCAATTCGCCCAACTTGCCCAGCCACTCTAACTTCTAGTTTAACTTCCGCCAAGGGTTGTAAAGTATAGTTGGCAAGTGGAATCACGAGTCCCCCTGTACTTTCCATCAAAACTGCATCCACTAACGGTACACTACATTTTAAAGGCCTCTTCACGCATGGCTCTTGCAGCGGCATAATGATTACATCTCGTACCGCTTGGGGATATTTCCAAGGATTGTACGAACGTCCAATCAGCTCTTCATCTGAAACTACTATCTTGGCAACAGGGATCTGGGGATTGCTGACTCTCTTCTCTACTTCTTTTCGCGCAACCAGTGCTTCCTTGATATAGTAAAGAGAAGGTAAAAAGCCGTAACTATATACTGTACCTGCACCCACTGAGCCTTTTATCAGGGCTGCTGAGCCATCCCCAAATGTACCTAATACTTCAGCGTCTGCTTTGGAAGTCAGCCTTTGCCTGACAGAAAGAACCTCCAAAGCAGTGCTACCCACCAAGACATTATCCCTTGCCTTTAAGGTATCTAGATATCTGCCGGAAGCCAAGAAGGATTCCATTTCTTCCAGGGAACCTCTTGTGACAGGTAAAACTTCCTCAAGCGTAGTTAAGGGTTGATTGTATTCATCTTTGCTTCCTGCACCAGCTGTTAAGACCAAGGTTCCTCCGTTATCCAGCCAAGTTTTTAATTTGTCAGCCGCTTTTCTGGTTAAATTAGGCCCCGAGAAATAACATACTTTATACCCATCCAGTACACCGTCTTCAATGTCCCTCTCGGATAAAATATCTACAGGTATTTGGGCGTGTGCTAAGGCAAGCCAAGTATGCATCCGATCAAAGCCATAAGCATAGTTTTTGCCAAGGGTCCAGATATCAGTGGACGAAGAATAGAGAATGGCTACATCCGCTTTCATAGGCTTCGCTTGTGATAATAAATCCTCAGCACCGCCGATTTCGTGCACAAGCTCGGCATTGGCGTACCAATTTCCAGTATTTACATACCACATCCCACCCTCATGACCTGCCCAAGAGGGCCCATAATGAAAATTCCTTAAGGTTTTTACACCACGGGCAACGGTGCTAATCCCCTTAAGTTTCGTATCCCAGGGTCTACGACCGGCATGGGCAATCAGATAATTTCCTACATGAGCATTTGCTCGCCTGGCAGCTGCCCGCATGAGGTCAACATTATAGGTGCCACACTGATAAGTTGAGGAGATATTAGCCCAGTCCTCGCTCCAGATTGCGTTTTGTCCAGTTGCTTCCATCAACTCAAAATAGTCTACACCTTGCCCATAGAAATTTGCATAATAGATTGCACCGTCGCTAAAATTAACGTTTACTGGAAAATCGCTACCATAAGCTTCATGCAAAATATCCTTCTGCACAGCCATAAAATCACCTAGGGAGTAGGTTCTGAACTTCTGAGTATAATAGTGAAGTGCCGGGTACTGGTCCTGTTCGCTCTCCAGCACCGGTCGGACCAGATCCCAACTCACAATCCCCTCCACACCCGGAAGTAATTCAAGCAAATTTATCCCTTGGTCCACTAACCAACTCCTAAATCTTGCTTTAGACACTTCACTCGTGACAAGTTGTGAAGTAGGTGCTCCCTGTGGCTCATCTGTGAGCATACAATAATCGATGTTCTCGACCCTACCGCCCTTATCCTTAAAGGCCTTGACAGCAGTCTGAGCTCTTGAGCGCATAGTAGTTAGTTCTGGTTCAAGATAATTATTGTTCTTCTTGTCTCCCCATAAGCCACCGTGAATCATTGTTTTTTTGAAACCATAGCTTCTTAGCAGCTCACTCGCACCATCTGGTCCATTGAACCCAAAATTGGCTAAAGTTTGCAGCTCTCGTTCAACAACTGACAGATCCATACTCTCAGGGGAGATATATGTTGAAACAAAAAAAGGAAAACTAGTAGGCTTTTTGCCAACAGTTGGCCAGATCATATTGTCAGCAATCTGTCCAGTCTCGAAAGCATACTCGCTGTCCATTTTACAAAGGGTAACATTCTCAGACGTTGTAAAATCCGGGGGCATCACTATGTGCATATAAGCCGGTTCAGACTCTCGCTCTATCACTTTTACGATGGACTCTGCATTGGGTGCTGTAGCAAATTCGAACTTAGCCTTCAGTTTTGGTGTACTCTCCGCATAGCTATACGCTGTCCTAATAATTAATATTGCACCAGAATCTTGATACAACATAGGTGTAATATTGCACCAAGGCGTTTGTTCTCCACTTGCAAAATAAGCAGCAGAACGGCTGGGGCTTATCCGGTTTTCAATCCCATCTTTTGAGATGGAATAATGACCATACCATGGTGCTCTGTAATGATCTGCAAAGATATGAACATAAAGCGGCCGATCATAGACATCAGATAGAGTTACCCGCATGTAGGTCTGGGGGCCATACTTAATATGATCTGGGATTAATTCTTTATCTGTTGTGAGCAAAAAACAATCCACATGACGAGTATATGTTGGGCATTTTTGGTTGTTATATTTATTTAGCTTCAGGGTGATCTCACCCACTGGTAGCTCGAGATCAAAATACTCCCATAGAAAATCATTATTAATTCCATCTTTGGCAGCAAGATCAAAATGTTTCTCAGCCAATTTGTTGTTGTTTTTGTATACCGCTACTGTAAATGGTCCTCTGTAGTTTATAAATTGAATATACCGTACCCACAGCCGATAATCTCCGGCCTTTGTTATAGAGATCTGTTTATTTGCTATAGAATTATTGGAGCCTGTTGCACCCCAAAGGCTAGTTGCCATAGAGGCCTTTTTGGCCCCACCACCTTTGACTACCTGCCAACCGTCACCGCTAACGTCAAATGTTTCCGCTTCGATAAATATTTCTTCGGCACTGGCAAGATTGCCAAAGAGAAAGGATAGTAACAGAAGCAAAAGACAACTGTACTTAATTTTCGAGCTCATAAAGGCACCACCCCTTGCTAAAAATACAGATTCCACGCCACTTGGAACCAATTCAAATCAGATCTGTAATGGATATAAAAAAGATGTTTTCCTGCATGAGTTTCCCAGACAATATTCCAAAATTTATTAATAAGGTTAGGCTCAAAACTTGTGGTATGATTGAGGATGATTTTGCTTTCTGTTGAAGCAAAAGGTCTGTAGGTCAGCGCCCAATTTATATAGCTATTTTTCCTAGTCTTATAGCCAAGCATTTGCCCCATGCTGAAATCATACCAGGCAGCCACAGGATTAGTCCCCTTAATACCTACACCTGTAAAATTAATAGCTAAGTCCTCCCTAAGAGGAAGATCACTATAGAGATGACCGATATATGTGATTCCTTCATTTATCCCTGGGAAATCTGTTAGATATTTTCTCATTTCACCAGCCACCACAGTATTGGGCGAAATGGAGCCAAGCTTGAGCTTTGGCGCGAATTCAAGGTAGTGCTTAAAACAAAGATAGGAATATGGGTTAGCAAAAATCAGATCCTCGGTCTGTGCTGTCAAATCCAGATCATAATTGCCATAACGATAATCAACAGTGCTACCAAGCCTGATTCCTTTCAGCGTCACACCCTCAATCTTCATTTTGCCACGCCCCACTGTCCCCTCTTCTTGCCTGTTATCTGGGCGCGCTCGGTTCGCAATTACTGCTTCTGCTTCCACAGAGAGCGAAGGGATAGGCGTTATCACTACTCTCAAACCTAAATCGCGATAGTAGTTTTGTTTGGAACCATAATTTCTCTCTCTGGCAAAAACATTCAGATCCGTATTTTCACTATAACCAATTCCTATGTCTGTTCTAAGCTGTAAGTATCCTTGGGATAGTTTTAAATTTGATTTAGGATCAAAATACGTCGCACCCCGATTCAAGTTTTCAATTTTTGTCAGAGCAAAGCTCACATCTACAGGGCTTTTGCTCACTCCCTCTTCCCGTTCACTGACCGTGAGGTTTCGATAATCATAAATAACTTCCTGATTCAAAATGGCGCGAGCTAAAGCTAAAGGCGGAACTAACGCGGCTTCGTTAGATTGTCCCCCTTTTCCCAGTTCGATTTCTCCAGGTATCTCAACGCTTGCCTGGAGCGCAGAGAGGCCAAAGTAGGTGGAAATATCGCTTAAAACACGACCTCTATTGTGAGCATTTCTTATTTTGAACTCCTTATCCAAAAGCGCCCTCTGAGAAGTGACGCCTCTTCCGTAAGTGGAACTGTCATAAAAATAATCATAGCGTGAATGCCTCACTGCGATCATTTGAAAATCCGGATCTACCTTATGATAGCTACCGGAAAAATTAAGTTTTCCAAGCTCAAGGTTCTGAAACTCCGCCTTCACTGCATTACCTTCGAGCTTTCCCAGTGAATCCCAGGTAGCTGCCTCCCAAAACTCGGCTAAGTCCTTCTTATATTTCCGCCATTCCCCGGAAGAACACACTAAGGCGATGGCAAAATCGGGTTTGTTGGCAAAATTGAGCTTGCCTGAATAATCTAGGCCATAGTTCTCCTTGCTGTACCCTACACCATGTTTAGGATAAGCAACAGTGAGTTCATTGTCAGCTGCTCTAGGGCTAATATTCACAGCTTCTTTTTTACCATAAAGAATACCGAAAGTGTTATTGAAAACATTTTTCGTAGCTCTATACATGGTAAAGGTAGCCATCTCATCGTAGAAGAGCATATTCTCCTTGGTTCTGCCAATTGCCGGGTATACAGCATCCGGAATCGTTTCAATCCTAGGCAAATAATTAGTCCTAGTATCAGCAAGATAATAGCCCTTCAGATCCCAACCACTAGGCATTTTTCCTGTGAACTTCAATGTCATATTTGGGACATCGCTATTAGGATAAGCTAAAGCCCCCAGTGGGTCTTTTAAATTATTGAAGGCATAGCTTTGGTTTTTATAATATGCACCTCGAGAGGTCAAACTTAACTGAAAAGCTTCCTTTTGGAACATCATGATATAATCAGAAATTACCGCACTTGAGGCTGTCAGCTGACTCATACCTGGCCGATATTGATTTAATTGAATGTATAGCGGCCAGTATACAAAGATTGGTTGCTCTGAATTGCCCACATTAAAATTTAGTTGTAAACGAGTGTCACCAAGAGTCTGTAAAAAAAAGTTATTCTTCCGCCAATTGTTCATTGTTGCATAGCGATTCACACTTACTCGCCCGCTGGTTCTAAAATCTATCCCAGCTAATTCGCTTGCCTTTCCCTGGCCAAATATACCAAAGGCAAAGCAGAAAAGCAGCAACCAGATAGTATGTTTTAGCTTACTTTTTTTGTTGAACATATCCCTCCCCCCTCGTTTAAAAATCCAGCCAATAGCGCAGGACTATATAGTTTATCCATGTGTTTTCAGTTGATCTAATTCTATTTTTATATAAGGCATTTAACTTATTAGAGTCAAGGTCTTCCCAAGGGAGACCACGCAAAACAGCTGTAGGATAGTAGCCTTGAGCATATGCGTTCTCTAAAGAGAGAGCACCTGTATAACTTTGATCAGAACACATCCTAGAGAAAGTTGGTGGTTGGCCATAGGAAATGCTGAATTTACCTGGCCCTAGCTGTGACACCAAGGCTGCGTAGGCATTCTTGCTTGTCTTGTGCCACAAATATCCCAGCTGAAATGCAAGATCATCATTAGCAAATGGTTTATAGGTAAGCTCATGCTGCAAAGTTGTAGCAAGATATCCTGTTGGCAGCATCCTATCAGCATCTCCCTTGACGCTAAGATAGCTTAAGTTGCTTGCCAGCTGCTTGCACCAAGGGGCACTGAGGCCTACAAAACCAATTATGCTTTTCCCCGAGCCAATATTCTCTAAATCGCTCCTCTGGGAGATAAGCTCCCCTGCTAAAATAGCCTGACCCGTTCCTCCTGCAAAGTTAAACGTCAGCTTCCTCTTGCCAAAGGCGCGTAGATTCAAGTATGTGTAAGGAGCGACAATTCTATCACCTACAGGCCACAAGAGATCGCTATCGTAGGTACCAGCTCTGTAATCGGCGCTTAGATCCCAGCTTGTTTCCTTAAGATCCTCTTTCAGGGTCGCTAGAGCTTGTAAGGCAGAGCCTTCTCCTGATCTTGAATCTTGACGCAGTCTCCAGCTACCCTCCAAGCGACTCACAAAAGACACCGCTTTAGCTAACGGATATTCATATTCCGTAGCGATCCTCCTTTTATAATCCCGGTCACCTAGGTACTGCCTGTTCGCGCACACCATGTGGAATAGCTGCGATCCTTTAGCGCTATTGAGAGCTACACTAAGCTCGCGATAATCCTTTACCGTGGCAGCGCCCGTCAGAGGATCGCTGTAACCTGTCTTTTTCTCTCCGATCCCTGCTACCTCTTGTCCCCGGTAGGTGATTGTGAAGGGAAGATCATTAATCTGTCCCGCGCTTTCAAGGGTGATATCTAAAACCCGCTTGCCAAGGTAATCCACAATGGGACTTGTGGCAATTCTACCCTCAAAGAATATACCTCTGGGATCAAATACTGAATGAACATTTCTTTGTACCCTTGGGTCATCTGCTGATTTTGGCAGGAGACGATTGATCACGGAAAACTGTCCATTCACCGCTGCCACTGCTTGAAAATCCGGATCAACTGCAAAAGCGCTCAGGGTCAGCTTTCTGCCTTTAATTCCAAGTTCAGCTGCAAGTAGGCCGGCATTGCCTTGCAAGGTGTCTGCGATGGTGTAATCAGCCCCGCTATATTTTCTCCACTTCACTTCGCTTCCCACTAAAGCTCCTGAAATATTAGCTTTCGCGGAATAGACTTTCTTAAAATCCACTCCCAGATTCTGCTTCAGATATCCCCAGTTTTGTAGGATAGTGCCAGTTTCGTTCTCATCTGCGCCCGACAATCTAAAGACAGGGTTATCAACATATTTCTGCCCCCAAAAGATATTCAACCTTGAACCGTTAGGCGATTTCTGCCTGGCTTGGGCAAAATTATAGATCGCTGCCTCATCTGTGAAACCATATTCCGAAAGTTTGCGTTCGCCCAGAGGTAAACGCGCTATTTCCTGAGGCAGACTCTCCCAGAGGGGCACTCCCACTACCTTCTGATCAAAAACTACATATCCTGATCCTTCCCAAGCGCCTGGTAGGTTGACATCAATCCTCAGTGTGGCCATGGGGTGCTCTGAATTTGGTCTTTGCATCACGCCTAGCTGGTCTTCCATGCTCAGAAAACCAAATTCTTCGTCCCCCACTTTGCGATTACTTAAGGAGAAAACGAACTTATCTGAGTACATATTCAGGTAATAAGGGATCGTTAAATAATCATCTGCCAGCAAATATACCTGCCAGCTTGGAGCTGCTTGCGGAAAGGGAGCTGCCCCAAGGGTGAATGGTAGATATGCATTAACTCTTTCATCGTTCAGTTTTAGAGCCAGGCCTAGTTTTGTGAAATGACCAACATAATATCCAGGCGTAATGGCCCCTCCTTGATCCTCACTGCGCCACGGGTCAGTTCTAGCTAAGGCTGGGTTGAAGTTAAGTGGATCATGGATCACCTCGGCCTTGATGGTGCCATCTACTTCTAGCCCTGCCCAAGCTAAACTAGAACATGTTATGATTAAAGTTATTAAGACTAGACCTATCCTACTCTTCTTACCTAGCATATATGCTCCCCCCTAAAACAGATAACTCGTCGCAACATAATGTGTATTTCCAACGGGGTGGATTCGGTAGGCATAATCCACTTTGATCCGTCCGGCGCTTGCTCCTAAGCCAACTGTTACCATCCCAGCCCTATCTAAACCAATTCTTAAGGCAAAATTGTCCCTCACCCAAGCCTCAAGACCTCCACTGACGATTAGCTCTTTCTCCTGACCCTGGCAAAGATCCACGATCCCCACTAGGTTATCGGGCTTTCCCAAACGCAGGCCCAAACCAAAGAGCGGCTCCCTATCCTGCCCTAGATTCTTGAGGGCAAAACCCAGCCCAAGACGTTCTCCATTTATTTGCAAACCCCAATTCATGAGCAAATTGCTCTTCTGCATGAGCACTTCCTCTTCGTAGTCAGAGTATACATTCTTCTTAGCTTGCAAGATGGAGAACCCCAAATTCACTTTCTTCATTGTGGCAGCATAACCAAAAGCTAGCTTCTTCTCGTCCCATAAACTTTCATAATCGCTGCCATTTCTCTCTTCCAAAAGTGAGAACCCCTCTGCGTCATAAGCCAGAGCTAAGGTCCCTAATTTTGTCTGTAAAGTAAGCTTACCACCCTTGATATCATTACCTTGAAACCCATAAAAATTATTATAGTAAAATGAAAGCCGTGAAGTGGACTGAGCTAAACCGGCCGGATTATCCCCGCCGAGGTCAATCCCAGTCAAAGCTATGGCGCCACTCCCAAGGGCAAGGAGCCTTGGGTTGCTTGAATCTAGCTCGAAACCCAAAACTGGCATGGCTGCTAAACAAAACAGCGTCACAAGAATGAACATCTTTTTTGCTGACATCACAATTATCCCTCCCATCATTTCTTCCTCTTTCCGGCGGGGGAAAATCCCCCGCCGAAAATGGGAGCCCTATTGGATTATACCGATCACACCGCTGACCCAGTGGTTGCCTTCAAAATCAGGATCGATGCTTGAGGCAAAGAGCCGATACAAATAGATTCCGGCTGGTAACTTTCTGCCACTTAGCACACCATCCCAGGCAAAACCATTATATCCTGCTAGAAACACTTCATTATCAAGGAGTTTTGTGAGCACCCGTCCGCTTCTATCGTAGATTGTCAACGTAACCTTACTATCATGGCTGAGACCAAACTTGAAAACAGTCTCCCCGCGTACGCCACCGGAACCTGACGCCAAAGGATTTACAGATAACTTCACGTCTGTTAAATAAGTGGTGGGCAATTGAGCACCACCGGCCAGACCATAAATACCAAAAGAGTCCACAAATCCCGTTACTGTACGCGCTTCTAAGTTAACCGTTGATTTTACCGGCAGCCATTCACCCATAGCCGGATCGAACTTATATAACCTTAAGCCATTTGCCGCTAGCTGATTCCAGTTCAGATCTGTCACAGTGCCATTGCCACTTGCCAGATAGGGCAGGGTGAGTTCCATTTGTTCACCCAGTTTCCCCAGGGCACTATCCCCATTAATTGCACTAAGCTCGTAGATGGCTGGCGTCAGCGCAAGCTGTGGATTGTATAGCTTCTCTGCTAAGGACTGCTTATCTCTTTGATGTACGTTTAAGACCTCAAGGATCGTCTCCTCAGGTACACTATCTGTAGGTACGTTCAAAGTGATGGTGGCAGTTCCTGTTTCCTGGGGAACAAGGAATACGTTCTCTCCCCAGCCGAGAGTCTGTTGGCCACTAGTTTGGACCTCTGTGATGATATTCAATAGCCATGTTGAAGGTGGATTACCATCTTCATCCAGAACGTTCTGTAAAGAAACCGTGTATATAGTATCATAAGCGAGGGGCGCTGTTGGCTTAAAAGCTAAACCTGTCTGCAAAAGATCATCCTCAAAGGTGGTAGGACCTACTACCTGTGCATTTGTTTTTACATTTGTAACTACTATCTTGGGAGACGGAGTTGCTTTAAGCTGCTTATTAAAATACACATAAATTGGTGTATTGGTAAGGGCATCTCCCCTCGGATTTTTATTGAAATCCGCTTTAACTACCCTAAAAGTATTATCCAAAGGTTCTGTTGTGAAATTCCAGCTCACAGGCTCCATTATAAGATGCGCCCAATCTTCAGCTTCACTTACTGTTACTTGGTAAGTAGTATCCTCGCTGAGGTTACTTAAAGTGTAGGTGACTTCAAAAGTAAGTGGATCATAACTTGCATATTCTACTACAGCCGCTGGAGCTAATTCTACATTTAGTCCTACTGGCTTTCCTGTACCATCAACAGCAAGTTTCTCCGTAAATCCGAGCATTAGCGTTTTAGAGGTAGACACACCCACTGCCCACGGAAGAGGATCAACAGCTAAGCGACCAGCTTCAATCCTGATTGAAGGAGGTGTTCTGTCTGTACCCTTAAATCGCCACACAAATTTTTCCAATGTATTATCGTTATTATCTTCAATTCCTTCAATGGTCGCGGTATACCACACATTAACATCTAGTTGCTCGTGCTGCCAGGTAAGCACCTTGCCATCTGCAAGCCAATTCGCATTACCCAAGCTATAACTATCGTTGATTGTCACGGCTGGCTGTGGTCCCGAATCTGGGATCACACTTATCTTTGTCTGACCAGGCACCAACTTGATCTCTTCGTTAAATTCAATTACAAAAGGCGCACCTACTTCGGCCTCTTCATTATCAGCCTCGGGAGTGGTTTTCGTAACCCAAAGCGCAAAGTCTCGTGGTATTATCTTAATCTCTTCGTTCCAACTTGCCACATCACCCAGAGCCGCTATTAACAAGTTTACAGTCAAGGTATCCGGCAATGTTTTATCCGTGCTAATTTCGAAGGTTGCCATCCCATGGGCATCTGTTCTGATTTCCACTGCTGAAAAATCTGTGTCCACTAGCTGGGATGCTGGATCGCTGATTTGCACTAATCTCTCTACAGGACCGTTTGCAGCTAGCAATTGTACCTTTACTTGCCATTTACTTACGCCATCATTGGGGATTTCATCGGCTGCAAGCTTGTTTTCCGGTAGGCCCGGCGCTAAGACACGCTTCAATTCCGCTATCTTGGAATGCTCGCCGCCATCAGCTGCCACAAGTAGTCTGCCTGCGAAAGCGAGCTCTGTCTCCATTGTGATAACATCTGAGGAGCCCTGGTTGGGATCTATAGTGGCGACAATTTTTCCTGCCAGGGGAGTTTTACTTGCGTTTGCCTTAATGGCAAAGGTAACCTCACCTAACTCACCTGGGTCGCTGCTTGTTGTTTTTTCGTTAGGCCCCTCAATTGTAAACTCGGTAGTGGGAGTAGTGAGACTGACTTTCCGCCCCACAATTGGTTTATCATCCATATCGCTCAATCTTAATTTAACTACATGTGTGCTTTGACCATCTGCGCTCACAGGCTCAGTGTCTTTGGCAAAGCTGCTTTTAGATGAAGATACCACTTGGGTAAATGTCAGCGGGAGTTTTCCTTGTAGTTCGATCGGTTGAAACCCAGTGGCCACATCTACTTTGGCAGCCAATGTTAGATTGCCGCTTTTTATGGAACTAATGGGAAATGTTGCGATGCCGTCAGCATTTGTATTGGCGGTTCGAGGTTCAAAATCCAAGTTGCCTGATGTTTTAGAAAGGATTACTTTTCTCGCGGCTACTGGACTACCATAGATATCTACTACCTTCACAGTTACGTTAGTAGTAGTCTCACCATCAGCAGGGCAGCTCGCCAGGTTAGTTTCAACTTTTGAACTACTAGCATCCGGCAAAACCAGCATATCTCCCTGACGAATCTTTTCAAGTTCTTGTTGTGTTAACACACCCGTGTTATCGTTCTTAGAGCCAAAAATCCTCATGTTATCTAGTAAACCTTTGAACACGGGACTTGCAGCGTTCGATGGTAATCCTATGTGCAATGCCTTAGTACTTGTGGGCATTTCGATCGCATAAGTATGCTTTGAGACGAGCCTGACCTCTTCTGTTATAGTTCCCACAAAAAACTGTAGATTATCTTCTATTTTTGTGTTGTCATATGTAACTGCGAAAAACACCCATTCCCCTGTGCGCACACCAAGTTTAGCGGACGATAAATCACTTCCTCCTTGAAGCAATAATCGGAGGTACTCGCCCCGGAGCACGACCAGGTAAGCCCTTTTATCGAACAATCTAGTACTATATTCAGGAAAAGCATCTACCTTAAACCATCCCTGCCAGGTAGCAGACTTTAGCCCGTCTAATTCACTCTTATTTTGCTCCTGCTTACCATAACCATGTTCTACTGTGGCATCCGTCCACCAATTATTATCAAAGGCCTTGTCATTGGGCATACCAGAGACCCCAACCCCACGTTGGCTGTGCAAATCGGTAGCTGCATCATTAGCGGGCGTTCCCCCCGCTCTCTTTACTAATTGCAGAGGAGTGTCAAGAAGCCCACTGCTGAAGGCGTAAGATCCTGTTTTACCAAAATCTCCTGGTTCATCAAATAGATATTCAACAAGGGGCTGTTTTTCAAGACCGATGGGATTGGCGAAATAAAGGTCCACAGCATCGCTTAAGACCACAGGCTCTGTACCCGGAGCGACCTCTATGCTTACTTTCAGCCTTAGGAAACCACTTGTTGCCGATGTGATAGGAAAAATAGCTCTGCCTTCCCCATCGCTCATGGCCCATTGGGGTTCAAATGCTAGATCCCCCCCTACTTTCGTAAGCTTCACTTTCAGGCCGCAAATCTTTGTCCCTGAAGCATGACTTAAACTCGTAGTTATAGTTATAGGTCTTCCTGCCGGACTACTTAAAGGAAATACCTCCACAGTTGACTGCGTGGGATCCGGAACCAGCGCATAATCCTGTATTCGCAATGCCTCTAACTGTTCCAAAGTCAGCACACCAGTGTTATCCGCTTTAGAACCATAGATTCGCAAGTTATCCATTAGGCCTTTATAAGGACCCGTTCCTTGCCCCCAAGCGCCAACTTTTAAACTTCTGGTATTGGGAGTAATCTCCTTATTTAGTGTATGGGATGATACCAGCTTTACTTGCTGCCCTTTTGTGCCCACATAAAACTTCACATTGTTTGTAGTGCTATCGGCATCAAAGGTTACGGCAAAAAATACCCATTCATTCAATATGTTATAATCTGCAGATGATGTAACTTCCGTACCCGCTACTGTAAGTTTAAGGGTATTATTCCTCATAAGCACAATATAAGAGCCCTTTTCAAATATTCTTTGGCCTTGGTTTAGTAACGCGCTATACTGAAGCCAGCCTTGCCAGGTAGCGGACTTCAATCCATCTACCGTATCACTATTAATTTCATGCTCACCGAAGCCATGATCCACTGAAGCGTCAGTCCACCAGGAGTTATCAAAACAGCGATCCTCTGGAATACCGGATACCCCATTAGCTTCACCAGAATGCAGTTCTCTGTCAGTTTTAGACACTAAACGCAAAGGGATCTTTTCGCTGCCGGTGCTAGGTGCGCTATTTCCTGTTTCATTAAATTTATACTCCACAATTGGGGAAGGTAAAGTAGTGGCTAAACCGAAGCTACTACAAACTAATAATAAAAAGCTCATGAAAAAGACCCGAGGCATTATCCACGATTTTTTTTTCATTAAAGGTGTTCACATTATCACCCCTTAAGTTTAAGCTACAGAGTGTGCCCGAACTCTAGCACACCCTGCTCTATGAACTGACTTTATTTTTTGACGAACTTAATTTTCACTTGCTCTTTTATCCCTATGGGATCGGACTCCTGCTCAGAGACTATACTTGCCTTAACTACTAAGGAGCCCTCTTTGCCTGAAGCAAGAGTGAACTTAGCCTTACCATCCGCTCCTGCCGTAGCAGTCATGGGTTTTAATGCTATATCTCCGCCAACACTTTCAATTACAACCTTCCGATTGCCAACGATGGTATCGTTTACATCACGAACCTCCACAGTAATGACCACTGTCTCACCTAAAGCTACGGTTTCACTGCTCACATTTAGCTTGGATTTTTCCCCATCAACCTTAATATAGGTATCCTTAATGCGAAGGGCTTCTAGTTCCTCCAAAGTAAGAACTCCAGAGTTATCGCTCTTAGAACCAAACATTCTCATATTATCCAAATATGCTCTAAGTGCTGAAGTGCCGATACCCCAAGCGCCAGCCCTCATCGCGTTATGGGGAGAAGGACCCATAGATTTATCGATGGTATGGGTAGAAACTAATTTTACAGGTTGCGTTACAGAGCCCACATAAAAATTAACATTTTCGCTATTGCTTGTTCCATCATAGGTGACAGCAAAATAGACCCACTCATCTGTGACCATATAATCCCTCTTTGAAGTAACAGCTACCCCACCCACTGCAAGTTGTAGAGAACCGTTCCAACCACACAAGGTATAAGACCCGGGTTTTTCAAAAATACGAGCTCCGGGAGCAAGACGCTCCTCGCTCTTGAACCAGCCCTGCCAAGTGCAAGATTTAAGCCCCTCCAGCTCTTTACTGTTCTTTCCTTGCACTGCAATACCGTGATTACCAGAACCTTTTTCCCACCATGTGTTATCAAAGGCGCGGTCGGTTAAAGAACCTGAGACACCAAGGCCTCCTTCAGTGTGTAAATCTGCTTCACCATCTTTATTCTTAAGAACGAAAGCAGTTTTATCCCAGCCTGTACTTTCAGCCTTAGAACCGATCTCGTTAAAAAGATATTCCACTATCGGCTGTTTTGCTGCAAAAGTGAACGCTGAGCATGAACCAAGCAGAACCAAAGCTAGAAAAAAGATCTTCTTTCCTACAAAATTTCTCATGGGGAAGCCTCCTTTATTAAATGAATTCAATTTGGATCCGTTTGTCAAACAATGTGATGGGAGTTAAGCCATGTCCTGGGGAAATGCTAACCTCTAAAATCAACTTTCCCGCTTCAAGAGAACTTAGTGAAAAACTTGCATTACCCTCTATATCTGTTTTCGCAGTTAATCCCGTGAAAGATAAATCTCCGGCAATCTTCTTTATAGACACCTCTATGCCTTCGAGCGGCGTACTAAAAGAATCTAGAACCATAACGTTAATTGAAACTTTGTTCTCAAGACCTGCAGGACAGGCAGTTGGATAGGTTGTAACCTTACATAATTTAGGCTCTGGGATCATAAGCGTATCAGCTATGCGAACAGCCTCAAGTTCTTTCAAGGTGAGTACGCCTGAACTATTTTCCTTTGAGCCAAAGAGCCTTATATTATCTAGATACCCCCTGACAGGAGCGGTACCAAGTCCCCACGCTCCTACCCTGAGCGATAATGCGTTTGTGGACATGGGTTTATTCAAGGTATGAACAGAAACGAGTTTTACTGGTTTATCTTTGCTCCCAACATAAAACTTAACATTTTCTTGATCTAGGAAGTTATCATAAGTAACGGCAAAATAAACCCATTCATCTGTCATCATATACTCGCGGCCTGAGGTAACTGCTGTGCCTGAAAGCAATAGCTGTAGGCTTCCATTCCAGCCACACAAAATGTAAGAACCTTTTTCAAACAACCTAGCTCCAGGCCGCAATAACGCATCGCTTTTGAACCACCCTTGCCAGGTACATGACCTTAATTCTTCTATCTCGCTATTTGCTTTCTCATGCGTGGCTACGCCGTTATTCCCTGAACCTGGTTCCCAAAAGGTATTGTCAAAACAATAATCTCCAAGGGAACCTGAAACCCCCATTCCTCCTTGAGAATGAAGATCCACAAGTCCTTCCCTGCTTTGAAACCTTAAATGAGTTTTATCGCTACCGGTACTGCTTACAAACACCCCCTCTTCGTTAAACAAATACTCTAGAATTGGTAAAGGGATTGATGCAGATGCCATGTTGGCAGCTAAAACCAACCAGACAAAGGTAAGTATCTGGAACCTTCGCTTAAAAATCATGTTTTCATTCTCACCCCTTTATTGCTCCCACTGTTAGTCCTTCCATAAAATATCTTTGTAATAAAAGGAAAATAATCACCATAGGCAATGCTGCCAAGGTTGCTCCCGCCATCATCGGACCGTAAGCTGTAGTGTATTGAAAACGAAAAGCTGACAAACCTAACTGAATAGTGTATCTGCTTTGATCTTTCAGTACAACCAGGGGCCACATAAAATCATTCCAGTGAGCTACAAAAGTAAAGATTCCGAGTACTGCAAGTCCTGGTTTTGCCACCGGTAAAATGATGCGACTGAAAATCTGCAACTCCGATGCACCATCTACCCTGCCTGAATCGATTAGTTCGGTTGGCAAGGTTTGGATGAACTGCTTAAGAAGGAATGTACCCCAGACAGCAGCTATGGGAGGGAAAATTAAAGCTTTAAAGCTATCCAAAAAACCCAAGCGCATAATCAACTCATAGAGTGGAGCCAAAGTGACCTGACCGGGAATCATCATGGTCATTATCAAGAGCCAAAAAAGTAAATTTCTACCGGGAAACCGCAACTTAGCAAAAGCATAACCGGCCAGCGAGGAGACTGCCACCACTTCTATGGTAACTATAGTCGCCACAAAAACACTATTAAAAACCCACAATAATACAGGCTTCTCAAACAGTTTCTGATAATTCTCTAGGCTAAAGGGATCTGGGAGCAACTTAGGCGGCGTGGCCATGAGACTAGCTTCACCCTTGAAAGAGCTGGAAACCATCCATAACAAGGGAGTCAAGGCAATAACAATCCAGATCCCTACTAAAATATAGGCCGGAACTTTTTTAAAAATATTACTTAATTTATTCTGCATGTTATCACCTCAATATTCCACGTCAGTTGCAAAGAAGCGAAACTGGATCAAGGAAATAGTTATTATGACCAGTGCTAAAATTAAAGCTTCAGCAGTAGCTGTCCCAAAAGAGAAGTAGGTAAATAAATCATTAAAAATTTTATAGACTACAGTTGAAGTTGCAAGCCCAGGTCCACCACGAGTCATGACATAAGCCGGAGTGAAAACCTGGAAAGAACCAATGATAGACATTATCAGTACATAAAGCACAGTGGGTCGGAGCAGAGGCCAGGTAATATTACGCACAGTCTGCCACCAATTTGCTCCTTCAAGCCGCGCAACCTCATATAATGTCTTAGGAATCCCTCCCATAGCAGCTATATAAAGAATTGTATTAGAACCATGGCCTGCCAAAACTGCCATCAAGATTAAAGATAGAAGTGCAGTCTTTACATCACCTAGCCAAATCTGAGGTTGAATTCCAACCTTCCCGATTAAGTAATTCAAAAGACCATTGAAAGGATCATAAATCCAGAACCAGACAAGGGACATGACTAGCCCCGAGCTAACCTGGGGCAGGTAAAGACATGACTTGGAAAAAGTCTGAGCTGCCGGTTTCATCACCCTGATCAGCGCAGCTAAAATAAAGGGAATGAAAATAGCACCGGGAACCACAACCGCTGAGTAGATAATTGTATTTTTCACCGAAGGCCACCATGCATAATCCTTAAAAACAGTAACATAATTTTGAAAACCAACCCAACCTACATAATCTGTTCCCACCATGGTAAAACTCATGATTATCGCTTTAACCAAAGGATATAGCATAAAAAGTATGAATGCTAGGTATACAGGAGCGATAAAAAGATATCCTGCAACTGTCTCCCGATTATGAATGCTCTTTTTCAACATCAAATGCATCTGAACCCCCTCAACGTGGTAATAAGGCTATTTTAATAATCTAGATACTTCAGCGGTCCATTTTTCAACCGCCCTCTGAGCTGTTATCTGTCCGCTCATTGCCTCTGAAATATAGGTATTAACTATTTCATTAATCTTAGTTGCTGCTGTAGGCAGTGCCCTGGCTATCTTACCCGTTTCCATTACCTTTAGCGTAAATTTGAGGTTAGGATCAACATTCTTTATACCTTGTATATATTTCTGCCTGAGATTTCCACCTGGAGGAAGACCGCCCCAGTGCATCGGGATAAATTCGCCATCTATGGGCTGCGAAATATATTTTACAAACTTAACTACATTTTTAAGATGTTCTTCCCCTGGGCTTGGATTTTGTTTAAATACAGCCCATCCGCCTACACCCAAGTATGGTATAAACTCCAATCCTCCCTGATCCTGGTATGGCAAAATATAAACTTTAGATATATTGCCTTCCTTCTCCAAGTTCGGTACCCAGGCAGTATAAGAGCGAATAATACCAAATTCTTTTCTGGAAAACTTTTCATGAAGACCGAAAATGTCTATTCCTAATACCTCTTTGGGCATGACCTTCTCTTTGAAGATCAGATTCCTATATCTTTGAAGAATACCTGCAGTCTCTGCACCAATCCAGTTGAATTCATATGGATCTTTGTCTGATATAGAGGGACCAACTAAGCCGTTGAGCAAGATATTAACGGTATTAGGGCTCTGGGCATCACCATAACCATAAACACCAACTTTAGCAAGTTTCTGACAGGTTGATAGAAACTCATCCCAATTCCAACCTTGTTCTTGAATCAGCTCTGGATTTGCTCCAACCTGCTTCAACAAATCCCCATTCGCAAGCATCCATTCCGCCCTATACAAATACCAAGGCCATTTGTTCATCTTACCCTTTGGACTAAGCATTCTCGCTATAACCTGTGGGCCAAAATCATCTTTTTCTTCAGGCGTAATGTATTCCAATAAATCAACTTTTAAATCTTCATATGCATCGGTAGGGGGGCTAAACCAATCAAAAGCAACATCTGGAGGCCTTTTCGATTGTAAAGCTACATTCATAGGAGTTTTATCCCATGGTTTAATTGAAAGCTCAACTTCCACATCGGGATTATCTTGATTATACTTTTCAACAATACTCTCCCATAACTTTCCTTCACCTTCAAAGTTCTCAGCGATCCAAAAAGTGATAACATCCTTTTTGGAGCCCAAGCTTTGTTTCTCTTTCTTTCCACAGCCTGCTAGCAAACCTACGAAAAGAATAACAACAAATAGACAAGATAACCACTTTTTCAAAACGACACCTCCCTTAATTATGCAAATCTTTGCCTCATTATTTTCTCAACATAAGGGGCAGACGATTGCCTACCGACAACCTCAAAGGGGAGAAAAACTTGCTGATTTTCAATAGGGGCTTGATCTAACTTAGTCAACAAAATTTCAGCCGCCTTAAGCCCGATGTCTGTATATGGTATCTGAATCGCGGAAAGAGGAACAGGTGCAAACCGCGCAGTTTGAGTATCAGCCCCACAGAGAATCGATAAGTCAGCCGGCACCTGAAGTCCGTGATCTTGCGCTGCTTTCAAAATTCCCATCGCGATGGCATCATCTACTGCATAGATTGCAGTAGGCCTAATCTCGCCCTCAAGCATCTTAACAGTTGCATTATAAGCCTCCTGTTCATTATAGTCGGTAAAAATAATACGTTCCGAGGGGATCTGAACCCCAAGATCGGTTGCTGCCGCCTGAATACCACTTACAATATCCTCAGTATCATGGTTTTTAATATTTCCATAAGTTTTAGGTCCTGGTAACACAGCTATCTCCTTATGTCCCAACTGGGCAAAATAACGGATAACAGCCTGACCAACCTTTTTTAAGTTAATACGCACACTGTCCGCATTCAAGCCCGGAACATAAAAGTTAGCCAATACGAAAGGATATTCTTCTTTCATCAATTCTAATATCTCAACTGGCTCAGTTTCATGGGCAACTATAATCAAACCATCTACTTGCCTTCTGGCAAATAAACCACTTAACCTTTGCTTTGATTCGTCCTCTTTGCCAGGCTGATATATTGCCTCAATCAAAAGAGAATACCTAGAATGGCTTATAGCGCTAGCAACACCTGACAATACCTGGGTCATAACAGGATGAGTTAAATGCTCATAGCGATAGATCACAAGCCCGATATTTCCGGATTTTCGCGTGGCAAGACCCCGAGCCATGAGGTTTGGCTGATACTCTAGTTTTTCCGCAACCTGCCTTATTTTCTCCTGTAGCTTCTTACTTACAGGGCATTCATCTGGAGGTTTGCTCATCACCCGGGAGACAGTGGACTCTGAGACTCCAACTATCTGCGCAATATCTTTCATCGTCACCATCGTACCACAACCACTTTTCGTTATATTTTAACCAATTGCTTTGATAAAGCTATGGCTTCTACTTGCAGAATTCCCCATCGCAGCAATAATCTCCTCTTTCCAAGGCAGAAGTTGTCCTTCCCAAGCCTGCCAGCCAAAAGCCATCACAGCATTAGGCTCACGAGCAAGCCACCTCACCCACTGGACAAACACTTCCGGCTCTATTGGCTTGTCATAGCTCCCGATGTAATCGTTGATAAAAAGAGTATCAGGAACCTGAAGCCTGGCCATGGCAATTTTATGCTTTGCAACGGCCAGATTCTCACTATGGCATCCTCCAAAAGTATCACCGGCTCTAAGATCATCTTGGTATTGGGCAAGTATCTGATTATAATAAACGCCAGAGACTAAAATATCCTCCCGCAAAGATTTGGCAGTCTCATAAAAAAACTTTGCAACCTCTAGCACATAACTATTCGTCTCAAGGGGCAGCAGGGTCTGGAAACGGCCTTCAGGTCCGGCATATATATAGTCAACCTTAAAGCCATCTACCTTCCACTGGCAAATGGCCTTTCTCAGCCAGCCCTCTATCGCCTGCCTACCTGCCGGGTGCGTAGGATCCCAAAAATACCATTTACCCTCCCGAGGCCAATCTGTATATTTCCCATAGGGACTTCCCTGGGAGTCCAAAACTAGGCCTTCTCCATTATCGGGGAAGTTGGGGCTATCTCTTTTCACAGCATGGGGATTAACCCATAGCACCACATTGAAATCAAGCTTATGGAGGGCGCTAACTAGACTCTCAATGCCAGAGGGAAAACGAGTTGGATGAGCCTCCCAATGCCCTGAATAATCATACCAGCCAGCATCAATCACGATATTTCGGATGGGAAAGCCTTGCTCCCGAATAGCTCTAGCATTATTTAAGACTAATTCCTCAGTCACATCCTCCCGAAACGGAACCCAAGTACACCATTGAGGTTCTACCCACCAAGAGTAGCTCTTATTTCCCTTACTCAAAAAGCTACTACTCACCTTATTGAAGCTGCCCGCGGCTCCCGTCCGATCTTTTTTCACAGCAAGTATCCCCCGGGGAATCTTCTGGGCAAATGTATTGCTCAGTTTATTTTGCAATGATACATACATAGGGGTTAGCGTTTGGATACCATGACCCACAAAATCAAAGGTACCTACCAAAACAGAATAATCATCATTGGAAACAGTTATATAGTTGTTAGAAAGACCTGTACCTGTAGTAGAGCGCATTAGGTTCTGGGGTATTTTCCCCTCCCAGGCCCCTGCATCGGATTCATAGAAACAAGGAGCTAAGTATTCACTAAATAAAGGCTTTTGATAGTAGATGCTGGCATATGTATACTGCCTCAGCTGCGGCCGCGCACTCCCGAGCAAAGTAACTTCCCAAGTAAAAGTGTCAGCATCTAGCCTTTGAAGTTCAACCTGCGCCTTAAGTCCCAAATCTGTGCTATACACAGCCTGCTGAAAATCATCAGTTAACTCTAACTTGTCCCCCACTGTCAACCGCCAAGGGCTTGCAATCTCTTCAGTTTCAAACAAAATACATTTAACCCTATTGCCATCGGGCAATGTAAGGCGAAAGCCAATTCTATCTCGCAACCATTCTAACAGCAATTTTAACACTCCTCTTGCTACTGCATACAAAGTAATAGAAATATTTCTGCCTCATGTACTTTAATAATTCTCCACAACTTTCCAAACTCCTGCTTTAAAAGCAAGCCCTTGCAAAAATATTTTTCCGTTACAATCCGGCTTGAAATCGCATCGTTCTTATATAAAACTGCAGTTAGATTGCTTAATATAGCGTTTACCTTTGCAATAATTGAATACCACGGGCAAGTGCTTGCTTAAAATTATTTTTAAGATTGTAACTGTTCAGTCGCCCATAAGATTGGATGCTTAAAACGAGCAACATTTTGATGATAAAGGTTTTGAATAAATATCTTAAATATGTGATGGAAACCCTATTGAATTTGCATCGGTTATCCCCCCATTGAAAAGTAGTGAAAAGTGCTATAAACCAGCATGAACACTAGCTTTTCTAACGTTTTTGTGTTATAATTATAGTATCTAAAGCGGAAGGGAAGTGGCTGGCTTGAACAACGGTTTTACGTCTGATTCTACGCAACAACTACTTGATAAAATCGATCAGTTGAATGCTATTATCGATAAGCTAACCGAAACCGTTGCCAAACTTTCTGCCGAAAATGCGGTATTGAGGGAACAGCTTAACAAAAATAGCAAGAATAGTTCCAAGCCACCTTCTAGTGATGGATTGAAGAAACCGTCGCCTAAAAGTCTACGGAAGCCCTCCGGTAAAAAGCAGGGTGCCCAAGAAGGTCATAAGGGAAAAGGGTTTTCCATTACCCAATCTCCGGATAAAACAATTGACCATATCCCCGCCAAATGCATTGGTTGCCTTAACGCCGGAAAATGCACATCGTGCGGAGTCGCCGAAAGACGGTATGAGATAGATATTGTTGTGAATACCATGGTTATTCAACATCGCGCCCTTTCTTTTCGATGCATGAAGGAAAATGGTATAGTCATAAATGGTGCATTTCCTGATAACGTAACCTCTACCATGCAGTACGGTAATAATCTAGAAGCACTTGCCGTATCTCTGAATACTATTGGAATGGTCAGCATCAAACGAACTCATGAAATACTGAGTGCCGTATTCGGCATCCCTATCAGCACCGGGACTATCCATAACATGGTAATGGGCTTAGCAGGGAAACTGGCAAATACCGTGGAGCATATCCGTCAGGCAGTAGTCTCCTCGACGATAAACCACTTTGATGAAACAGGTTCCCGAGTTGATAAAAAAACCATGTGGTTCCATAATGCATCCAATAAAGACTACACCTATCTTACCGTATCCGAAAAGCGCGGCACGGAAGGTATGGATGCAGCTGGTATCCTTCCTGATTTTAAGGGGATTGCGGTACACGACTGCTGGAAGCCATATTGGAGATACGGTGACATCCGGCATGCATTATGTTGTGCTCATCTTCTCAGAGAACTAATTGGGGTTGTTGAAAACCAACCTGAACAAACCTGGCCGCAGGAGATGATTGACCTGCTCCTTAGGATGAAGGAAGTCAGGGATAAAGCAGTCTATTCCGGAAAAGAGAACCTGAGCTATTATTACCTGCATACCTTCGATAAAGAGTATGACAGGATTATCGAAGAAGGAAGAATACAGAATCCGATACAGGAAAAGAAGCCGGGCAAACGCGGAAGACAGGCAAAAGGGAAAGTTCGTTCCCTTATTGAACGTCTGTCAGAATACAAGGACGCAGTCTGCCTTTTTACAAAAAACTTCTTTATACCATTTGATAACAATCAGGCCGAACGTGATATTCGTATGATAAAGGTAAAAACCAAAGTATCTGGATGCTTTCGTACCAAGGAGGGCGCCGATGCATTTGCCAAAATCATGTCTTATATCGGAACTTCCAACAAACATGGAATCAACTCATTTATAGCGGTGAAAAAGGCGCTTATGAATCAGTCAAACTTTATTTTTGATAAGGTCGACTGAACAGTTACTTAAGATTCACCTATCCGCACGAGGAATAGTCCTCTCTTTCCCCAGGATCCAAAAAGCCCCCGCTCCAATAGCGGGGGCTTCTGTAACATTAACTAATTGTTGGATTTTTATCTATGCCTTAGCTGCCTTGCCACGGGTCCGCTTCTTCTCCTCCATGCTTTTGAGACCAAGCCAAAGTGGACTGGCAATATAAATAGAAGAATACGTACCCACGATAATCCCAATAAAGAGAGCTAAAGAGAAGTCCTTCAGCGTAGCACCGCCGAAGAGCAGAATCGCAACAATAGCAAATAGCGTGGTCACACTTGTGTTGATGGTCCTAGGTAGCGTCTCCACAATACTATTGTTTACAAGCTCCACAAGACCCTCCCTGCGTCTTTTCTGCAAATTCTCACGGATCCGGTCGAAGATAACGATAGTATCGTTGATGGAATAACCTACAATGGTGAGAATCGCAGCCACAAAGGGCATATTTACCTCGCGACCTATCAGAGCAAAGATACCAAGGGCAATAACCACATCATGGATCAGGGCTGCAACTGCTGCGATTCCGAAACGGAACTCGAAGCGGAAGCCTATATAGACCATGATTAGTAACCAAGCAATTAAAAGCGCCCAGCCTGCCTGCGCGAGCAGCTCCCGGCCGATCACAGGCTCAACCATCTCAGTGCGACGTTCCTCAACCTTATCAAATTTCTTCGTAAGAGCCTCATCCACCTTGCGAATCTGTTGATCCGACAACGCCTTCGTTCGGATCAAAGCCTCAGAGCCATCACCAATCTGAATCACACTCTGACCAAGATCCATAGATTTGAGCTCTGGACCTGTGAGCACCTCGCGAATCTGGGCTGCAGTTACAGGCTTCTTAAAATCCCGCTCAAGAAGCGTTCCGCCTGTAAAGTCCAGACCAAAATTCAGGCCTCGTGTTAAAAGCAAAATTAAGCATCCCAAAACTAAGATTCCTGAGAGGGTAAGCCAGGTCTTTCTGGTTCCCATAATATTGAGCTTAGCCATTGTGCGCTACCCCCTTCCCAGTAAAGCTGCGCGTGAGGGCCTCAGGATTCTTCCGAGCTATGGCCTCCATCAGCCAACGGGTAATCACAATACAGGTGAACATACTCACCACAATACCAAGACCCAAAGTGACAGCAAAGCCCTTGATAGGACCTGTGCCGAAATAGAAGAGAATGGCTGCTGTGATGAGAGTGGTAATATTAGCATCCAAAATCGAGGAGAGGGCCCTGTTGAAGCCAGCTGAGATACCAGCATGAAGCCGTTTGCCGGCCTTCAGTTCCTCTCGAATCCGCTCGAAGATAATCACATTAGCATCAACCGCCATTCCCACACTGAGCACAAGCCCTGCAATACCAGGCAATGTCAGCACAGCATGGAGGCCTGCCATAGACGCCAATACAATAGAACCATACACAATTAAAGCAAGATCTGCTACCAAACCCGAAAGTTTATAGAACAGGAGCATGTACAAAAGCACAAGCCCAACACCTACAAGCCCAGCCTGCAGACTCTTTTGAATTGATTCCTTCTCCAGGATCGGACTGACATTGCGAACCTCTGTAGGCTTGAGGTTTACAGGTAGCGCACCGCCCTTCAGCAGCACTGCCAAGTTCTTAGCCTCATCCATGGACATGTTACCCTCAATGATTGCTTTACCATCGGTAATGGCCTGGTTCACAACGGGATTGGTCAAAACCTGCCCATCCAAAACAATAGGCACGTTCTTGCCAATGTTCTCTTGCGTGAGCTTAGCAAACTTCTCCCGGCCTTCGCGAGTGAACTCTAAAGAAACAACAGGCCGACTGTACTGGCCCCCGTACTGGGCCTGGGCATCTTTTAAATCTCCACCAGAGAGGCGCTTATTCCCTTCAGGATCCTGAAACTCCAGCTGCGCAGTCTTACCAATCAGATCGATGGCCTGTTTGCGGTCTCCCACCCCAGGCAGCTCCACAATAATCCGGCTGGTTCCCTGGCGCTGCACCAAAGGCTCGCTGATCCCAAGGCCATTGACCCTGCGCTCAATTACGCTTTTGGCCTTATCCATGGTCTCGGAATTTATTTTGACCCCGGCTGTAGGCTGTGCCTCGAGGACAATGTGGCTACCACCCTTGATGTCCAGTCCATAATTCAAGGGTACCATCTTGATGGTAACCGCGGCTAGTGCGACGATAATGATAATCGTCAAGATTTGCCACTTTCCCCGCATCTTCTCTCCTCCCCTAAACTTCATAATTAAACGACAACTTAATTATACTCCCCAGATGGCTCAATGTCAACGCAATGGGGCTCTCGCGCTGCAGTAGTTTCCGGCACTTAAGACAACTTCTGCCAAGCTACAGGAGCTTGGCCCCATTGATCACAAGCCGAAAATAACAACCCAAAAGTTCCGCTGCTCGCCGACACATAACCATCCTGGTTAAAAAGATCTCGAAGTAATCCATCACAGGACAGATCTCCGTCTCAATCTGGAGTTCTAAGGTGATAGTTTTCTCCTTCGCATCCACATCCACCCGAGATTTAACTGCAGCATAGCTTACCCGATCGTGGATATCGAAAGTGGCAACATCACGATTGCGCACCCGAGACCTGTGAACATCACTCTTATCCGCCAAAATCACCGCAGCTGATACCGGACTTACAGGTTGACCCTGCTCCTCCTCATGATTGCCTATGGCCCCCAGAATCGTTGCTATCTCAGAGGCAGGCATCCCCATAGAGGGCAGAATTTGTGCGGCCAGCATGGCACCGCTTTGCCCATGATCTGAGCGTGCCACTAGGTTCCCAATATCGTGCAGGTAGCCGGCAATCTTCGCCAGCTCAACCTGCCGCGGAGGGTAATCCAACTGCTCTAAAATCCTCCCGGCGATGGTGGAGACCAATTTTGCATGGCGAAAGCCATGCTCTGTAAACCCTAGGGCACCTACGTGCTCATTGGCCTTGGTAATATAGATCTCTACCTGTGGGTTTTCACGAATTTGCTCTAAAGTAACGATGAACGTCACTCCCCAGATTCAAAATACGATCCCCCTCAGGCTACCTGAGTGCCTGAAAAGGAAAACAGCCCCAGCTTCCCCTGACTAGTAGATGACAGTTGCCAAGGGTCGGGAGGGCTACTACTCAATAGAAAAAATGGAAGGGGAAGCCGAAGCTGCCCCTTTTTGCCTATTTCTTGGCCTTGCTTTGGACACCGGAGCGATCTAGCTTAATCTCAACCTTGTCCGCGATGCGCAGCGTTAGCACATCCTCTTTCAAGACTGTGATCTCGCCGTGGATCCCGCCCCAGGTTACAACCTTATCGCCCTTTGCCAGCGAATTCAACATCTCCTGTCTTTGCTTCTGTTGCTTCTGCTGAGGACGAATTAGCACCAGCCAAAAGAAAACCAACATAATGACAAAGGGCAGAAAAAGGCCCAAAAGCGTTCCAACTTGCTGTTCACCCATTTTTTGCTTCCCCCTCTCTTAAAATTAACCTTGTCCTATATTTCTTCCCCGAAACCCTATTCTCCTTCCTTATAACCATAACGCCGCAAAAAGTCTTCCTTGAAGGCTAAAAAGTCCCCTGCGCGTAAATGCTCCCGCACCTCAACCATCAGCTGCAAGAGAAAATGTACATTGTGGTAGGTGGTAAGGCGAAGGGCCAGGATCTCCCCTGCTTTGAGCAGATGCCTGATATAAGCCCGAGAATAGGTCTGACAAACCTTGCAGCTGCAATGGGGATCTAGCGGCTTTGGATCATCACGGAAAGGCGCATCCCGCACTGTGAGCCTACCCTCTCGTGTGAAGACCGTGCCGTTTCTCGCGATCCGGGTGGGGAGCACACAGTCGAACATGTCCACACCTCGAGCCACACCCTCAAGTAAACAGTCAGGCGAACCTACACCCATCAGATAGCGTGGCTTGTCCTGGGGCAGCACAGGGTGGAGCACCTCCAGGATCCGATACATATCCTCCTTAGGCTCACCCACTGACAACCCTCCTATACTGTAGCCAGGAAAATCCATGCTCACCAGGTCCTTTGCGCTTTGGAGGCGTAAGGCGGAATCCGTCCCTCCCTGCACAATCCCAAATAGTGCCTGATCTTCTCGGGTATGGGCCCTTTGGCAGCGCTCAGCCCAGCGACTAGTTCTGGCAATAGACTTTGCAATATATTCCCGGGTAGCGGGAAGGGAAATACACTCATCGAAGCACATGATAATATCTGCACCCAGTGCCTCCTGAATTTCCATAGCCAGCTCTGGCGTGAAAAAATGGGCGGAGCCATCTAGGTGGGAGCGAAAGCGCACCCCCTCCTCTGTAACCTCTCGCAATTTACTGAGGCTGAAGACCTGAAAGCCACCACTATCTGTGAGGATAGAGCCAGGCCAGTTCATAAACCCATGAAGACCACCAAAAGAGCGTACCAAGTCATGGCCTGGCCGCAGATACAGATGATAGGTATTGGAAAGGATGATCTTGGCACCAAGTTCCACCAGTTCCTCTTGGGTGAGGGCCTTCACTGTGGCCTGGGTGCCCACAGGCATAAAGCAGGGTGTGGGAATCTGGCTATGTTTCGTGGTGAGGACACCCACCCTGCCTGCTGTCTCCTGGGATTGGAATTGTACCTGAAACTGCAATGGTTTTCCCCCTCAATTTTTAGAACTTGTCTCCCAAGCGGCTAACATTTTAAAACTTTCATCCTGCTACTGCCACATAAAACACGAGACAATTATCCCCTCTTTAATTCTCGCAACCTGTCTTCAATACTTGCGAAAACATCCTCTGCCGGCCTCGTGCGCCCTTCCTTAATGTCAGCTAAGCCTTTTTCAAGTATGGCACAACTCAAACTTCCCCACTAGCTCAGAGGAGATTTCTAGATGGTCGTCCGCGCAATTTTAGTGTCCACAATGAGGGAAGAGCAAGATAAATTTTACACTACAAGCAATATATTATGATAAGACTGGTCCTCTTATTTCACGCATGCCTTCTCCAGTCCCCAAAAAACAGTTTAAATTATCAACATAGCATCGCCAAAACTATAAAACCGATATTTCCGCTCCACAGCCTCCCTGTAGGCTTGAAGCAATCGCTCCCGAGGCACAAGACAGCTCACAAGCATCAAGAGAGTAGAGCGGGGAAAATGAAAATTCGTAATCAGGCCATCTACTGTCCGGAGTTTATATGGAGGATAGAGAAAAATATCTGTCCAGCCTGATGTGGCTGCAAGCTCTCCACCCCGTGCTGCAGACTCTAGCGCCCGTACTGTGGTAGTACCCACTGCAATCACCCGCTTGCCTCGCCTTTTGCAATCAGAGATAGCAGCCACTGTTTCTTGGGAGACCTGAAAATACTCTGCATGCATCTGGTGTTCCGCGACTTGCTCGCTGCGCACTGGCCTGAAGGTGCCCAGTCCCACATGGAGAGTTATATATTCAATTCCCACACCCCTTGCCGCGAGCTCCCCCAGGAGCTCTGGTGTAAAATGGAGCCCGGCTGTAGGAGCTGCAGCTGAACCCTCCTCTTTTGCATACACTGTCTGGTAGCGCTGGGGGTCCTCAAGCTTTTCGTGGATATAAGGCGGCAGGGGAACCTCCCCAAGCTTTGCTAGGAGCCTGTCCCAAGATCCCTCGTACTGAAACTGGATGATTCTGCCACCGCTTTCGGTTGTAGAGAGTATAGTCCCTCGAAGAAGATCACCAAAGGCGAGAGTGACGCCTGGCTTTGCTTTTTTCCCTGGCCTCACCAAAGCCTCCCACTGATCCTCACCTACCGGATGCAATAGCACCAGCTCTACAGAACTGCCTGTATCTTGCCTCTGTCCGAAGAGGCGAGCAGGCAGAACCCGGGTATTATTTAAAACTAAAAGATCCCCAGGTTTCAAATATTGGGGTAGCTGGTAGAAATGGCTGTGTTCAGTATCTCCTTCTTTGGAAAGGACCATAAGCCGCGAGTGATCACGCCTTTGGGCAGGATGCTGGGCAATCAGCTCCTGGGGCAGTTGATAGTCAAAATCAGCAGTTCTCAAAGCCATCATCCCTGCGGAAATCTCCAAAAGCATGGGGCAGTAGCTCCCCCAGCCTATACACAGTAGCATCCCCTGCGAGGTTTGCAGTTATAATCTGAAGATCCCCAAACTCCCACAGTGCCTGGCGACAAATACCGCAGGGCGTGGGTCCTTTTGGGAGATCTGCTACAATTGCCAGCTGCAAAAACTCCCGCTCTCCTTCGCTGATGGCGCGAGCGAGGGCCACTCTCTCAGCACAAATGCTGGCACCAAAAGCTGCGTTTTCCACATTACAGCCTGGATAGATCTTGCCACTTTTGCCCCGGAGCGCAGCTCCTACAGGAAAATTGCTATAGGGCGCATAGGCCTGCTCTCTGGCCAATAGGGCGTGCTTGATTAAATCTTTCAAAACCCATACCCTCCCAGCTGAAACACCAGCCCCACTACAAAAGTCCCCAAAAGGGCCCCGGCCACAACCTCAACTGTGGTGTGGATCTTCCCCTCCACCCTACTTTGGGCAACAAGGGCTGCTATGCCAAAGGCAATTATGTAGATAAACCAGCTACGGCTCAAAAAGAGGGTAAGGGCAGCTAGGGCAAAAGACACTGCACTGTGCCCACTGGGCATACCTCCCTGAAGAAAAAACTCGCCCCGAGGTAGAGCTTTAGCCAGAAGGATCACTAAAAGGCAAAGAGCAATAGCCACCACAGAGAGATAAGCCGGCACCTGAGCTACTTTTCGCAAAAACAAGGGATGGAAATCAGCAAGCCTGGGGATAAAGACGATGGCCCCGATGAGGGTGGCAATGGCTGCTGCTGTAAGCACAGCCCCTGCAGCCACCTGTTTGGCCCGGGCAGCTAAGGGATGGAAATCGGGAGATGCCAAATCTACTGCAGTCTCCAAGGCTGTATTGAACAGCTCACTCATAATCACAATCGCGATGGCAAATAGGAGAGCTGCTGCCTCCCAGCGTCCTAGATCTGTGAAGATGGAGAGAAGCAGGACCAAGCCTGCTGCTAGAAAATGGATCCGCATATTTCGTTCCGTTTTCAGGGAATAAAGAACGCCATTAATTGCATCTGTAAAACTATCCGCTAGTTTTCTTTTTTCCATTCGCTACCGTCCCAACCCCATGGAAAGCAGGAGCGTCTCTTGCTCCCGCTCCATGAGCTCTCTTTCGATGTCATTTTCGTGATCCCGACCTAAAAGATGAAGCACTCCGTGAACCGCAAGGAAGGCTAGTTCTCGAGGGAGACCATGGCCATATTCTTTGGCCTGCCTCCGGGCCACAGGCAAACAAATTACAATATCTCCCAAGAGGTTTTCACCCTCCTGCCAAGCTTCCAGCATAGGAAAGGAGAGCACATCTGTGGGCTTGTCCACAGAGCGCCAAACCCGATTAAGCTCGCGAATCTGCTCCTCTCCCACCAGGCTCACAGAAAGCTCCCAGTCCTCACGGCCCGTAAGCTGCTGTATTGCCCAATCCGTTACCTGCCGGATAAAACTTAAATAGCTTTCAACATCTTCTGCGTCCAACTCTGGGCCGCAGAGTATCGCAACTTCGCCCACAATTAATCCTCCTAAGCCCTGCTACTACTTTTCATGTCGGGATATTCAATTCTTCTATGAAAGACCCCAGAGAGGGTACGCACAAAGGAATTAGCTATTTTATCCAGCTCCCGGAAAGTGAGATCAGACTCATCCAGCTGTCCTGCTGCCAGCCGCTCTTTGATTAGTTTACGCACCAGTCCCTCAATTCTGCCAGGGCTAGGCTCACGCAAAGATCTTACTGCAGCCTCAACACTATCTGCCAGCATTAAAACCGCAGCCTCTTTTGTTTGAGGTTTGGGGCCAGGATAGCAGAAATCCTTCTCTGATACCTTATCCCGATCGTTTTCCTGGGCCCGACGATAGAAGTATTTCACCAGATCCGTCCCATGATGTTGGGCAATAAGATCCACAAGGGGTTCTGGCAATTTATGCTCCCGGGCCAACTCAATTCCATCTTTCACATGGGAAATAATAATCAGGGTACTGAGACTAGGCGCAATTTTTTCATGAGGATTTTCCATACCAAACTGGTTCTCTACAAAGAAGTATGGCCGTTTCACCTTCCCAATATCATGGTAGTAGGCACCCACTCGCACCAGAACACTATCGCCACCAACCTCCTCAATTGCTGCCTCAGCTAAATTCCCTACCAGCAAACTATGGTGGTAGGTGCCAGAGGCCTCAACTAAGAGCCTGCGCAGCAGAGGATGGTTGGGATTGGATAGCTCCAGTAGTTTTATAGCCGAGGTTAGCTTAAAAAGAGTCTCCAAATAAGGCAAAGAACCGATGGTGAGAATGGCAGAGATAATTCCATTGAGTAGTCCCAACCAAGACAGTTTCAGTATCCCGAAGTCTCCACCCAATAACCCCATTCCCAAAATAGCAAAAAAATTAGCAAGACCAACTAAAAAACCGGCTCTGGTGATATCGGAACGCTGGCTAATTTTTGAGACGCAAAAAGCACCGCTGATCCCGCCCACGAGGTTCACAACTAATACCTGAATGTTATTGTCGGTAACAATCCCTGAGGTCAAAGAGAACATCACGCCCACAACAATGGCAACCCGCAGATCTAGAAGAATAGCAATCAACATGGTGGCGAAGGCTGTGGGAATGAGATAGCCTGCACCTGCGGCTGGAATGCTCCCCACGAGCTTGGTCAATGCAACCATGGCACAAACAATTAGAGCCAAGAGCGTCAATAGCTTCTCATCGCTGAGGATATCCCGACGATACTGGTAAAGATAGCCAGCCAAAAAGAGCGTAAGCAGTGTGGTGAGGATCAAGACGCCTAAAATGGCCAGATAATTCATCTGTCGTCTTTGCATGCCTAGATCCTGCAAGATCTGAATATGATCTCGGGTAGCCTTGTCACCACGGCGAATGATCACCTGATCTTTTAGGACCATCACCGGCTCCACACTTCGGATGGCAGCCTGCCGGGCCTGATCCACCTTTTGGGGATCTAAGATCAGGTTTGACTGTAGAAACGCTGCTAATATTTCTTTTAGGGCTGCAGTCTCAGGGCCTGTCAGTTGGGCTTCTGCGATCAGCTCATTTGCCTTTTGTCTGTATTGGGGCAGATTCTCTTTTTTAATTCTTTCCTTCTGCATCAGGCCGGCTAAAGTGGCCTTACCAACCTTTTCTAACTGATCCCGACTGCTGCGGGAAGCTCCAACTATGGTTTTTAGCGTGGAAGCATTAAATTGATACTCCTGCCCGAGGCCGGAGATCACTTTCTGCTGTCCGGTGCCGGCTTCCAGTTGACTATTTATTTTCCCAAAAAAATCTTCTAATTTAGATTCTGCTTGCAAGGCTAAGGTTTGGCTAATTACATAGTTTGCCTCATGTTCTTGAGCCTCCCGCACAGCACGTTTCGCAGCCTCCTGCTGGAGACGCTCGGTTTGAGGTCGATCTACAATGGTGCGGGGAGCCGCGATCTCCCGTGGTGCTACCTGACCAACCTTAAGATCTACCTTTGCCACTAAAAAATTTGATAACAATACCAGGGCAATAAGACTAAAAGTACTCGCACCGATAATGAACTGTCTGGCTTGCGGTTTACTCCAAAGGTCTTTCAAAAAAACAGGTATTCGTTTTAGCTGCACCAGCACCCTCGACATTGTCATTCCCCCTCGGCAGCTGCTTCCCTTTGCGCTCTATTTTGAGCATAAGCGCTGATAATTTGTCCCACCAGCGGATGGCGAACCACGTCTTGTTCCGATAACTCCACAAAGGAGATGCCCTCCACAGTGGCCAATACTTCTTTGGCCTCAGCCAGGCCACTCACCTTCCCCCGAGGCAAGTCCACCTGGGTGATATCGCCTGTGATCACCATTCGCGAGCCATTACCAAGTCTGGTTAGAAACATCTTCATTTGCTCTGAGGATGTGTTCTGAGCCTCATCGAGGATAATATAGGCATCCTCCAATGTCCTCCCTCGCATATAGGCGAGGGGTGCAACCTCAATTGTGCCCCGCTCCATAGCCCGAGCTGCTACCTCTGCACCCAATAAATCATACAGGGCATCATAGAGGGGCCGCAGGTATGGATCTACTTTCTCCTGAAGATCACCGGGCAAAAAGCCCAACTTCTCCCCTGCCTCCACTGCAGGACGGGTTAGGATAATGCGCTCCACCTGGTGGGAGCGCAGGGCCCTGACTGCCTGGGCCATGGCCATATAAGTCTTGCCTGTGCCTGCAGGCCCGATGGCAAAGACAATACTATCCTTCTCAAGAGCCTGTAGATACTGAAGCTGCCCAAAAGTCTTGGGCCGCACAGCCCGGCCCCGGGCATTAACGAAAATCACAGAGCTTGAGATCTCATTTAGTCTTCCGCCCTGGCCCAGTTCAAGGTTGATTGCATAACCCACATCCCGAAGGGTGATCGCCTCACCCCGACCTAAAATCGCAATCAGATCTTCAATTACTGCCTGGGCTGAAAGAGTAGCCTCCACTGTACCCTCTAGCAACAGCTCGTTGCCCCGGGCGGTGATCCTCACTCCCAATTTCTCCTCTAGGAGCTGGAGGTGCTCATCCCGGGGGCCGTAAAGGCTGGGCGCCAGGGTCGGCTCTATCCTCTGAGCCACGCTCTTGTTCAAACTTTTCTTCTCCCTCCTCTGCCTTTGGCTGGAATGGTTTTTCCACAGCCACAGGCCCTTTGCATTCTGCTAATATTTTCACCCTCACAAGTTCACCCTCCCGAAGGACGATGTGTTTGAGGTACTGAATTTTCTCTTTAGGCCCCAGCTGCTGGCGAATCTGCTCCTGTGCCAGCTGGTAGGCCACCTTTTCGGGATCCAGTTTCTTTTCCTGCTCCACAATCCCCCAGCGGGTTACAACTCGAATCCCCAGGGGTTTATAGAGAACGCGCTCGATGCCCTCAACCCTCATGGTGAGCTCTCTCTTTGCCACACTGCGCTGCCATAGCCTCACGCAGCCCAGATAATACTCTCGGGCCAAAATTTTTCTTTGCAGCTGGATCTTTTCAATCTGCTGGCCTTGGACCTCGCCGTAGCCCTCCAGCCAAAATCTACCCTCAACAAAAGCACTAGCGTGGGTATTTTCCACTTTAGGTTCAACAAGCTCCCGGCCTGTATCCCGAACCAGGGGGTTTGCTTCATCTGGCCCGTAGCTAACCTGACCACTAACGATAATCTGTCCCTTTTTCACCATCTCGCCGGGCGCTACCTGCCCCTGCCCACTGTAGACGATGAGATGGATGATTTCCGCATCCCGGGTAGCTGTCAGATGACAGGGTCCCCTCTTGGGAACTTTAGGCATAGTTTTAGGCACCACCCGTACTTTAGCCAGTGTGCCGTGGAACTCAACTCCTGCCCAAGCTAAAGCCTCGGTGCGGGCCACAATTCGCTCTGCGATCTGATTGGGATCTAGCTGGCTCCTTCGGGCACCAATCACCAATCCCGCGGCCGCCAGTTGCCGCCTTACAGTTTTCTCGAGGTGGCCTGGGCAGCCCACAAGCTGGATGAACCAGATTTGTCCTGCCAAAAGGCACGCAGCCACCAGGCACAAAAGAGCGCCTGCACATAGCGCCCAGCGACGACGCAAGTGTGCACAAAAAAAGGGCAAGCCCACCTTGCGCTTGATCTTAACTCTACAGCCACACTTCCCCAGAAGAGGACGCAGATGTCTGAAGCCTCCCACTCTGAGGGAGGCGATGAGCACATCTTCCCGGAGCCTTTTAATATTCCACAGGGGAATCCGCCGCTGGCTTGTGAGGTTGAGAAACTTCTCAAGGCCGGGTCCGGTGACCATAATTATAACATATCCCAAAAGATAAGACCATAGCTTCAAGACCATGACTTGCCCACCCCCCAGTCACCAAAGCTCACCGCTGAAATCCGGCCACAGATGGTGATCTCCTCTGGGAGAATGGTAACAATAACCAAACCACTGCCATGGACCACAACCTCGCCGAGACGAGTGTTGATTCGGATCTTGTCCGGGCCATATTCGATGATCCCCTTATGGTTTTCCATGATCAGCTGGTTATTGCCGCTGAGCATAATTCTGGGGAGATCGAAGACGATGTCCCGAGGCAGCTCCAAAAGCTCCACCAGGGCCTTCCCTACTTTTTTTCCAGGTGCCTTCATAAAAAGCGCCTCCGCATGTGTTCTCTTCTTAATAAATCTATGCGTTGGCGCCTGGGTTTAGAAGCCCTAACTATATAAGTAGCGTGGGTTCCGGCTCAGCTCCCTGCCCACAAGCTGGATCATGGGAGCTGATTTTACCAAATAAGAGTTGGCCTCCCCAACCAATCCCTCCTGGATTATCCCCGCCTCCTGAAGTAGAGGCAAAGTCTTCATGTAGTCCCGAGGAATGCCATACTGGTGAATCCGGGTCTCTATCACCCTCACCACTCCGTCTTGGATAATTTGAGCCTTCACAGGTTGCTTTTGAAGATGCTCTGGTGCATCCCATTCCTCCTCCAGGCCATGGTAGGTGGTGTTAACCCTAAGATCTACCCCTAAAAATAAAATCTTCCCGCCCCAGGCGGCAAGTTTATAATATGGTGTGCCAGGGCCGCAAGGTGCAGCTGCCATCTCGTGACCCGCCACTAGCTCTGCGCATCTTGCGCCAATTGCTGCTACAGAGTGGGTGGGATGAAGGCTGCGCACAGCATCCTCTCGCTTGCGGAAAGTCTCCGGGATGATCCCAACCCAACATGGGGTGTGCTGGGAATCAAAGACTGGAGGATTATCCGGGCCCAGTTCACGAGAGCCTGTGAGGGTGGGCACTGCCACTAGGCCCTCAGCGCCAACTGTGGCAAGCAAGGCTTCAATTACAGTCTCAGCTCCACGGGGGACCCGGCCTAGCTTACTCAAAGAGCTATGGACAAGAACATTATCTCCCCTCTCCAATCCCAGAGCTTCTAGATCCGCTACTATTTTCTCAAGAGTTAACATTATCTCCCCCCTCAGTATTCGATGCCCCAGCGTGCCTTCTGCCCCCTATCATAGGGGTGCTTCAAAGGCTCCATTTTGGTGACTAAATCTGCAGCCGCAAGGACCTCTTGCGGAAAATCCCGGCCTGTGAGGACCACCTCTACTCCCGCTTTTCGCTGGGCTAAAACTGCTAAAAATTCCCGCTCCTCTATATAGCCTCGAGATAGGGCATAGCCCAGTTCATCTAAAACAACTAGTTGGTATTCACCTGAACCAAGGGCCGCCTTGGCCTCTTCCCATCCCAGGAGAGCCAGATCCCGGTCTTCTTCCCGTTCTTCAAAACAGGTGCCACAGCCTGTGCACTCCCTCAATCCTGCCTTGATGGGGCCTGCATAGGGGCAGCCCCGGCCCACCTGGATTACCTCAAGGAAAGGCGCCAAGCGTTCAGCAGCCCAAAGCTCCCCTGAGTAGGTGCTGCCTTTGAGGAACTGCACGATGAGGCATTTGCGCCTGTGCCCTACCAGGCGCAGGGCCTGGCCAAAGGCTGCAGTTGTTTTACCCTTGCCGTGGCCACAGTAGATTTGCACAAGTCCCCGTTCTAGGTTCTTTGTCATCAAATCGCCTCCAGATACCAAAAGGGGGAGCGGTCACGCTCCCCCTCTCCCTTATTTTTGTTCGTCCTGATCTCGGCTAGCCCTAAGTCCCACGACTACTAAAACCAGAAATGCCAGGGCAAAAACACCAACGATAATTCCTTCTACCATTCCTCTTCCCTCCTCTCGTTTTGCTAACAACGAAGAGGAGCTCCTTTTCTGTATTTAGACCCGAATTGGTAAGGGTTGAGGAAAAAAGCAAGCCAAACGGGAAGATTGGGCATCAATTTTGGTTGATCCCGCCAAAAAATCCTAGGATTTGGATTGGAATCCGCCAGAGAATAATGAATGCTAAGATATTCTGCCTCCCCCCCAAAAGCCTCACAGGGCGCTTCCTCAGATAGCTGGGGGCTAGAGAGCAGATCTAAAGTATTATGATAGACTGTGCCTCCGTGCCAGGTATTGGGCTGAGGCAAGGGCCTGGGCAGGGGACAACATGCCAAGGCCACAGCCAGCAATACAATTGCCCAACCCCGCTCCCTTGCCATCTCAAATCACCCTTTTTATAAAGATAAGCCTAGCCTGTAGAGTTCATTGCGCGGCCAGCCACATTCTGTTGCCAGTTGCCGGCTGGCTTCCTTCAAGGAGCTGCCCCCCTCTAGCATAGAGGACAGGGCTGCTTCTACCTCAGAGGGCGACCAGCGCTCCTGGAGTGTTTTACCCGCCACGATTATCACAAATTCTCCCCGCAGGGGGATCTCCTTCTCTAGGCTCGCTGGAAGGTCCAAAAGCGGGCCCCGCCAAATTTGTTCGAACTGCTTTGTGAGTTCCCGGGCCACTGCTGCCTCCCGCGGGCCTAGGACCTGGGCTAAAGCATCCACTGTTTGCGCGAGCCTGTGCGGCGCCTCATAGAAGATCATGGTTCGCTCCTCGGGGACTAGCTTTTCAAGGAAAACTCGTCTTTTGCCCTCCTGCCTGGGTAGAAAGCCCTCAAAGGCAAAGCGTTCTGTGGAAAGCCCACTTAGCACCAAAGCAGAGAGGGCTGCGTTAGCCCCCGGGAGGACTGTGATGGGCACGTTGGCCTCTGCTGCCAGTCGCACAAGCTCTGCGCCAGGATCTGAAATCCCAGGCAAGCCAGCGTCACTTACCACAGCTACAGGGCCATCGTGGGCCCTGTCCAGTAGCTCTCTAGCTCGCTGGGTCCAGTTGTGCTGGTGGTAGCTGATAAGGGGCCCCCGGATCTGATAATGGGTCAGGAGAGTCCTGGTTTTTCTTGTGTCCTCGGCTGCAATTAGAATTGCTTCTTCCAAAAGCCGCAGCACCCGCAGGGTGATATCCTCTAGGTTGCCGATGGGAGTGGCGCATAAATAGAGGCCTGGCTCGAACTTCGCCACTACTTTCCCTTTTCCCTTTTAGGACAAGAGCCTGGACACTGTCCTTTTTCATAGAGTTCAGATTCGAATTTAAGACAGCACATGAGTCTGCCACAAATGCCGGAGATCTTGGTTGGGTTCAAGGAAAGGTTCTGTTCTTTGGCCATTTTGATGGATACTGGCTCAAAGTCCCCTAAAAAGGTGGCGCAGCACATAGCTCTGCCGCAAGGACCTAGCCCTCCGATCATTTTAGCCTGATCCCGGACTCCGATCTGGCGCAATTCGATCCGCATTCGAAAATGGGAAGCTAAATCTTTTACCAGATCTCGGAAGTCAACTCTTCCGTCTGAGGTGAAATAAAAGATCAGTTTGCTTCCATCGAAGGTGTATTCTACGTCTACTAGTTTCATAGGAAGGCCGTGTTTGTTGATTTTGGCCTGGCCTACGTCAAAGGCAGCTTTGGCCTTTTGTTCGTGCTCCCAGACCTTTGCTTTGTCGTCCTCGGTGGCGATGCGGACAACTGGTTTGTAGATGATCTCGTCGTCTCGTTCTTTCGGTTCGGTGACTACCTCACCATATTCCATGCCACGGGCAGTGTCCACAATGACGTGGGTTCCCATTTCTACATCCAATTGTCCTGCGTTGAAATGGTATATTCTGCCTGCGGACTTGAATCTAATGCCAACAACTTTTTGCCTCAAGCGTTCTCTTCCCTTTCTTTAGCTAAGGTTAGCAACAGCTGTTCTAAGGCCAGCTGTACATTAGCGTTTCTGGCTAGGGCTGCTTCTGTTTTTCCGATAGCAACCAAGGCGCTGTTAATACTAGCAAGTTTTTCTTTTGTGCCTTCTATATTCTGCCACAGGCTTTGCCTATAAAGCAAGGTTAAGATCTGGAAGAAATCCCCCAGTTCTTCTTTTCGCTCCTTCCACTTTTCCGCGATGGTGAAGGGAGCAAGATCGTCCTGTCCAATGATTCGATAGATTTCTCGGATTTCCTCCACTCGTCCAAAAGCGTCTTCGTCCTCAAGGAAGCTAGCGGCTCTGCCGATGCTGCCTTCAGCCAAGGTGGCTGCAAGTTCACGCTTCTCTATTTCAGCGTCGGGATAATGCCTTTCGAGAAAACCTAAGATCTTTTCCTCGCCAATGGGGCTGAAATTAATCTGTTGGCAACGAGAGCGGATGGTGGAGAGTGCTTTTTCGATCTTAGAGGTGATTAGGATAAAGACAGTGACGGGTGGGGGTTCTTCTAGTGTCTTCAAGAGGCTGTTGGCAGCGGCTTCTGTTAGTTTATCTGCATCTTCTAAAATATATATTTTCCATTTGCCCTCATAGGGTTTGTAGGCCACACTGTTTTGAAGCTCTCGGATCTGTTCGATCCGCAGTGATGCGCCTTTGGGCTTAATCAGGTGGATATCCGGATGGAATTCTTTGGTGCAGGATCTGCACGCATCGCAGGGTTCAGCTTCGCCCGCCATACAGTTTAGAGTGCGGGCCATGATTTGGGCACATGTTTTTTTACCAACTCCATCGGGTCCGGCAAAAAGATAGGCATGGGCTAGTCTGTTTCTGGCTATGGAGTTTTTAATTAGCCCTATTGCAGGCTCCTGCCCTATTAGCTCTGAAAATTTCATTTTTGCCTCCCTAAGAGTATAAGTCTAGAACCATGCCGCGAATTTCATCTAATTTTGCTAAAAGAGCCATTTGATTCATTTGGCCTTTGAGTACGTTTTCTGTTAATTCTTCCAGTGCATCATCTATCTTTTGCACCACAGAGTAGATACGGTGCCGTCCTGTGCCCCAACCTGTTGTTTGGGCCATGCGATACATTTTCCGCACAGCAGCAGCAACAAAATTGGAGATCAGCTCTTTATATTTAATTAAACTTTCGGGGGTAGGTGATTTGGCAAAGCGCTTGGCCTGTTCGTCTAGTTCTTGGCCTATGGCCTCAATCCGCTGTTCTTCTTCTAATGCAATCGCATTTGCCGTTTCAGAAAAAGTTAGCGGCCTTGCAGGCCGCCCTTTCTCTGTTGTCCATCTAGTCGAACGGGTACCAGTTTTTTCTATTTTCACGGCCTGTTCTCCTTAGATATGTTCGAATTGCTCAATATTTAAAACAAATATGGTAGCTCCGCCCACGGAAACCTCTATCGGACGAGGAATAAATGTGTTTACTGCGGTCATGGGGGTTACTAGTTGTTTTCGGGTATGGCATTTATCACGAATGATTTCAAGAACTTCGTCCAAGCGTTCGTCGTCTACACCGATCATCAATGTGGTGTTGCCCTCTCGTAGGAAACCTCCGGTGCTGGCTAGTTTCGTGGCTCGGAAGTCCGCTTCCAGTAAATTTTCCACAAGATGGTTGGCATCCTGATCCTGCACGACTGCGAAGACCATTTTCATCTCAGCATCCCCCCCACATTCTTTTTATCTACTTCTATTTTAAGCTTGATAAAGTATTTTGTCAAATTGATGTTTTTAATTTATAGATGATTGAAGTGCAATCATTCATACTATAATGATTCCATCCCTCATAGGGGAGTGAGTTTAAATCCGCCACCTGCTGATTACAAATCAGCTGCTTCAATCCTCTTCCTCTAATTAAGGAGGAAGCAACTGCGGCCTATATCTTGACCGCATAAGCTTGAGAATACATGGCGCAATCGCGAACCTCCAAAAACAAAGACGTGACCATTGCCAGACTATAACCCCTTTCACTGACAAAACGAATAAGGCTCCCCCTACAAACTTCAGGGGGAGCCTTATTCGTTTAAAATCTCCTCACGGATATAATAACTTTTCATCTACGTTCCGGCTTTCAGTCAGATGTCCAAGCCTTCCAGCTTCGCCACACCAATCGCCTGATCTGCTCCAGAGTAGTAAACCA
>ENA-UOOK01000724-UOOK01000724.1-fermentation-metagenome-genome-assembly--contig:-NODE-724-length-44002-cov-25.836735_pt1 | contig 44002 bp, 43 predicted proteins | sample MGYA00245777_ERZ724023 | MGnify/ENA primary metagenome ERZ724023 (study PRJEB28704, sample SAMN03018312) | fermentation metagenome | biome: anthropogenic terrestrial biome; feature: soil; material...
AATCCTGAATTAGAAGTTAAGAAATACTTTGAAGAAAACCCAATTGATTATGAAGTTATCAATAAAAAAGTCTTAGATGACTTAAAACAAGATAATCAAACACATGGGGTTAAAAAGGATATCGATCCTAAACAAACTTATTTAGAGACAGATCAACAAGAAAGCCTTGAAGAACCTGAATCTAAAGTGGAGATTGAACCCGTTAAGGAAGAGCCTAAAACCGTTAATAAAGCACCACTTGATAAACCAGACACGAAATTGGAACCTAAAACTAAATCACCTGAAATGAAATCAGATAAAAGTGAAGATAAACCCCTTGTTACAACCAAAGACGTTTTAGAACCGTTTCAAGCGTCTAAATCAATTGAAATAAAAAAAGATGAACCAAAAGATTTACCGGTTGAAAAGGAAGAAAAGACTGAAGTAAAGGCTAAAAAATCTTCTAAAAAGGGCACACCTAAGTAATAATACCCAATAAATAAACACTTGAAATAACGTTTAATGGGAAATTACTGACTTCAAATCATTAAAAAAAGCACAGGCATGTGCTTTTTATTTTTTAAAAATTAAAAGAGAAGTAATTATTAGGATATAAATTAGCAGATAAAATTAACATTAACTTTAATCTCGCTTTTTCACTGGTCAAATCACCACCGCTTAATACACCAAGCGTTTTTAAATGATAACCCCCACCTTCATAAGCATACGTATCTCGAACCCGTCCCATCGGACATCTTGATGTAATAACAACTGTGATACCACTTGAAATCGCGCGTTTAATCCCCGCCACCATTAATGCGGGAACATTACCTCGTCCTAAGCCTTCAATCACTAAGCCGTCTACAGATTCATTAATATAATAATCAATCAACGAACTGTTTGTTCCGGCAGTTACCTTAATGATCTCGATTCGTTTATTTAAGACAGAAGGATGTACTTTAATTGATTGATAGCCAGATAATCGATAATAAATAACTGTTTTCTCATCAACCAACCCGATAGGCCCAAATTCTAAGCTCTTGAAAGTGTCTAAAGCCACAGTATGGCTCTTTTGAACCTCATTCGCAGCATTAATTTCATCATTTAAGCACACCAAAACACCACGGTTATAGGATTGATCACTTAAAACAACTAAAATCGCTGATAAGAGATTTGAAAACCCATCGTAACCCAATTCATCAAAATTACGCATTGAGCCAGTTAACACAACTGGCTTTTTTGTTTGTAAGAATACATCCAAAAAATAAGCCGTTTCCTCTAAAGTATCTGTTCCATGTGTAATAACAACACCATCATAGCCTTGATTTTCTAGTTTTTCATCAATCAATTTGCCTAGTTTAAACATATCGTTAGGGGTAAATGAAGGGCTAGGAACCATAGAGAATACATATGAATCAAATAAAGCATCATCAGAAAAGCGAGATTTAATCTTATCTAATAATTCATTATGATTATCATTAATAACGCTCTTATTAGAATCATTATCAAATGACATTGAAATTGTGCCACCAGTAAAAATAATTAAAATGCGTTTCATCACCTAACACCTCATAGATATTTTATCATAGATTCCACATTTTGAATCACTTTGAAGAGAAGTTTAATCTTTTTATGAATTTCAAAACTAAAAAAGATAAAAAAGAGGGTTAAAAACAATCACTAGAATTAGTAGAGGCCAAAGTTTTAACTTTTAGTTTTCCACACAGAATCATCAATTTTAAGTTTACTGCATTACTCCGTTCTTATTAATCGGTTTACATAATATACATTATCGGAACAAATAGAAAAATAAAAAGAGTCACTTCTTAAAAAATAAAGATAGTCTTATTTTGAATGTTATAATGATTAATAATGAACTTACGGGTTGTTCAACAATAATAATTATATTCATATTTAATTAATTGTATAGTTTAAGTATGTCATGCTTTTCATTTTAAAGGTTTGAATATTCTTTTGCTTAACATCTCTCAAGTGGCCCCTTTAAAATGATTTTTCACTATCTAAAATGTAAAATATAAAAATACTACTTTCTTCTTCTTTTCAAATAAGGGGATGGGTGTCTTTTTTTTATGAAAAAAATATTTGCTTTTTATTACAAATATTTTTGTGAAAATTTTTCATTGTCTAATTTTCCTAATTACCAAAATTTATATTAATTATTGATTCCTGTTTTTTGTCATTTTTAAAAAAAAATTATTGACTAAATTAGTAAGATTGTTTTTTTTGTATTTTTGGTGATTTAAGAAAATACGATATTTATTTTGTTTTTGTCTTTACTGTTTTACTATGAATTGTTATCCAAATAAAAAGACTGAAAATATTTTCAGTCTTCTTCACTAAACAAAGTTAATTGTTGTACGTTAAATTTTTCGTGTGGATCTTTTACTCTTTGCCAGGTAGCTGACCTACCTTGACCAAGAGACCTTATTGTGCCCTGTGTTTTAAGCATTTGAAGTGTCCGATTAATGGTAGATTCACTTGCCAATGGGGCTTTATTGCGTATATAGTTCTTAGAAAATACCGCTGGACCATTCATTATGATTGATTCTATCGTGTTTGTCTTGTTTAATTTTATATCAAAAGAATAGATATGTTCTTTGCCTTGAACTTCCCTATGTAGCTGTTCTAAAACATCAATAATAACCCTTACTAAGGCGTCCGTTTGGCTTAAACCGTGTTCCCAGTCATAATTTGCCTGAATTAATGCGGTATCAAGACGATCCTTAACCGGTAATAAGGCTTTAAAGAATGAACCGTACCTACAAACTTGAAACTCTTTTGAAATGATGGTGTAGATTAACATCAAACCAATAATATCGTTATATTTGTTAAAAGGTTCGATTTTGATAAAATCGACATAGAAATTACATATGACAATAAGTAATTCATGTTTATTGGATTTTAAGACGGTATGATATTGGTCGATTAGCTTTTGAAGTTGCGCATCACTTGAAAGTTCCTCAAAGGTTTTCGTTGTCTTGGTCACTTTAGTGCCTTTTTTATTGAATTTGACGGTTTCATAACCTCTAAATAAAATTGTGACCAAATCAGTTACTTCATTAAGCACTAGCGTGAAATCGCCACTCATTTCTTGAACCTTGGTTAAGGCATCCTTAAGGTTAAGTAATAAGACTTCATCTTTTTTCTTTGGTTTATAAGAACGCTTTTGATTCGCTAAAAGTTTAATTCTAGCGGCGGTGATATCAAGACCTAAAAATTTCGCAATACTCTCAGTATCCTCTTCTAAAGTGTTTTTAACAAAAGTTTGATCATCTTTTGAGAACAATTGTTTGTAGTAATAAGCTTTGCCCTTATCTTCATAGAGTTTAAAAAGCTGCATCATTAAAGAATTGACGATTTGAATTCTTTCCATATTTGATAAACATTGCAAGTTATCACCTCATTTCCTAAGAAATCATAAAAATTATTATTGAACGCGCGCACGTATGCGCGCTCGTTATTAAAATACAGAATCACCAATAAATTCTCTTAAAATAGAATTGTTAGGCACCAAATCATCTTCGATCTCTTTAAAGTATTTCAAGAACTTTAATAAGCGATTGGCGGTAATAAAGTGTTCTGAATCTCTTGAGATACTCTTTAATGATCTGTAAGCATGTTTTTTCAATACTAAAAATTCATACGTTAATTCACTGTTAAAGACGAAATTAGCTTGTTCTTGGAATGGATAAATCCATTTAAACTCGCCAGCTCTAACACTTGGCCACATGCTTAATGTTTCCTCAGCGGGTGAATTACGATATTTTTGATCTCTTACCATTCTTCTTAATAACCTTAAGTCTGTAAAACTGATTGGATTATGGTTATCAATATGAAGCTGGGTTTGTGGGGCAATAAATATTTTATATTTTTGATGTGAGGGAACACTTGGGGTTAACAGGTCATTAAGCGCGTGAATACCTTCAATTATAATTGGTGTTTTTTCATCAATCTTGATTGTTTTGCCGGGAATTCTAGTGCCTAATTTAAATTCAAATTTGGGAAGTGTCACTTCTTCACCGTTAATTAATTTAACAATTTGTTCATTGAATAACGCTAAATCAAGGGCTTCGACATGTTCTAAATCGGGTTTCCCAAATTCATCTAGTGGGGCTTCATTGCGAGTTTTGTAATAATCATCAATGGAAATCATCACCGGTTTAATGCCACGGCTTAACAATTCAATCTTTAAACGGTTTGAGAAAGTTGTTTTGCCGCTACTCGATGGACCGGCAATACAAATTAGTCTAGTATCTTCAATATTGGTTTCTATTTCATCCCCTAGTTGTGCCAACTGACGATTGTGTTTGGTTTCACAAATGTTAACGAATTCAACCGCTTGACCGTTTTCGACGTATTGGTTAATCTTAGGAATGGTATCGCCTTCAATAATCTTTCCCCATTTAGAAGCTTCTTTAATGGTTTTATTAAATATTGGGGCATCATCAAACTTCGGAATTAGACCGTTGGCTTCACTTCTTGGGTATTGAATCATAAATCCTGGTGGATATAACACAAACTTAAAATCTTGAATATAGCCTGTTGAAGGGGCCATATACCCAAACATGTAATTTTGATAATCATCACATTTGTAGGTATTTACATAATCTTCTTCACGATATTTTAGAACTTCTGCCTTATCATAAAATTGTTTTTTGTTGTAATAGTCTAAGGCAACATCAATTTCCATTCTTTGACGCTTAATCGGTAAATCAAGTGTGATTAGTCTTTTAGTCTCAGCCTCAATTTTATCAAGCACTTGTTGGGTTAAACGAACCCCTAAATTTTTAGTAATCACTAAAATAGAGCGTGAGATAGAATAGTTATACTTAACACTACTGTTTGGGTATAAATTTCTAATTGCCATCAATATGATGAATCTAAGAGTTGATTCATAAACTTTAATCGCGTCTCTATTCGTTAAATCTAAAAACTGTACCACGGAATCGCGTTTGACCTCATAGGTTAATTCACGCATTCTATTGTTTACTGTGGCCGCATAGGCTTTAATACTTAAATCCTTCATAATGGCTTCTAAAGTGGTGCCATTCTCGTACGTGTACGGTTTGTTATTAATCGTAATAACCATATTTTTAAGACTCCTTCCATTCGTCATCAAACAAAGATAACTTCGTTATTTTGACTTTTTTATCTTCGATTATTTCGTCTTCATCCGCCTCATCAATATCATTGACCTCGATGATGTGCGTTGAGACTTTTTGTTTGGGTTTAGTATCTGTTTTGTCCTCATAGATGAGATCATTACCTTCATCGACTAAATCTAAATCTGCCTCTTCAGGTACCTGACCTAAATTGATGAACAAACTCTTTCCATAAGTGGTGTCGGACAAATAGTTTTTACCATATTCTGCCACAGATGGTTTTAAATCTGATATTTTAAAGGTAATCGAACCTTTTTTAGCGGTAATTAAAATTGGGACATCCGCCGCGACCTGTTCAGTATAAAGTCTTGATACATCTCTAATAAAGTGTGGGTTACGGTTTCTATCTGACCAAATAATAACGCTCGCTCTTAAACGTTTACTAAGCGGTATATTATCAACTTTGTCACGTTTAATATTCCCTTTGCTGGATAATATCAAGAAATCATCTGATGATTTGGCATAGATAGCTTTAACGAGTTTATCTTTTGATTTAACTTGCATCGATTTAATTCCGGTGGATTGAGTGCCATAAACAGGAATTTCTGATTGTCTAAACCGGAGCGCTTGTCCGCGTTGTGTAAAACAAATAATATTAAATTTAGTGCCCATTTCAACGCTAGTTAACGCATCACCTTTAGACAGTTTCATCGCTCTAATAGGCTTAGAATAGCGTGTTACGTAAAAGTCTTTAAGGGCAGTTTGTTTAATTTTACCACTTTCTGTTGCTAGTAGTAAGTTTGTTTGCTCATCAAAGTCTTTAATCGCTAATACTTTAATGATATACTCGTCTTTATCGATTGGGACGATGTTGTTGATATAAGTGCCTAAATCTTTCCACTTAAACTCTTCTAATTCAAAGACTGGCATGAATATATAGTTACCACCCGTTGTGAACATCAATAAAGTTTCATGGGTTGATACTTCTTCATCAAATAACATACCGTCTTGTTCTTTTAATCCTGGCGTTGGGCTAGCTTTATAACTTCTTAGGTTAGAACGTTTAATATAACCATCTTTTGTAACCCCAACTCGAACTTGCTCATCACTGATTAAGTCAATCTTATCAATCTTGATTTGATTAACCTCTTCTTCAATCGTGGAACGACGTTCAGTGCCTAATGTCTTCGAAATCTGTTTTAATTCTTTCTTGATAGTGCCTAAAAGCTTTGATTCATCGGTTAAAATTTCTTCTAATTCTTTAATCAAATCCTCTAATTCGCTTTTTTCTTTAATTAGGGCATTAATATCGGTGGAACTTAATCGGTATAATTGAAGGGTTACAATGGCTTCTGCTTGAAGTTCGGTAAAGTCAAATTTCTTCATTAAGTTTTCTTTTGAATTTTGTTTGTTCGTTGAATTCCTTATGGTGTGAACAACATCATCCAAAATATCAACCATCTTAATCAAACCTAAGACTATATGTAATCTTTTTTGTGAACGGTTCAAATTATAGTTACTTCTATTTGTAATAACTTCTTTTTGGTGATTAATATAACTATCAAGGATATCTAAAACACCCAGTTGGACTGGTCTTTGTTGATTAATTGCCACCATGTTATAGTTATAATTCATTTGAAGTTCTGTAGACTTAAATAAATAGTTTAGACAAACTTCAACGTTAGCGCCTTTCTTAAGATCAATTGCGATTCTTAAGCCCTCTTTATCAGATTCATCTCTAACTTCATTGATATCTTCCAGCTTCTTATCAATTCTTAACATATCGATTTGTTTAACCAAGTCACCTTTATTAACTTCATAAGGGATTTCAGTAATCACAATTCGGTAAGTATCTTTAGCGATTTCTTCAGTTTCAGCTCGACTTCTAATGATTACTTTTCCGGCGCCTGTTTCAAAGGCTTGACGAATGCCTTCATGTCCTTGAACAATCGCACCAGTCGGAAAATCAGGACCTGGTAAAATCTTCAATAAATCATCTAAAGTCATATCAGGGTGTTCAATCTTATAGACTGTCGCATTCACAACTTCTTTTAAGTTGTGTGGTGGAATTTTAGTTGCATAGCCTGAGGAAATTCCACTGGCACCATTAACGAGTAAATTAGGAAATTTAGCCGGTAAGACAGTGGGTTCTAATTCTTCGTCATCAAAATTAGGTATAAATGGAACGGTTCTTTTATCGATATCTTCTAATAAAGCTTCAGCTTCTTTGGTTAATCTCGCTTCCGTATAACGCATCGCTGCGGCGGAGTCACCATCAATAGAGCCATTATTACCATGCATTTCAATTAAAGTAACACCTTGTTTCCAAGGTTGAGATAACCTTACCATTGCTTCATAAATGGATGAATCACCGTGGGGGTGATATTTACCCATGACTTCTCCTGTAATACGGGCTGATTTTTTAAATGGTTTGTCTGAAGTAATTCCCATTTTGTACATCCCATACAAAATACGTCTTTGAACTGGTTTTAGGCCATCGCGGATGTCAGGTAAAGCACGATCTTGAATGATATATTTAGAATAACGTCCAAAACGGTCTCCCATGACGTCTTCTAAGTTTTCTTTAATTATTCTTTCCTCAATGAATGTTTCTAAAGTGTTTTTCTTACTCATAAGATGCTTCCTTTATTTGATAATCATCTTCGCTAACAAAATCAACGTTTTGTTCAATCCATTCTCTTCTTGGGGCAACTTTATCGCCCATTAAAATACCAACGCGCTTTTCAGCAACACCTTCGTCTTCAATTTGAACTTGAATTAAAGATCTCGTTTCAGGATTCATGGTTGTCTCCCATAATTGGTCAAAGTTCATTTCACCTAAACCTTTAAAACGTTGAAGCGTTGAGTTATTTTCATTTGTGAGTTCTTTTAGTTGTGTTTCATTCCAAGCATAATTTGAAGTAGTCTTTGACCCTTTTTTTGTGGTTACTTTATAAAGTGGTGGTAACGCAATATAGAGCTTCCCTGCTTCAATTAACGGTTTCATATATCTAAAAAAGAAGGTTAACAATAACACCTGAATATGCGCACCATCATCATCAGCGTCAGTCATGATGATGACTTTATCATAATTACATTTTGTAATCTCAAAATCAACGCCATAATCGGCACCAATCGTATAGATGATAGTATTAATTTCTTCATTTTTTAATAGTTGTTCTGGCGCCGTTCTTTCACTGTTTACAACTTTACCGCGCAGTGGTAATATTGCTTGAAATCTTCTATCTCTACCTTGTTTCGCGGAACCACCTGCTGAATCCCCTTCAACCAAGAACAATTCGTTCTTCGTTTTATCTTTTCCGGTCGCTGGGGTTAGTTTTCCAGATAAACTAACTTCTTTCTTATTGCGCTTTTTATCGCTTCTAGCTTCATCTCTCGCCTTTCGTGCCGCTTCTCTTGCTTTATAAGCGTCGTTGGAACGTCTAATTAAACTACTAGAAAATTCAGCATTTTCTTCTAAGTAATAAGTAAGTTGGTCATAAATAACATTTTCCATGGCATTTCTTGCTTCTGGAGTACCTAATTTTCCTTTGGTTTGTCCTTCAAATTCAAGATAGTTTTCTGGGATTCTTAAAGAAACAATGGCTGTAATTCCTTCTCTAATGTCAACGCCATCAATATTGGGTTCTTTTTCTTTAATAAAACCATATTTCCTCGCATAATCATTGATTGCTCTTGTTAAGGCCGATTTAAATCCTGTTTCGTGGGTTCCCCCATCTTTAGTTCTAACATTATTTACGAAAGAAACAATATTTTCTTGATAACTATTCGTAAATTGAAATGCTGTTTCAACTTCAATAATACTATCCTTATTAATCTGATAATTACCGTCTAATGAAGTTACATCATGATAAGGTGTCTTTCCCTTATTAAGAAAGTCAACATATTCAGAGATTCCTTTTTCATATTGGAACGTTTCTGTTTGATTGGTTCTTTCATCTTTTAAAACTATTTTAAGACTCTTAATCAGAAAAGCACTTTCTCTTAAGCGTTCTTTAATGGTATCATAGTTGTATAAGGTGGTCGTGAAAATCCTCGGATCTGGTTTGAACCATATGGTTGTCCCTGTTTTCCGAGTGGTACCTAAATTTTCAAGTTCGCTAACCACTTTTCCACCTTCACTAAAACGTTGTTGATGGATTAAACCGTCTCTACTGATAGTGACAACTAAAAAGGTTGATAATGCGTTTACAACTGCTGCACCAACCCCATGTAAACCACCACTCACTTTATAACCCTCAGTCGCGGAAAACTTTCCACCTGAGTGAAGCATGTTAAAAATAACTTCGGTAGTGGGTCTGCCACTCTTATGTAGCTTATAAGGTAGACCGCGTCCAAAGTCTTGGATTTCGATACTATTATCATTTTTAATTGTTAAAATAATTTCATTTCCATATCCTGATAGAGCTTCATCGATGGCGTTATCCATTATTTCCCAAACTAAATGGTGTAACCCTCTTTGGTCAGTTGACCCAATATACATCCCTGGTCGTTTTCTAACCGCATCGAGTCCTTCTAATATTTGAATTGACTCTTCAGTGTATTTATTATTCATTTGATCCATTAAATCAGTCCTTACTTTTGAGTTAATTATAACAAATAAACATGTATTTAACAATGCTAAATAACACAATTTCTTTAATATTATACATTTTAATTTGCATTTTAAATCGTTAAGGTGTAAAATTTTGATATTGAGGTGGAAAAATGGACTATATCTTTCTTAAAATCGGTTTATTTTTACTGGCTTATTTGTTAGGTTCAATACCGAATGGCCTGATTGTTGGTAAGCTATTTTTGAAGATAGATTTACGTGAACATGGGAGTCATAATATTGGCGCTTCAAATGCCATCAGAGTGATGGGGGCCAAACTTGGTTTTCTAACCCTTTTCTTAGACGCATTAAAGGCTGCTACAGTCGTTATTGTGGTTAAATATTTATTACCGGTAACCCTAGATGGTTTTACGGTTACCTTAGAAATTTTTAATCATTTTTATGATTACAGTGTCTTATTTGGTATGGCAGCTATTCTTGGTCATACGTTCCCAATTTTCTTAAAATTTAAAGGGGGTAAAGCAGTCGCGACTTCACTTGGGGTTGTCTTAGCTTTAACACCAATTCCAGGTATTATTTGTCTACTGGTCTATCTAATTACCGTTAAAATCACACATTATGCTTCACTAGGTTCTACTTTTGCAGCGATATCAGCAGGGGTAGCTACTTTTATTCAACTATTAATTCAAAACAGACTTCAAACCGATTTATTCATGTTTATTATCTATATCGCCTTGATTGTGTTTATTTTTATTAGACATATCCCCAATTACAAACGTTTATATCATGGTACTGAAAGAAAAATGAGTTTTAGCAAGAAAGAAAACGATGAACAAAATAAATAACCTGTTTGAACTAACTTCTAGTTTAACAGGTTTTTTTTAAAAAAAAGATCAAGCAGTCGCTTAATCTTATGGGTAACACTGTTTATTTGTTTTGGTCCATTGAAGCCATGATTTGTCTTACTTGTTTTTCAGATGGGGTTCTTCCCATTTGACGCATCATTTCACGAATCATTTTTTCATTTACTGGAGGATTTTTCTTTAAGTATTTCTTAAACCAAGTTCTAGCTAAGAAAAAGCCAATAATACCACCCACTAGTAAGACACCCACTAATGAGACTACAAATAGCCATATTTGAATTTCCATCATAATAATCTTCACTCCTTATACCCATTCATTGTACCCTATTTTCCCTTATTTATCAACTAATTAAATAGTCAAAATCACCTTTACTTTTTAGGCCTAATCAGTTACAATGTATTCAAGGAGTGATGAATATGCCAAGATGGATTGATGATTCTTGTATCGCATGCGGTTCATGCCAAGCGGAATGCCCAGTTGAATGTATTTCTGAAGGTGACATCTATGTTATTGATGAAGAAGTCTGCATTGATTGTGGCGCTTGCCAAGAAGTTTGCCCTGTTGACGCAATTTCAGAACGATAAAAACGTACGCTAGTGCGTTTTTTTTCGAAAAAAATAGATTAGCTTTTGGGGCTAATCTTTTTCATATATTGTGATTTGTTTAATGCCATATTGTTTGTTTTTAATCAAATTAAACCCAGGTATTTCCAATTGAACTTTTCCTTTATCTCTTTCAACGACGACCTTTAATCCACTTGCTTGTGTTTCACCAATCCATTGAAAGATGTCTAAAAATATGTCATCGGTTAATTCATAGGGCGGATCTAAAAAGACAATATCAAATTTGATTTTTTCTTTTTGATAATATTTTAAAGCAGACTGGTAGTCACTATTAGAAAGAAAAGCTTTTGGTAATAAATCTAAAGATTGAATATTTTCTTGTATAGATTTAAAGGCTTCTTTATTCATGTCGTTAAAGTAGACTTTATCAAGGCCTCTTGAGATACCCTCAATTCCATAAGCACCAGACCCAGCAAATAAATCAAGCCCAATACCCTTTACGTGAAACAGCATATTAAACACAGCTATTTTTACATTTTGGGCGGTAGGTCTGGTTAAATTACTATAACTGACAATTTTACGGCCTCTTAAATAGCCGCCTGTAATAGTAATAACAACGGGTTTCATTTTAAAATATTTAATAAAGCGTGATTATAGTAGAGATTTCGATCATAATTCTTTTTTTGTTTAACTAATCCCAAGTCAATTAATAAACGATATCTTTTTACTATTGTCTTTGGTAACACGTTAAAACGTTCCATTAACGGTTCACTCTTCAAATAAATTGTTTTATGGGTTTGATGTAATATTTCTAACAAACGCCGTTTTTGATAAATCGTATGGTCACTGCGTTCAATCACATTTTCTTGTCTAACTTTTAAGGCATTATAACCTTTAATCATTCTTTTGGCATCTTTAATAGCCAATTTAATCGCTTTTAAATAGGCGGAAAGGAAAACATGGATATTGTTTTCTTTAATCGCTTCAAAACGAATTGTTTCAATGTTTTTCAAATGTTTAGACAAAGGAATGTAATGAAGTAAGCCATCATATTCTATTAAATATAGTTGACTTGCCATTCGGGCAACTTCTTCATTCCCTTTTTCAAAAGGTAAGTTGACCATAATTTGGTAATATAGCAAAGCCGCTCTAATAAAGATTGAGATATCATCACGATACATAAATAGTTCCATCTCATCCATATTATCTTGCATATGATCATAATCTGCCGAAACAAAGGGTGCCGTTAAAATATCTTCAGAGCCTAAAAAAGTAATCCCTTTTCTAAACTGTCCTGGTAAATAATCTGGTTTATCTTTAAAGAATTCAAAATGAAGGTACTTTAAAAACTTATTACAATACCCCAATCTTTTAAGTTCACTTGGTGCATTGTCATAGAGAGATTGTCGTTGTTTAAGTGTACTAGAGAAAAGATTAAAGCCACTTGAGGCATAAATATCTTTAAATTGTAGTTCGACATCAGAACGCTTCAAACTATCTAACATTTCCTTATCTTGAATCAAGCGTAGGAAAAACTTGTTTGAGGGCGTATCTAGAGGGAAAAGTGCTTCAATCTCACTACTTAAATGAATGGTTTCTGGGTTTTTCTTTGACTTGATTAATAATCCATTTAAAGAGTAAGGATAAAAGCTTAAATATTCCTTAGAATCAATATTGACTTTTTGATAGTCTCCAAGCATATTATCACCTAATCTAATTATATAAAAAAAATACCGAAAAGGCAATAAAAAAAGCGTTCATAAACGCTTTTTATAATTGTGTGAGTCACGGGATTAATCGATACTTTATCATTTAATCAAAATAAGACCCAGAAAGTAAGTAAGAACGAAAATAATATAGTGGTAATCTCTATCGGCTTGTTTCGTGATTCCTAAATAAATAGGCATTCTACCCCTACAAGCCTTAAATTTCCGTTTCTGTGCTTTGGGTTCTACCGGACTTTCCAGGCACCTATAGTATATCAAATATAAACCAAATTGGCAACTATAGAGATTGAACCTTTTTCTTTAATAAGCTCTTTACTTGTTCTTTCAAATCATCTCGGCTTAATCCAAAATCAATCATCGCTTCGACATAACCGATTCTTGACCCAATATCATAACGACGTGCTTCAATATCATGTGAATAAACCGATTCATAATTCATTAAATTTAAGATGCCATCCGTTAATTGAATCTCTCCACCAACCCCTTTTCTTTGGGTTGCGAGTAATTCAAAAATCTTTGGGGTTAAAATATATCTCCCCCCAATTGCGCTTAAACTTGGGGCAACACTAGGATCTGGTTTTTCAACAACCCCTCTTAGTTTATAGGTTTTGCTGTCCATCGCTTTTTCTGGATCACAAATGCCATATTTTTTAGTTTCGCTTGGACTAACTTCTAGGGTGCCTACAATAGTTGATTGATACTTATTATATTCATCGATCAATTCTTTTATTGCGGGCACTTTACCCATATATAAGTCATCCCCTAGTAAGACCGCAAACGGTTCATCACCTACAAAAGCTCTTGCGTGTAGAATCGCATGACCCAAGCCTAATTGTTCTTTTTGTCTAATAAAGTGAACGTTGGCTAAGTTTGACACATGTTCAACAATTTTCAATTCCACATCTTTGTTCTTTTCTTTTAAAATATGTTCAAGCTCATAATTTTTATCGAAATGATCAATAATTGCATTTTTTGAAGCCGATGTAATTATCAAGATTTCTTTGATGCCAGCATTAATCGCTTCTTCAACAATAAATTGAATTGTTGGTGTATCAATCACGGGAAATAGTTCTTTGGGAACTGTTTTAGTTGCCGGTAGGAATCTAGTTCCATAACCTGCTGCAGGAATAACTGCTTTTTTTACCATTGTATTTTCTCCTTATTTTTAATAATATACCATAACTCTTACAAAAGTGCCACCATTAACCAACATATCTAATAAGACATCACGTAAACTTTGTTCAATCATGAAATCAATGTTTTTAACGGAAATATTTATTTCAAGTAAACAATAATCGGTTTTATTTTCTAGTAGGTTGATATTGTATTTTTTAAATAAAGTTCTTGCAAAATCGATATTTGTAAAATACATTGAGGTTGAAATAATCACCTCATCCTTGATTTCTAGATCTTTTAACAAATGCGCCAGCGTCAACGCTCTCGTAATAATATACTCATGATTATGTAAGAATGTTTTTTCATAAAACAAAGGATCCGTTATTTCAACAATATTCGTTTTTGATTTAAAAATGGTTTCCAGTTTTTTAGATGCTTTCGTAATCTGCTTTTTATTGTAAAATTCAACATATAAATCAACCGAACCCTTATTGTAGGTGTAGGCTGTCAAGATAAACCTATGAACATTTGCGTAAACGAGTAGTTCTTTAAAGTTTTTAACGAAGACATCTTTTGAAGAATCAATGCTGAATTTCACCATTGATTCACGATCCTCATTGTAAATAAATGGTTCATAAAGTGCGTTTGCGAATACTTCATGATTCGTAATCGGATCAATATAATTATAAGCGTTGTAATCCACTCTTGTATAAGTTAATAATGTTTCTGTAACCACTAAACCAATAAATCCAATGACGAATAATGCCACAAAACTATATTTTAACAAATCATCCAATCCACTCATAATGATCAAATAAATGATTGGTAAGAATATGGCGATTCTTAATAATCTAAACATGGTTGTAAATCCACGTTTATGTAATAAAATGATTAAAAAGGCGATAACGATCTGAAAGTATATCGATAATATATTAATATCATTAATTCCTTGTAGTCTAATAATATCATTTGTTGTATAAATAAGTAAGAATATTAATGCTGTGAATAACGTTACAACAAAGAAAGTTCTAAAAAATTTATAGAGGGGTTTCGTGAATAGTTTTCTAGTTTGTGGCAAATGATAATAATCAGTCATTTGTTTTTTGTATAAATAGAATGTTTTGTATCTGCCTCCCATGTTAAACTTAAATGTTTCTGTTGCAGAGGGGCTTAGTTTTTTATCTAAGTAGTGTTCAAATCCTGAGAGTGGATTAATCACAATAACAACGGTTAAGATTAAGATTAACATCAGTCTATAATCTTCATGAATCGAAAAACTTATTCCTAAAATGATTGCCCAATAGATCGAATAGACCACTAATCTAGGCATCCCATATAGCCAATAAATTAACGCAGAAATAATGATATAACTCCCTATAATATAAATATAGGCATCAATATCATGATTTGTGATTGCTGTGGAAACCATTGTCCCTAGCAAAGTTATTAAAATGATTAGTGCAGCTGTAAATTGTCTTTTCTTCATATATCAATTATAAGTTATAAACGGTTTTTTGTCTATTAAATATCTTGATAGTGGTTAGAAAACCTCTAAAAAAAATGAATATCGTTATCTTATAAGAAAAAAAGACACGCTGTGTCTTTTTATTATCAATAATCTAGTTATTAATTATTTTTTTAAAGCTTCTAAAGCTTCAACTAATTCAGCCTTTTTCATGGTTGAATAGCCGGTAATATTGTTTTCTTTTGCAAGTTCTACAAGTTCGACAACTTTTAAAGCCTTTAAGTCTTGTTCTTCTAAAACAACTGCTTTAACTTCAACTTTTTTCGCTGCTTTTGAGACCGCTGGTGCAACATTACCATCAATTGCATTTCTAGCGATATTAACTAATCCTGTAAATGTTTCTGCATCGTTCATGGCGATATCAGCTAACATTTTTCTATTAATTTCAACACCAGCTAGACTTAAACCATGGATTAATTTTGAATATTTGAAGCCGTTTAATTTTGCAGCTGCATTAATTCTTTGAATCCAAAGCTTACGGAAATCTCTTTTTCTTTGCTTTCTACCAATATATGCATAATTTAAGGCACGCATAACTTGTTCATTAGCTGTTCTATATAAGGTTCTTTTTGAACCAAAATAACCTTTAGCTAATTTTAATATTTTTTTACGTCTTTTTCGTGTTACAACACTGTTTTTTACTCTTGGCATGGTTTATTACCTCATATTAGAAATAAGAGATTTGATACGTTTTTCATCACTCTTAGATACCATTGTTTCTTTTCTTAATTGTCTGTTTTGCTTTGTAGTCTTGCTCGCTGCAAGGTGGTTCTTATATGCTCTACCACGCATTAATTTTCCGGTTCCGGTTACCTTAATTCTTTTTTTAAGGCCACTATGTGTTTTTTGTTTTGGCATAATTATTCTCCTTATTTCTTCGCTATTGGGGCAATGGTCGCATAGATAGATCTACCTTCCATTTTTGGTTTAGCTTCAACTTGAATGTCTTCACCAAACATGTTGATGAACTGATTAACGACATCGAAACCTTGTTCCTTGTGGGTAATCATTCTTCCTCTAAATCTTAAGCTAATTTTAACTTTGTCGCCCTTTTCAATAAACTTTTGGGCTTGATTAAACTTTGTTTGTAAATCATGTTCTCCAATAACAGCCGATAATCTAATTTCTTTAACCTCAACCGTTTTTTGGCTTTTCTTCATTTCGCGTAATCTTCTTTGTTGATCATAGCGGTATTTAGAATAATCCATGATTTTGGCAACAGGTGGATTTGAGTTTGGGCTTACAACAACGAGATCTAATTCTCTATTGTAAGCTTCTCTTAAAGCCTGAGCACGTTTTAAAATTCCTAATTTCTCACCGTCATCTGTAATGACTAACACTTCATTAAAAGGAATATTTTCATTGTAAAAATCAGTTTCTTTACCTTTCTTACTAGGCATTTTATTAATATAAACCACTCCTTATCTATACTTTTTAAAAGAAAAAGTGGATATAAATACCCACTTTAAAATAGTCAACGTTTATGTTTGTGCTATTTGCCCAAAGACTCTTATCAATCAGGCGAGAAGTGGATACTTCTTCTTTTCACTTATTTAATTCCGTTAGTATTATATCTAAATAAAGACTTGATGTCAAGAAAAAGATTTCAAATGTTTTGTAATCGCTAAAAAATAAATCAACACAATCATTAATAATACGTGTATATAGCCATAAACAGGATGATTGAGGTCTAATATTGGATAAAAAAAGGTAATATATTTTGTTAACAAATTATCAAACATTGTTAGTCGATCTAATAACACAATTAACAGGGTAAATAAGATTGACACTAAAATACTTTTAGATTTCCCCAACGCCAAAACAGTTATACCATGAACGATACTAACATTCAAGACTAAATGGAGCATAAAATAATAATTAAAGGGATTGACGCCAAATGAAACACATTTAATAATTTGGTAAATGCCATAAAACAAGAACGTAATACATAAATAAAATATTAAATAGCTGATTATCTTACTTATAAGATACTTTTTTTTACTAATGGTAACAACATGTGGTTCTTCAAAACACAACAGTTCTTTAGACGAGATAAAAACCCATAATGACAACAACAAATTAATCACGATAAACGCTTCTTTTTCATAAGATTCACTGTATTCTTGGTAGTTTAACAAACGTTCTGTAATGGGTTCATACAATGATCCAAAATAGCCTAAAATCAGTGTTAAGCATAACGCAATCATCAAGACCATCAACCACCACTTCTTATCCATTAAAAATAAAAAGTGATACTTTATCCACTTACCCAAAGTGAATCACCTCTATATTCATTAAAGCGTCATACTTCTTTGTATCGTGTGTGGATATGATAAAAGTTGAATTAGGCATTTGCAGAAAATAATCAATGACTTTGTTTTGCATATTAATATCTAAGCCATCTAATGGTTCATCTAAAAACAAAATTTCTGGTGTTCCGACTAAAGCCAAATAGATTAATACTTTTTTTAGATTCCCTTTAGATAAGTGCCTTAACTGTTTATTTAAATCGATTTCTAAATTCAGTTCCATCTCTAAATTCCGCTTCAATTTCCTTAAACTTAAAACTGCTTTAATATAGGATAGAACCTTGACCTCACTCTTGATTGTTAACAGTTCGGGCACATATCTAAAATCTTCATAATGTCTGGTTATGATGCCAGAGGTTGGCAAATATAAATCAACCAACATTTTAATGAACGTTGATTTTCCTGATCCATTTTCACCTAATAATAAATAGACTTTTCCCCCTTCAATGTTGAGGCTTAAATCATTAATAACTTGAAGGTCATTGAAGCTTTTTGAAACATGATTCACTTCAATCAAATAAGTACACATGATTCAGCACGCCATAATCTAATGGATTTTCAATTGTCTCATAAAATAAATAATAAGGTAAGATTTCTTCTGCTCTATTATCGCCTACACTATAAATTAACTTAAAAGACAATTGATTAAACGTTTTATTAATTGGTGAAATATCAATTTGAATTAATGAATCATCTCTAACCATTTGATTCACTGGGATCAGATCCGTAGATGAAATAACTAAATACTCGATATATATTGGCTCACTTACTTCAAACCGCAAAGAAACTTGGTCTAAAGAAGGAAATGATGTATTTTTCCGTCCATATAATTCGGTTAAGTTTAAAGTATTTTCTGTTGGTTGGTAATAATCAAACGAGCCTATCATGAACTTGGTTTCTTCTCCATTTTTAAGTCTAAGATTAAAATAAGCTTCTTCAATATAAAAATAATCATTTAAATCAGGTAGTTCAATGTGATACAAATATTTATGATACGTTTCATCTAAATATTGATATTGATTAGATTTGGTTATTTTTTCTAATTTTACGGCTAACTTTTTCGTTCCATTGCTATTTTCAATGGAGGCAACATCAACCGCCTCGACTAATTGATAAGCCCCTTTATAATTACTGTATAAACTAATTGTAAATGTTTTCGTATTTCCTAGTGAATAAACCGTTTTTTGAGCAATCATTTTATGATCTTTTGGACTTTTATAAGCCCAATAATTCAACAACAACAAACCACTTATTAAAATGACTATAAGGGGCACAAACACTTTTTTCTTCATTAGATTTTCACCATCTCTAAACGGTAATATTGTGTTGTCACCGTAAATACCTCATAGCCGCCTTTAGCCGTTCTAATCCAAAAAAGATAATTTGCGGCTACACCATTGGAAATTAAACCTTCTCCATAAATGTATAAATTTAACATCGTTCCCGGTTCAACGCTCACTTTAAGCTTATAATTCTCTTCAATTAGATCCGTAGTAGTATCAGAATCGGTTATTTTTAAAGAACTATCTAAACCACCTTTAAATTTGTCAACTGTTCCACTGACATTGACACCAATCGAGCCCGTTGAAGAAAGACTTCTGGTTTTGGTATTTTTTTTCGTTTGTTCATAAGTATATTCAATTTTACTATAACCATCGTTATAATAAGAAAACAAGGTTTCAGTTTTGTAAGTAACCTTAATATTCGTATTGACTTGGTTGATTCGCCAGCCATAAAACTTTCGTTTTGTTACATTTTTATAGTATTTAGTAAAATCACTACTGGTAAATGCGCTTAACAGTTTCCCACTTTCTAAATTCAATTCTTCATAAGCTTTATAATTACTATCTGCTTTAATAATCGTATTGGAAAGGGTTAATCCGATCACACAAAATAAAAATAAAAACCACTTCTTCATACTATCACCTCTATCTAATAGTTACATCAGTGGTTTTTATTTTACTTTAAATTTAAAATTTATTTTGTTGCCATAAAGGCTTCAATGTCTTTTACTTCTTTAATAATGTTTTTTGATAAGTTGATGTTTCCATCTTTGGTTAATAAAATGTTGTCTTCAATCCGGATTCCAATGCCTTCATCAGCAATGTATAATCCTGGTTCCACCGTTAAGATTTGACCTTCTTTAAATGGAACTGTGTAATCACCAACATCATGAACATCTAAACCTAAGAAATGTCCAATTGAGTGGTAATAGTATTTGGAAAGTTCATTTTCATCTTGAATCTTACCAAGTTTAATTAATCCCTCAGCCAAAATCTTTTTCGCATAATCGTTCCATTCTTGGTTTGTCACACCGGGACGAAGGAATTCAATGGTCTTTTTATTACATTCTAAGACAATTTCATAATAAGCTTTTTGTCTTTCAGTAAACTTACCATTGATTGGGAATGTTCGACTAATATCACTACAATAAACATCATAATCAACCCCCAAATCAAATAAGATTAACTCATTATCTAAGGTCTTTCTATTATTAGATTCATAGTGAAGAATCGTGCCATTTAATCCTGAACCAGCAATCGTTTTAAAGGAAGGTTTAACCCCATGTTTTTTTAACGTGTAATGATAAAACGCCTCAATTTCATATTCATACATGCCAGGTTTACTATGACGCATCATGGTTTGAATTCCTTGATCAGTAATCTTAATGGCTTCTTTAATCGCTTCAATTTCATTTGGTTCTTTAACACTTCTTAAACGATTTAAAACTGGGTGAACGGTTTCAATATTAATGTCAGGGTAATGTTTTTTGAGTTTATCCGCTAAAAACTCTTCATAACTTAACAACTCATCGGTGTTTTCTCGATGAAAATCAAAATAAAATGATTCGATTTTACCATATTGGGCTGCTCTAGAATCCCCTAAAAAACGACTTAATGTATCTAAGACCGTTAAATTAGATAAAACTTGATCCACTTCGGTTAATGATTTTGCTTCATCAAAGCTTAAACCGCTCCCAACCCATAAGGCTTTTAAAGCATCATAGGGTTCAATAAACAGTAATCTTGAGGTTTTATGATTTCCCTTAATTAAGACTAAATAAGAATTTTCTTGAACCAATCCAGTTAAATAATAAAAGTTACGACCTACCTCATACTCATAGTGTTGATCAGCCGTTCTTTTTGGTGCCTTACCTGAATAAATAATCGTAATTGATTGATCTTTAACCTCATTTAATACTTTTAGTTGTCGTTCTTTATACATCTTATATTTCCTTCACTTTCTGTAATATTTCTTTTTCAATCGAGCCTAATTTTTGATTCGCCTCTTCAACATTTTTCCCTTTTATATAGAGATAGACTTTTAGTTTTGGTTCAGTTCCACTAGGCCTTAATATCGCAATGTTGCCTGATTTATAAATAAACTTAATTACGTTCGCTTTTGGTAAATCGATTTTAACTTGGTGATTATCTTCAGTCGCCAGTTGAGTCAAATTATCTTCTACTCTAATAACCTCATCATTCGATAAGCTGAGGACATTTTCACGATAATAGGCCATAATCTCACTAATTCGATTCAGTCCATTAACCCCTTCATAAGTTTGAGAGATCGTCTTTTCAGCATAAGCCCCAACTCTTGTATAAATATCTAATAAGACTTGATATAAACTTCTATTTTGTTCATGATAATAGGTCGCCATTTCAGCTAAGAATAACACCGCTTGAACCGCATCTTTATCTCTCACAAAAGGACTAATCAAAGAACCATAGGATTCTTCTGCGCCAAATAGATAAGGTAGCTTTCCTTTTTCAATCGCATCACCAATAAACTTAAAACCCGTTAACACTTCATGAACCTTAATATTATATAATTTAGCGATCTCATCCATCAGTGGTGTGGTTACATTTGATTTGTAAACAACCCCATCTTTTGGGAGTTTATTTTTAAGCGTAAGTTGTTCTAAAATATAGAATAACTCTAATGAAGCCGTTTGATTTCCGTTTAAGATTTGATAGGCCCCATTATGTTTTACAATTACCCCCAGCCTATCAGCATCCGGGTCTGTCACCATAATCATATCGGCATCGATTTTCTTAGCTAATTTTAATGAGCCGTTATAGGCATCAAACTCTTCCGGGTTTGATGAGGCGATGTGAGAAAAATTACCATCTGGTGTCATTTCTTCAGACACAGGATATAATTTATAGCCTTCTGACATTAGTAATGTTGGAATCAAAGTGGCCCCTGCTCCATGTAAAGGTGAATAAACAAACTTCAATGGTTTATCTAAAGAAGGATTGAGTTGTATTTCTTTCACTCTAGCCAAATAAGCACTATCTAGGTCATTTGTGACTTCATGTATATATTCAGGTGAATCTTTTTCCTGAATATGAAAATAATCGGTTATTTTATTGACTTCAATGGTTAATTTATCTGCGAATTCAGGGATTAATTGAGCCCCGTGTTTATCATAAACTTTAAAACCATTATATTGTTTCGGGTTATGACTCGCCGTAATCATAATTCCCCCATCACAATGAAAATGTCTTACCATATAGGATAAAAAAGGGGTGGGCCTTAATTCCTTAGTGATATAGGATTCAATTCCTTCTTGGGCAAGTACGCTTGCTGAAGTATAGGCAAATTCTCTTGAATTCTTACGATTGTCATAACTAATTGCGATTTTATAATTTGTTTTTTTAGCTTGTTTTTTAATATATTTTGCATAGCCTAAGACTATTTTTTTAACCGTATAAACATTTAGTCTATTCGTTCCAACCCCCATTAATCCACGCGCACCAGCAGTCCCAAACTCTAGTTCTTTATAAAAAGCGTCTTCTATTTCTGATTCTGTCAATTTAATCAGTTCACTTTTAAGTGGTTCTTTTAAAGAGGATTCGTTTTTCCATTTTAAGTAATTTTCTTGATATGACATTAAATACCCTCCATTCAAACAATATTATACACCAATTTGATTTTTACATAAACATCTAATTAAAAAACAGCCTATTTAACAAGGCTGTTTCTTAAAAGTATTTCCAATAATCCCTCAAGTACTAAATGTTTAACGAAGGTTACAGGTATTTCTAATACATTTTTGAATAGGGGCGATAAACCACCCGTCATAACAACCAAAAAATCTTTACCAACTTCATTTTTAATCTTCGAAACTAAACCTTCTATTTGGGCTGCTGTTCCATAAATAATCCCTGATTGAAGACAACTAATCGTATTATTACCTAAGACCTTATTGGGTGCTTTTAATTCGAAGGTTGGTAGTAAAGCGGTATTAGAAACCAGTGCGTTCATGGAGACTTCAACCCCAGGTGAAATGACTACCCCATTTAAAGTACTATTTTCAACATAAACATATTTAGTCGCCGTGCCTAAGTCAATAAATAAGACAGGTTGGTCCATTTTTGCCGCTGCAACACTGCCACAAATTAAATCAGCACCAACTTCAGCAGGGTAATCCGCTTTCATCTTTAAGCCCGTTTTAACGCCTGGTTCGACAACCACTGGATCAATTTCAAGATATTCTACTGATAAGGTTCTTAATTTTGTGGTCAGTTCAGGTACCACACTACAAATAGCCACTTTTGTAAATTCATAATCATCAAAAATCAAATAAAAGGATAAATACAATTCATCCACGGATTTTTCTTGAAACTTAGAAAATCGAAATACTTTTAAAACTTTTTCGTCGTTAGCAACCCCTACTTTAAGTTCCGTATTCCCAACATCAAATAAGAGATTCATCGAGTTCATCCTTTTCAATTAAATTCTTTAAAGCGACTACAATTGGCGTTCCAATTAAGACTCCCGCAGCCGCTTCAATAACACCATTGGTTCCTAATACCGATAAGATAATCCCAAAAATATCTGCATTATCGCCAAAAGCGGCTGGCTTCATTAAGCCAAGGGTTCCTAAGACTAAAACCGTATGAATTAAGGTTGAAACAATAAATGCCGCAGGGACATAAGCTAAGTTTTTATGTTTGCTCTTTCTAATAAAGAAAATATAACCGGTTAATAGTATCACTAACAATAAAATGCCTACTGGATAGACGATTGAGCGATACCAATTGGTTACGGTGACGATGCCTTCAGATGCAAATAAAATGAAGGCCGTAGAAACAACCGTTACAATAATAAAATTAATTAAATTACCGTATTTGCTCTTTTTTCTAATCATGAACAATAAACGGATAATATAGAAAGCAACTAACGCAAAAACAATTCTCGGCAATACTGAAATAATCGGATTTTGAAAAGCTAAATCAGCTGGACTTGAAGCATACATAAATGCTGCAATCAAACTTGATAAGCCAAACACCAATCCTAAAGATAATGAATAGCCTAGCCCTAAAAACATAATACCAATTAAGACTGGGATATGGACAATCGTAATACTTGCGACTCCAACTCTAATATAACCAATATTTGGTACCAACGTTAAGATCAAGATGATAGCGGAAAACGTTGAAAACAGTACCATATCAAAAACTTTCTTATGTTTCATAAACTTCTCCTTTTTAGGCCTTTAAGGGTCCCATAATTAGGTTAATTATAAAACTTTTAGATTTATTTTACAACCCATACGCAAAAAAAGACCCTTATCAAAGGGGTCTTTCCTCAGGCTCAATTATTCTTAGGAAAGAATTCAAGATTTTAAAGGTAGTGTTTGAATAATTTCGCCTGTATCATAATTAACACTGATCATTTCGTATTCGGAGAACGTATAAACAACATTATCAATGTAGACACCTCGATCAACATTGAAATAATATTTGGCTGATCCGTGTTCAATTCGATAAGGTTTTGAGATAATTTCTTCTTTATTAAAATCAATCTTAAAGATTAAGTATTCACTTTGATAACTTGATTGATAAACATTGTCAATAAGTGTATAGGAATAAGTCGATATCGCAAACGCAAAGATTTGTTTTTCACTATCCACTAAAATCGCTTTTGGATCGAATAACGCATCACTATAGCTATAACTGTATCCATTGAGATTATAAGGTATTTCATAGGTTTGAAGTGGTTCAAGCGTGTTTGTATCATAGACGCTTAATTTAATTCCGGTTACCATTCCGCTTGAAGTGGCCATATTACCAATACCAACTAAGTAATCTTCTCCCCACGGATGTAGATAAGTCGAGAATCCCGGTTCTTCAATCGCGTTTGTAATCACTGGAAAAACTGGATTAGATAGATCAATTGTATAAAGTGGATCGGTTTGTAAGAAGGTTACCACATGGGCTTTAGGGCCATTAAACCGAACACTTTTAACTTGTTCCTCTGTGACATCATTTCTTAGGCCAGTTTTGGTAACGGCTGGTTTACCAATCCCTTTATCAAGGACACTTATCGTATCAAGTGAATCAATAAGTTCATTTTCTTTTAAGACATATAAACGGTGTTTGTAAATGATTCGATTGCTAATATTTGGAACCCATGCCGGTGTTGAAGTGATCACTCTAAAGTAACCATCATATTCATCCATCCAATATTGTCCACCAACAAAACCTAATACGTTAGTACTACCCACATAGGCTACCGAACCATCTTCAAGAATACGGAATTTACGAATCGAAGTTTTATAAAACTCATCCCAATTAAATGAGCCTGTATCATCCGTATTTGCGTATTGATTATAATAGGAGTAATCATAGTAAGTAGAGGTTGTGTAGATGGCATCTTGACTGACATGGATTTGTTCAGTTCTACCTAAATAACCTTTTGTATCGGTTTCAAACGTTTCAAGGTCTAAGACGGTGATCGCGGTTATTCCTGAGACAATGTTTTCATCAAAATAATAAATTTCATTATAATCAACAATCTCTGTTTTTTGACTACCTTGATAATTAATCGTGGCTTGAGGTCTTGGATCATCTAAATTAATTTGGGTATTCGCGATAATGTATAACTTATTATCAATGACACGATAATCGGCAAAATTCGCTTGTGTTTCATAAACATAGACTTCTTCTAAGGTCGTTTTATCGTAAACATACAATGCCCCACTATAGACATATGGATACCATACATCGAAATAGGGTTCACCGGATGTAGTAGTGGCTTTTCTTTCTAATTTCTCATAGACATAACCCACCAAAACAACATAATTATCCGTTAAGAACATCGTTGATAGATAGAACTCTTCAAAATCAATTTCTTTTTTTAAAGTCGCTGTTCCATCGATTGAGATATCAAGGATTGAAACTTGATTTCTTCCATATGGGGCATAAAAGATTCGATTTCCATCTGTTTTGATGATATCAGCTTCTTGAACCCCTTCAACTTGATTATTCGTATCAATGAAATCTCGATCATTATTTTGGGTATCCCCATTACCAACTACAGTTCCTGGATTAAGCCCGTCTAGTCCCAAATCAACTGAACCGTTGATGTTACCTTCCCAAACAATCCCTTCTTCATAGTAATAGTAATTATTATAGTTATCTATCATACTCACAAGTTTCTCTTTTGAGCCAACTGTTTTCACATTCACCATTTGTTTATCCACATAAAACGGTGGTTCAATCTTTTGGTTGAATGTTAAGATTGGAGTGATAGCTAAAATCATCACGAACGAGAGCGCTAAGGTTGTAAACCTTTTTTGTAAAATATTGTGACTTGGCTTAATTGGTTTTAGTGATTCACTTGTTCTGTATTTATTAAGTCTCTTAAGCCAAATACTGTCTTTAATGAGTAAATAAATCGTCACTAAAAACGTGATCGTTAATAATACGAGTAAGATTATTCCAAATTCTCTCATAATATGCCTCCTTTAAAGCATTAAGGTATGTTTGAAGTTTTTTAAATAACTTCTTGTGACTATTAGTTTATCGCCGCTCATCATGGTAAGTTCTAACTTTTGATTTAAAAGTGTTTTAATGTATCTAATATATTTGATGTTACAAATAAATGAGATACTGATTCTTACAAAATCATGCTTTGACAAACGTTCTTCTAATTGATATAACGGCGTCTTAAGGGTATAGGTCTGTTGGTTAATATCATGAAGATAAACTTGATCCAAATAAGATTCAAGATAGTTTATTTCATAAATATTTAGATTCACCCATCCATCAGTTGTTTCAAACAACATCATTTCTTTATTACCAGAAGCAAGGTTAACAATATCAGTAACCACATTTTCATCCAAGTTATCTAAAGAAACAACCGTTTGTGTATGATTGATGTCTTCTGTAATTAAGTTGTAAGAAGTTCTCAGTTTTAAGATCAGTGCTTCATCTTTAACTTTATCTAACAAAAGCTTTGCCATCTCTACACCACCTCCACTATAATCCACTTATTTATTTAATTAAATAGTTTAGCCATACCTTACCTTTAAAGAGGAATACCTTACTTATATTATAAACAAAAAGTGCCTAAATCCCTAGACACTTATAGTTAATATTTATTTAAGATTACTTTTTAACATAAGGAACATTATCCGGATCTGTATAGACTCTAATCCCTTGATTCAAAAGAGAAATCATTTCCATTTCTTCATTTGTTAAAACCAAATCCAAAGCTTTAAAGTTTTCTAATATTCTTGATGGTGTCACACTTTTTGGAATCATCATAATCCCTCTTTGAAGCCCCCAAGCGATAATAACTTGAGCCACAGAAGCTTTATGATTGTCTCCAATTTTATCCAGTGTTTCATAGAATTTTCCTGTTCTATTAAAGACTTCACCTTTCATAAAAGGTCCATAAGATATCATTTTAATGTTGTTTTTATCAAGAAAAACTTTTAAAGGTTCCTGTTGTAAACCGGGATGCATTTCAACTTGGTTAACCGCTGGCATCACACTGGCAACTTTAAAGAGATCTAATAAATGATGAATTTGGAAATTAGAAACACCAATCGCGTGAGCTCTTCTGGTGTTATAACAAACTTCCATCCCCTTCCAGGTTTCTTGATTTAGAGCACTGTTAGAACTTGGCCAGTGAATTAAATACAAATCAACATACTCTAAGCCTAATTTAAATAAAGATTCATCTAACGCTTCGCTTGCCTCTTTATAACCGAGTTTACGAGCACTTAGTTTCGTTGTTACAAAAATTTCTTCTCTTGGTATCCCTGAGTCTTTGATGGCTCTACCTATTTCTGTTTCGTTACGATAGGCTTGAGCGGTATCAATGTGTCTGTAGCCTACTTTTAAAGCTTCCTTAACGGTTTCATAACCATCTTGTTCATTCACTAAAAATGTGCCAATACCAAGAATGGGCATTTTGATGCCATTTGAGAGTGTCGTTGTCTTCATCGTTGTTCTCCTTTAGTTTTCTTGTAAATAGGTTATCTTGTCATTCGTTATATCATTAAGTAATGCTCTAATCATTTTATGCGCACTCATGTGGTCATGAATGCTAAACATACTAACCGTTGAGTGAATGTATCTTGCGGGTAAGCCAATCGTTGTTGAAACAACACCATCTTTATTGTATTGTGCTTTTGCCGCATCGGTGCCACCTTTAGAAAAATAAATTTGATGTTTTATTTCATTGTTTTTCGCAACTTCTTTAAAATAACTAAAAAGTGATGGTCTCATAATGTTGCTTGGATCATATAATCTAACTAAAAAGCCTTCATCCATTTTACCGGAAGCATTTGGATCTAGTAAGTCATTAAGTGGGCTTGCGTCTAGGGCAATAAACATGTCTGGACTAATCTTATAAGTAATGGTACCAGCCCCCCTTAAACCAATTTCTTCTTGAACCGTCGCCCCAATTGCAAGGTTAAACTCATAATCCTTATCATAACAGTCTCTAACGAGTTCTAATGCCATCCCAACACCCCACCTGTTATCGACCGCTTTTGCTATAACACGTTCTTGATTATGTGAATAAATGAAGTTGGTCTTAGGTAATACCATTTGACCAATTTCTATCCCAGCTTTTAATACTTCTTCTTTATTTTTTAAACCAACGTCCAAAACCATATCTTCAAAACTAACTTTTTGATCTTTTGATAAATGGGGTGGTACTGAACCGATAATGCCCGGAATATCTTTAGAAGGGGTATGAACATATAACAATTGCGAGATAAATACTTCTGGGATTAATCCCCCAATTGGAATTACTTTTATCGCACCATTAGGACGAATATCCGAAATCATTAATCCGACTTCATCCATATGTCCAGCAATCATGATTGTTTTCGCATTAAGATTCTTTGATTTCTTATAAGCAAAAATACTGCCTAAATTATCTTTAACAATTTCATAGTTGGGATACTTTTCAATTTCTTCTAAAACAATTGTTTTGATATCTTCTTCCCGACTAGAAATCCCAAAGGCTTCTGTTAACTTTTTATAAATTGGATCTATTTTCATATTCTTCACCTCATGTATTTATTATAACATGTAAAAATACTGGCGTTAACTTTATTTCCAGTAAAGTATCGATAATAATTTATAAAAAAGCCCCTTTAATCATTAGGGGGCTTAAGTTATCTTATTTTTAATCTTCGATAGATGTATTTGTTGGTTCTTTTTCACGACTTCTAGATATCATCAGTAAGTTTGGTTTGAACATAGAAATAATCGCTAAAACTAGAATCCCTACGCCAAGAATGTTCTGTAACCAGGTAGAAAAACTTTGAGTATAACTAGGAATGGTATTTTTAATGATAAAGTAATCAAAAATATTGGTCACACTAAACACAAATCTAGCTGTAAGATACCACGGGATAAATTTTTCTTCATCAAAGAATACCAACAAAATAATCGGTAAAACAAACGCTAAAGATCCACTAAAACTAACGAACAACAAATAATACGCAAGCGCTATTAGTGGTAATAGAAAGTTTCTTAAATACTTAAAATTTAATTTAGGTATTTCTCTTCGTAATAGGGTTACAATCACAATGACTAAAAAGACAAAGATAGCGAAGACGACAAAATGATAAAATCCTGCAAATGTCGATAAAGAGATTGTTCCATCAATTAACGTTCTAATGAAAGACAAGCCTCTTTCAATTATTAAAGTTAATATAAAGAACGTTGCGCCTAATAAAGTTTTTCCTTTTGATACGGTAAATATTACCACAAAACTTAATAAAGCTGCTGATAATAAACCACCAATCATAAAGGTTTGTTTAATAACTGTGTCACCAAAATAATAGAATAGCACATCTAATAAAGCAAATAATGCATACACCATAACAGCAATCATTACCCCTATAGAAAGGATATCTTGAGGTTTTTGAATCTTATACTCTCCGTTATTCATATTAATCTCCTTTTTTAGTAAACCACTAATTCAAAATGAATATACTTTATTTCATTATTACCATTTTATTTTCTCAATTGCAATTAATTTTATTTCTGACATATAAAATACTATAAAATTACGATAATTTAGTTACCTTCAAGTTCAATGTTTTTCATATTTTATAAAGGTAATTATAGCTTTATATTAGACATGTATAATTTATTTTATTTAATAAAAACTACAAACTCTAATCCAATTTACATAAATCTTTGGTTAAATTCCCAATAAATAAACCCCGTTATATTGGGTTGCATTTTCAAGCCAATTTACCAAAATTTGAAACTCTATTGGCTTTTTTTCTTTAATTATATCTATCAATTTTTTGATATCGTTCACAGTATAGTAATTTATTCCGAATATATCAACAATACCCGTTTTCTGATTATTATATGTAACCATATTAAAAATGGTTCCATAATTATCTATGAAACAATCAATGTCATTAACGTGTATATACAGAGAGTCATCCTTCCAATGTTGTATCGAATTTACAGCAACAATCTTCTTCAATTTAGTATCAGCGCTTAATCTACAATATTGAATTTCAATAAAAGCTGATCCTCCAAATTTTCTTCGTTCTTCAATGTCATTAAATATGTGAAACATACTAGATACCTCCAAAAAAACTGTCATAGTCTATAAACAAGTTTGTACTGTTAACTCTTTTTTTCTCTACTAGATATTCCTCATAATGAAATGCCCCAACCGAGCCAACTATCCCTTTAACTTCAAATACTTTAATAAAAGATTTTATATTTGCCATATCAAATGGATGTTCTAAGAAATAGTGATGCTGTTCTACCATTTTCATTTTTCCAAGAAAGCAATTGTTTATAAATTTTACGCTCTAACTTCATCAAAACCAGCTCTCACAACATTATTAGAAACGTTTTTACGTTTTTATAACAACATATTTCTCACGTTATTTGATTTTTTAAGTTTTTATGAATCACGTTATCGAAATTTTTACTTGTAGGTACCAATAGATACAACTCGAGTTAGTCAACTTTAACATTATATAATCGTGTGGATAATTGAATAAGAATTTCATGCAGGCAAGAAAATTTTCTGTTTTCATCTTCTAAATGACTCTCGATAATATGCAGATAGAGATAAAATACCCTCTCTGTAAAAAAAGGTCTAATACATTTGTATCAAACCTATTCATTCAATATGTGTTAGGACGTTTATTATGATACTAGTATACTTAAGGTATTTGTTGATAGTTTTTAATTAAAATCAATCAATATAAACTTATTCTGAACAAGCCAAACTTAAGCATAAAACAACTACATCAAAGATTTTGTAGATTTTTCCTCTAAGAAAGCTAAAAAATCATTTTTATGTTCATCAGATTCAAAAGAACGAAATGGAATTACAAACGCTTGAATGGCACTAAAATATACATATATAGCTTGATCACTACATACAATTTTCTCAATAGCATCATACTGAATACTTGTTTGAGTTTTGGCACCTTTTTCTATAATACAATCATCATTCAAGATGAATGTAGATACTTTTTCAAATGGAAGTCTTCCATCTTTTTCTAACTTTATAATATTATTTTTAATTGCTTTTAACCATATTTTTTTGCTATAAAAAGACATGATAATTGATACGATACTTAGTGTAATAATTAAAGCTATAATTAAGCCAATATCTGCTTCTGCTATCCAAAAAACCAAAATAGCTAAAAATGACAAAAATGGTGTTAATATCTTAAACATCAACAATGCTTTTTTACCTTGTTTGCTATGAATTAGGTGGTATTCATTAAATGCTAGATAGTCCTCCAAAGTAATAGTTTTTTCAATATGAAACATATATTTATCCCCTTTCAATATATATTTAGTCAACTTTTGAATGATATTCTTTAATTTGGTCTATAAACATCCCAATGATTTCATCTGAAGTATATTGATCTGCAACAATTTCACTTTCATCCTGTAGAAGTAATTTGTTTTTGCCGTCCTGTGTTCCAATAGCAATATAAAATTCATTATCTGATTCAATAGATGAGTATATTTGAATTTCATAGAAGTCATCCTCTTTAAAAAAATCAAAGTCGACAACTAAATTATATTGTTCAACCAACAACTTAACATCAAAATTTAAACCATTAAATAGCTAATACATTGTTTCCGTGGTTGAATTGTGATCCTTGTATGCATTTAAATAACTAACAAACTCACTCTTAAATATTTCATGTGCTACTTTTATTTTTGCTTCTTTCTTTAATTCATTTTATAAAGTTGATAACATTATATCAACACTGTTATTGTAATATGTGTTGAGTAACCAATATTGATACAAAATTATAATCATCTAGTAACATTTGTATTTTTATGTCTAAACGGCATTCAATAATACCAAAGAATCACTAAAGTGTTTTTTCAGTGAATGGTAGATTCTTAGCTTTATGTTATTAGTCCAAATAACCCTTAAAATAATTTAATTTAATTCATGAAATCTTATTCTCATAGATCAAATTTCGTGTTGACGTCTCAAAGATTATTAAAACATTGTCTATCAATACCATTAAATGATTAAACTCTACTGTATTTTCCTCTAGAAATTTAGCTACCATTTCTTTAATATCACCCAAATCAATAAGAAGATCAAAAGCAAATACGAATAAATCATTAATCTTGTATTTCTTATATGATGTGAGTAACTTATCATTTTTGTTTAAGACTATATCTTTAAAAACTTCAAAATATTTGTCATCAGGTTCAAAAATAGTATGTGAAATGAAACCACAATAGGTTTTACACCCTTGTTTTTGTAGATTTTCTAGTTCACCTTTTGACATTTGTTTCTTTTTCAATGATTTACTAAGTTTAATTTGCTCTTGTTTTTCTGCTCTAACAATTTCGAGTCCATAACTATGCTCGTCAGAAAACCAATCAGGTGATTCACCTTTTGTCAAATTTGAAAAGCAGCTATTTACAAATTTTTCCAGTATTTCTTTTGCTATATATTCTTCTGTTTTTTTCATTTATTGTTACCTTATTAAAAGTCAATTCCGATGTACTTGAGTGGGTATCGCATTTCATAATATGCATTCATAAAGTAATCGTCATAGTTCCATTTAGATTCTTCTAAGTCTTCGCTTAAGAAGACTTTACAATAATTCTCAAAGAAAATTATAAGCTTATCTAATAAATCATCAATATAGCCAACTTTAATAATTAGCCAATCTCCAGCAAACATCCCATTTTTATATTCAGTTTGTGAAGTTCCCCTTTCAATGGAAGCAACATTGGCAGGATACAGTTTTTTCAATGTTCTATAAGATTCGATTGAATTATGTTTCAAAAAATTATTTATCTTGTGCAACATATTGTATGCATTGTATTTAGACAAATCTTTAATCTTAATACCACCTCTTTCTTTTAATAATCCATCAGAAAATTTGAAGAAAGAGTCAATATTAAAATCAGTTCCTTTATAGCCGGTTTCTGTCATAACATAAAGTGTAAATCTGTCTATTTCTGTAGTAACCTTCATAATAAATTGGCAGTACAAAGAATTAATTATTCGATTATACTTATCAATTCTTCTTATACCATCCATTTTAGCTTCAATATCTATTTCATCGTAATCATCTTCGCTTGATGTAAACATTAGACTATTTAAGCGTGAATCTTCTTCTACTTCTTTTGGTGTTCTTATTTTTTCAAAAATAGACTTATATTCATTAACCCAATCATTTTTCAGTTCATTTATGAGATCCCTAAAAATATTTATCTTGTAATCATGACGTTTGATTTTTTCAGGAAGAAAATAAACTGAATTTCTTTGTTTAAATAATCCATTAGGCAAAAAATCGGTTATACCAACCGATTGACATGCTTTTTTATATCTTTTTGTATCAATATTTAATCTGCCTTTTTTCTTGTGAAAACCCCAAAATTCATACTCAAGTAAAGACTCTGAAGTCCAGGCTGGTTTAGATTCATATTTAGAGTAGTCGAATCTTTCTACTTTTCTATCTTTTTTCATATTGATTCTCCTTTCATCAACCCTTTGAGATTGGAGCAATCATAAACAAAGTTGAAGTATGAACCACTCCTTCATAAAATGAACATAGGCTCAGCATAATCTGTACTATCGTTATGCTTTTCTTCATTGATATTATAACATGATGAAAAGCAAATTTCTACATGGTTTTTATAATTAGTCATGAGGGTACAATTATTAATTTTAGACTAATAGAATGATCCACTTTTTTAGCGGATCTTATAAATTGTTAAGTCGCATTGATTTTTAATCTTTCATAAAATTGACACAAGTATTTTTATATGAGGACTATGTAGTATTTATTAAAAGTATAAGTCTTATATGTCGAAATCAGATTATAGTTTAATTACCTCTTTATATAATTCTGCACAAACACCATAATCTTCCTGATTTAATAAATCGTACTGAGGATTAGACAGCACAATAACATTTAAATCAATATTAGAATAACTGCTACGATCAAAACCTACAAGTGAAGTGATTATTTGACCATTTGGTGGTAAATGATCAAATATTAATCTAAATATCTCTCGCTTGTTAGTTTCATCCAGATCTGCATTGTTAGGAGTGTCAAAAATTACCGGATATATCACAGAATTGGGATTAAATTCATACTTTGTCTTTAAAAGCATTAACAACCATGCAACTGTTGAAATATTTGTCTCAGTGCCATCTGATCCCAATTTATCTGACGCTTTAGTTCCTTCTTTAATAGAGAGACCTGTTATCTTGTATTCTAACAGCAACTTATTGAACTCTTCGGAGTAAAAATTATCCACTTCTTGTCTTTGTTTTTGAAACTTCTTAAGATTGTTGCTGATTTCTTTTGTTTCTTCAATTATTGAATCCATTTCAATCTGAACTTCACCTATTTGATTAATTATATTACTTTCAATCTCTTTCAATCCCAGAACTTTCAAACCATCTTTAACTTCCTTTGAACTATTAAAAATCTCATCTTCAATCGCTTTTGCTTCAAGTTGAATCCTAGCATAGTGTGAGTTCTCAAGTTCTATGGTTCTATTAACATCAGCTAGCTGTTCTTCAATTGAAAGCCTTTGAATTCCATAGCCATCTATATGCTTCACACGGTGAAAATAATAAGATTGATCATCCGAAATTGTGGTATCACAATAAGGACTTGTATGAGTCTTTAAAACCTTACGAACATTACTTTTCTCGTCCGATATAACGAGATCCAAGTCCTTTAATAACTGCTCCAATTCGACGCGTATATTATGAGCTTTCATTAAGGCTCTTCTGTGTTTATTCAGACTATTTGATACTTTCTTATATCGTTGCTCATGTTGGCTAATTTTCAATTTCAAGTCTTTGATATTTAAAATTGAGCTACCTTTCGAAGTTACCTCTTTACTCATTTCAGTTAACACTTTTGCTCTGTCTTCCAACACTTTTCTTCTTAAATTACTCTTTCTTAATTTTTCTTTAAACTCATTCTCGTAATCACTTCCAACACCTAAATGAGAATAAATTAACTCTGAATAATAAGATGCTGGAAAAGCAGATAAATTGTTAAATGTTCTGAATTCTGTCAGATTTATTTCCTTTTGCTCTATAAACACTAGATATTTGAACTGCTCTTTCTAAACTTGGATAATTTCTTCCCTTTTCATAATGAATGATCATAATTCTAGAAACGCCTAGTTTTTCAGCTAATTCTTCTTGACTGATGCCTTTTTTCTCTCTGATTTCTCTTAAATTCAAATAAAGTGACATAAAATACTCCTTATCTATTGATGGTAAGTAATAACTTACGTATAATCTATTTATGTAAGTTATTACTTACACTTTGAATTAAAAATTAAATGCCTTATTAAGCATTTAAAAAAATATGGTGCCAATTGAAACCCATCCTTAATCGTTTTTTTGACCTTTGTGTACCTAAACTACTATAAAATTGACCTTTTTGAGTAATTGTTGGTATCTGGTGGTAACTGTGGGTATCGGTGGGGAGATATAGACTTTTTTTACCCCAATAGTCTCCAAATTTTATCACTTAGTATTTCAATATTTTGCTCATCCAATGCTTCACTTGTATATACAAAAACTTCAGGTTTATTTAATAATATTTTTTTAATGTTTTCAATTTGAGTGCTTTTTTCCGCTCTACTTCTCTTTAAACTATTATGGCAGTTTGGGCAAAGTTTTACCAAATTACCTAAGTTATCATACCTCTCTTCGTTATGAACAGAAATGACATGATGTATTTCAAAGTATTGTCGCCCATCTGGTTTTGTATATGTAGTTGTTGTTCCACAACAAGCACATTTGTTTTCTTCTAAATTATCAAAAATAATTCTAATACTTTGCTTTCTATTAGGCATAGTAGTAGAGTCCTTATTAAAACCTAAACTATTTCTCAAAAGATTAATATCACTTTCTTCTAATTTTCTTTTAAAAATATTATTATTATAAAAGTTAAGCATTTTATTAAATGTAACTTTATCCGTCATTGGTGGAATTGGAACCAATGAATAAATTACGTTATCTTTAGAATAAGTATCACTAATATTTTGTGAGTATGCATTACTAAAAATTTCAGATTTATATCTATTAATAAATCCAATATGATAAGTATACCAAAATAAATTAATTCTAAATTGAGTATTTTTTTCTTTTGAGTTTGGTTGAGTTTCTCTGGGGTTAAAGTTCAAATATTGAGTAGGTATCTCAATTTGGTTTGCAAAAATCAATATTCTTTTTAATTCCATTTCGTTTTCATAATAATAGTCTTGTGCAATGAATTTAGCCGAAAGATCTATACTACCTCTTGTTTCAGCAAAGCCACGAACAAATGATTTTTTACTATCATTAAGACCACTTTCATATATCCAATCTGATTTCATTAACTTTTTATAAACCAAATTATTAAATGTTTCTAGCGACATTCTTTCATTATTTCTAATATAGAACCTTAATTCTAACGCAATTTCTTGGTCTGTTTTTAATCTATTTTTATTAACTCTATGGATAATCCAGTTTCTATAACCACTTTTTACGTTATAAAGTTCTACGAGTTCTTCTGCTAATTCTACAAAATCATATTGTATTAGTGCTTTTGATACTTTAAAAGAAGTATATCCACAAAAGAAATCATCATCAACCTTTTTAATGCGACTAAATAATACACCAAACAAAAATGGTTCAATATTAAACCTTAGTAAGTCAGTTGAGTCAATAAAAACATCAATTGATTTTTTACTCATAACTTTTACCTCATTTCGCGCAAATTATGAGTTTATTATATCATTTTTATATAATTTATGCTATTTCCTAAAATTAAAACAACAAAACTTAATATTTTTATATAATTTTTTAAGAGCTTATATTTTAAATCTCTTCATTGCTATTTTATAAAATGATAAATTATTTTCAATGCCAATAAAATTTCGTTTTAAATTTATAGCTGCAACTCCAGTAGTTCCGCTACCCATAAATGGATCTAAAATTACATCATTATAATTGGTGTGTATTTCTATTATTTTCTCCATCAATTTTAAACTTTTTTGAGTAGGGTGGCCTGTTTTTTCTTTACCTGAGACCAGAGATGTTTCAAAAACAGATCTTAAGTAAGGTTCATTATTTGGTTTATTAAAAATCCACTTTGCACCTTTTTTAACTCCCCACACTGCAAACTCCATATCTTGGACATATCTTCTATTAATATTTCTAGGCATTGGATTTGTTTTTTTCCAGACAATTATATCTTTAACTTCAATTCCATTTTTATTCATTTCATCAATTATGTAACTTATATATAAATATGAGCAGAAAATAATGAAAGATCCATTTTCATCCAAGATTTCTGAGTAATCTTTTATCCATGAAACCAAATCAAATTTCTTATCCCATTCTCCAAAGTCTACGCCTTTTCTCGGTGATGCCATAGTACTAAAATTATTTTCCTTAGATATGTTGTATGGCGGATCCGTTATTATATGATTTACTTTGATATTATTCTTTTTTAATTCTTTTACAAAAGCGAATGAATCTGCCAAATAAACCTTTATATGATCTTTTTCAATTCTTTTATCCAAATATGCATTATTTATTGCTTCCCCTATCGCTTTACCCATAAAAGGTGGTACAGCATTACCTATTTGCCTACAGACACTTGTTTTTGGTCCAGTAAAAACGAATGAGTCATCGAAACTTTGAATTCTAGCTGCTTCTCTAGGTGTTATTGCTCGATGTAAAAATGGGTGAGAATTTCTACCGTTAGAGGGTGTATCAAACCTTGTATCAATTGTAGGGCTTATATCATCCCATTTTAGTCTTGACCATGTTGTTGTGAATTTTTGTTTGCCGTGTAATTCAACAGGGATAGATGATTTATCTCCTTCAGGTGGAACCATTTTAAGTTTCTTTATAGCCAGGGGACTGTGTGATGTAGCTTTATGGTTATAAACTTTTTTTCTTCTTAGTTTCTTTTGATATTCAGAATCATAGTTATTGATATATTCAGATTCATCTTCTCCTTCACCTGAATTGAGATAAGATAAATCAGAGATAGCATCTCTAACAGTTACTTTAGTTTTATTTACTCCTACTGGTAACGAAATGCCACGAGATAGTGAACCAATTATAATAGCTCTCTCTCTATTTTGTGGCACACCAAAATCTTTTGCATTTAATACTCCAGTATTAAGTATATATCCCATTTGTTCAAATTTCTCTTCAATTTGTTTTATGAAATAACCTTTTGCGGCATTTAACAAATTCTTAACATTTTCAATGACAAATACTTCTGGCCTTATTTCATCAACTATTTTTAGATATTCTAAAAACAGAAAGTTTCTTGGATCATCTAGCCCTAATTGTTTCCCCTTAAGGCTAAATCCTTGGCAAGGTGGCCCCCCAATAATCATATTTACGCCAAGTTCTTTAGCTTTTCTAATTACTTTGTTTTTAATGTTTAAATCAGTTATATCTCCAACTATTCCTTCAGCAGTTGGAATATTTAAATTAAAAGTATTTATAGCATTTCTATCAAAATCCAAACCTAAAACTGTCGTAAAATTTTCATTTTTATCTATACCATAGGAAAAACCACCAGCACCGCAAAACAAGTCAAGAATCTTAAATTTCATAGGTTATTACCTCCTTAGTTGAGGAACGGTATTTCGTTCCCTCACATTATATCATCATTATTCTTTTTTTCCAATATAAAAAGCACAAAATCTAATTTTTTTGTATAGTTTTACATTTTATTTGTATTTGTTATCTTCGCATTCAATATTTTTAATTATTTTTGAGAGTTCGTATTCCTGTCAGCCTGTATTTATTAATTCAAACTGCCAACTTTTGAGTAAACGTAAAATATTAACACCCTACCCAATTCAATCGATTTAAATTAAACTCTTATCATAAATAAAAGGTAGGAGTTTTAAAATGGGAAAATATAAATCAGATTATGACAGACTAGAAACAGTGAAGGAATTCAAGGTGAGTAAATTATCTATTCGTGCATTCGCCATTAAGAAGGGTATGTCTAGAGAAACACTCAGGGATTGGGTAAATGCTTATGATAATGTAGATGGTTCATTTGTTAAACTAAATAAAGTTATGGGTGCATCCGATGATGATGCACTACTGTCTAATGATGATGTTGTCTTAAATTTATTGAAACCTGAACATATACTTAAGAAAAGTAGACATTTTAGTCGCTTTGATCACTCGATTGTTGTTATTGAGTTTGACACTTTAAAAATATCTACATCACTTGAACAGGCACTCGCTATTTTGGAGAAATATTATGATCGATTTAAGTGAAGTTAAAAACATATATTTATATACATCAAAAGTGGATATGCGAATGGGTATTTCAAAGATTGAAGCGATACTTTCTTTATCGTTTACCCTAATTGAGATGTTAAATGCTTGCTATATCTTTGTTTCTAATAATAGACGTCAAATAAAAATTTATTATGAAAATGAATTAGGTAACCCTGAAGTTCGATTAATTAAATCATACATCCAAAGTTATTCATGTCGATGAAACAACACTGGTGGTAAGTAAAAAACCAGAATCAGACGTCACCAGAAAAAAGAGTTATGTCTATCTTTATGCTTCTAGTTTTTATGAACATCAAATTCATATCTATGATTTTCATGAATCACGTGCGATTCATCTAACCGCCTCCTGGCTAAAGGACTATATGGGATATGTGGTTTGTGATGACTATGCTGGTTATAATAAACTTAAAAAAGATTACCCCAATATTAAACTTCAAAGGTGTTGGGCTCATGCTAGACGTAAATTCACAGATATCTTAAAATCTATACCTAAGGACCAAATTAAAGATACCACTTCCTTTAAAATTGTTGAACTTATCGGTCAATTATTTAAGTTTGAAGCACTTTATAAAGAAACGGATGTACCAGTATCTGATATTTTAAATCGTAGATTTATTGACCAAACCCCAATCATAAATGCTTTAAAGCTTTATATATTTGAGACACCCTTAAGTCCGAATTCTTTAATTGAATCTGCAATCAAATATGTACGTAGTATTTGGAGTGATCTCTTAGAATATTTTAATCACCCTTTTTTAGAAATATCTAACAATATTTCAGAACGTGCCATAAAACCGTTTGTTATTAACAGAAAAGTATTCATGACTGCTGGCTCTTATGCAGGTCTAGATACACTACAACCATCTTTTCTGTTTTCAGAACAGCACTTATTAATCATTTAGATATTCAAAAGTACTTGATATATTTACTGGATAATTTAGGTAAAACTGATTTGGTGGATTTGTTACCTTATTCTGATAAACTACCAAAATATATATTCTCGAAACTTTAAGTCTGCCTAACTCCGCCAATGGCGGATATCAACCCTTAAGTAAAAATCACCTCCTTACAGGTGATTTTTTGTTATCGGAGTATGGGCGTATATTTTATGCTTACAATGGATTTTTGAATATAGGAGAAACTTCCCTTTCTGCTCGAAAAAAAGGCCTGACACATATTGTATCAAACCTATTACTTTTAATTGTGTGGAAACACTAATAGTGATACAAATAGGCTAAATTACCGAAGTGAGTATGCTAAAAGTGATACAAAATTTATGACTTACGAGACTCGAAAATGTGTAAAAAAGCCCACTTTCGCGAGCTTAAATACTTATTGATATTCTCATTATTTTAAATGTTTTTCACAATATTCTTTAATAAGTAGAGTTATCGCTACATCTTCTCCAAATACAGGATAAGAATTTTCATAACTTCCTTCAGTTCCAATAACAGTAACATACTTCGCTCCATTATTAATTAAATAAAGAACTTTTTTGTTGTCCCAAGCAAAATAACCTCTACAAAATAACATTAACCAATCATTTGAAGGTTTAGCAAAATATACAATGTCGGAATCAGAAAACTTATTCGTATAATCTTTAGTTCTCCAATTTTTTTCAGTATATACTCTAATAATTTTTTCTCTAAGATCTTGCAATGTAGTTCCTTTGCCGCTTGTTTTATATTCTGAATTAAAAAATTCACCTTCTACTATTAAACTAGGAAATGCTTTGTATATAGCTAGAAGAAGATTTGGTTTATCAGCTTTTACAATAGAAGCACTAATCTTATTACTATTAGCATTATAATAATTTTTTATTTCCTTGTCTGTTATTTCATATCCACATGAACTTACAGCCTTTTTGAACGCTACTTCTTTGTTATATAGTTCTTCTTTTGCTTTTTTATTAGCAATAAAATTCACAATTCTTCTTTCTTCTTGTGTAGAAGCTTGTTTTGAACCATTAAAAAAATCATCACTTATATTAGTAAATTTACAAAATGCCAAAAACTCAATTTTAGACATTTTTCTTTTTTCGTTCAATATATCTTGAATTTCTTTTTCTGTATACCCAAATTCAATAGCAAATTTTTCTGCACTAATGTTAAGTGCTTCTATAATATCTCTAATTGTAAACATTATTAAACACACTCCTTTATATATCTTATTTATATTTTATCATCTTTCATAAAAAAAACAAATCCTTCCAAAGAAAGAAAATAAATTTATAGCTAATAAGAGATAAAAAGTTGGAGATTATGAACTTAATGGATTTTTACTTTATGAACCATTTGTATCAAAGTTTTATTTCTCAAAAGTAGGGTTTTTGCATATTTTCGAGTCTCGCAAATCAGTCAGTTTTTGTTTCGATACCCACTACAAAAAACATAAATTGATACAACACTTTCAACAAGTGATACCAACCAAATCGCAAAAAGTTTTAAAATATGGACTTTTTAGACTTAAAATGCCCTTAAAAAGCAAAAAAAAGACTGATAAAGTGTATCAATCTTTTAGTTTCATAATGTCTTGTCCGTACAAAGTTTCACCCGTTAAATCTTAATAATATACCTTGTTTCACCTCAATACCGCACAAAGTTTATCTATTAGGTGTTTTTTTTACGTTCTATTTTATTATACTATACTTTTTCCTTTAAGCATAATCATCAATTCCATCTCCACCAGTCCATTCTAAACCCTGTTCCAATGTATAGTATTTTTCAGCACCTTGCTCTTCAAAATAACTACCTTTACTTTCGTGTATGAAAAAACCATCTTCGTATGTTACTGTTGCTAAAGCAAATTGCTTCATAAAACTTTTTTCATTAAATGTCATAACATAAAGAGTTTTTCCATCTTCTGATAATGCTCGCTTCATAACCACACTTTCTCCATACTTATTAGTAGAAAAAACTACATCTTGTTTTAGGTTATCAAAATATACTTTTAGTGGATTGTTAATATTTGACTCTGGACATTGAGGGAATAAAGATGGGGTATTCCATTTTTTTTGTATAACATTCTTTGTTAATGATTCTCCGGTCGATTCAAATTTATCACTTGTTTCAAAAACCCACTCTCCTAATTTACCACCTTTAGGCATACTATCACTCTTTGCCCATTCTAGAAGTCTTTCAAGCGTTGCCTTAGCTTCTTCAGGAGTTACCCTTCTCATCCATTCAAAATTCGGGTCTTGTGATGTATCACTAATGCATGAAGGGTCTTTTAAAAATTCTTCAATAGAGCCACATTGTATTTCAATTCTTCTTTTTGTTATCGGGTTATTTAAGATGTTTTCTAGTTTCGTTAACCATCTTAAATTTTCCGGTCTATTGTTTTGTCTATTCGTGTCAATATGATCAACAATATGTTGAGATGTATCTGGTTCTCCATGAAAGGCAAAACAAACAATTCTATGAATGGTTTCTCCTGCTATTGCCAAGTATCCTTTTGAATTAACTTTACCAAATGTCCAAACTTCATCAGTTGGTCTTTTTCTTTCATTATTACGTGCGTGTTTAAAGATAGCTCCATTATCGCGAACGGAGTACTTCTCACCCTTATAATCAATTGTTACCTCTCTAGAATATTTCTCAATCATATCTTCCTACCTAAATCGAATTTTATCTATTATACTATACTTTTTAAGTTTAAGTTTAATTAACGGCTCTATATTTTTTGGGATAACAGTCTTTAAATTCAGCAATTCTTTTATTTATATCTTTATTATCATTCATTTATTCTATCTATTTGTGTTATAAAGTTATATGAATTATACCATAATACATACTTTATTTCCATTAAATCCTGTATTGTTTTACAGTATATCTTATGGAACTATATATGGGTTCAAATTATAATAGTGTGAATTAAAATGTAATCGTGTAAATTGTAAGGTAATCGTTAAATTGTAAGGTATGATTTTTCTATTTCTATCTATTTTTGTCATTATATCATCCATTTGGTGCGAATTAAATTATTTGTCTATTCTAGCAGAAAGGACAAATCACCCTATCTACCAAACAAAAAAGGCCTGATACTTTTGTATCAAACCTATTCTATCAACTTGGAGCAAGCGAGGGGAATCGAACCCCCAATATTTGCTTGGGAAGCAAAAGTTAT
>ENA-UOOK01000725-UOOK01000725.1-fermentation-metagenome-genome-assembly--contig:-NODE-725-length-43974-cov-10.838384_pt1 | contig 43974 bp, 41 predicted proteins | sample MGYA00245777_ERZ724023 | MGnify/ENA primary metagenome ERZ724023 (study PRJEB28704, sample SAMN03018312) | fermentation metagenome | biome: anthropogenic terrestrial biome; feature: soil; material...
CTTGAATTATAACTATGTTTAGACATTTCTTGAATTATAACTATGTTTAGACATTTCTTGAATTATAACTATGTTTAGACATTCCTTGAATTATAACTATGTTTAGACATTCCTTGAATTATATTATCTCTTTTTCCCATCCTGTGGCATCTCCTTTTATGCTCAAACCTGATATTTGAATAAATAACGAATAACTTTGTTACTCATTTAATACTGCTGATATTTTGAAAAATCTTAGGTTTTTCATCTAGAAGGATAAAAATGTCAATCTGCATCCAAAAATAAACCATGTTATCTAGACATCTTCAAGAAGGGCAGATGTAAGAAATTCTAAAACATCAGGTATGAGCTGATAAATATTAAAAACAGGAAACATAAACAAATATTTATAGTAGTTAACTCTATAATAGTCCTTCGAGTGATTAAATGGTAGATGAAAATGGTTCAGTTATGGAGATTTCTAACACAAATAGTGAAATTCCTGTAATTATGGGATCAAAAGAACATGAAATGATAGAATTGTTTAGAAAAATTAATATCAGTAGGCCAATTGCTCTTACGCTTGCAAGCCTTGCAAAAGGAGGGGAGGTTTCATCTAGGACAATTGAAACGTTATCAGGTCTGAGACAGCCTGAAGTCAGCATTGCAATGCGATATCTCCGAGAAAACAACTGGATTGGTGTCCGAGAAGAGAAAAAATCGAAAAGTAAAGGCAGGCCAATCAAGCTATATAGACTTATAGTTCCAATGGATTGCATTATCAGCAAGATTGAAGAAGAAATCATAGCCGAAAACAGAATCATGCTCAGAAATATAGAGCGCCTGAAAAATCTTGCCTGAAATTCTTCAAGGGATTTATCCTTACCCTAACTCTTTTCTCTTGGCTAATAATCCTTTGTTACATTGGATACTCCATAAGTATCCTTTATTGAAGTTTTTCTGTTAAAAAAGCATTTTTAAGTCTATTACGTTTATCTGAATTCTCGTTCTTTCCAGTCAATTCGTTTTTTAAAAAGCAAACAAAGAGAGTCAAAAGTGTAATAAGAGACTTGTAGTAAGAGACCAAAAACATCGGACGGATAAATCTAAAAACAAATGCGTTCAAGAAAGGAACAAAAAGACTCAGAATGAGACAGATACTAAAAGAGTAACAAACTTATTTAATTATTGGATTGTGAAAAAACTATTAATTTGTGGTGGGCCCGCTGCGATTCGAACGCAGGACCTCACGGTTATCAGCCGTGCGCTCCACCAAGCTAAGCTACGGGCCCAATATCAGGTTTTTTAGAATTATCGAGGTTGAAAAGCTTTCTCGGAAAAGCGTCCCAATCCGACAACACTTCTAATACTCAATTTACTACTTATAGCTTTTGCTTGAAGACTTTAAGCTCCTAACTCTCAAAATTTTATTTAAAGAAAAATAAGCCCTAGTGGCGACAGCTTTATATAAGATACCGAGTGTATGAGGGTTGCTGATAAAGAAAAGCCTGACATGGGCCGGTAGATCAGGGGAAGATCGCTACCTTGGCATGGTAGAGGCCTCGGGTTCAATTCCCGACCGGTCCATATTCTTTTCTAATTAAATGTGTAATTAAGCAGAACCCTTTATAGTTTTTAATCCCATTACTTCTATTAAGATTTTAGAGATCGGTTCCTGGATTTGATAACATTATGACCAATCAGGAAGGGTTTCTGTAGATAATCATATTTGTCAGTTTCTTTATATTCCTGGCAGGTTATACAACTCTTGCCATTACGTATATTACCCTGTGTTATTTTAAAAATAAGTCATTCCACAAAGTAATTTTGCTTGCAGGGATAGTATTCAACTTTGCCATATTAATGAATATGGATGATATCTCCTGGCTAATAATAGGAACTTTGTTTTTTGCAGTGCCGATGACTGTTCTTGCCCCACTAATTCTTATTCCTGACCATCTTAAATCCATTCCGAGTTTTCCTTGGATTCTGATATGTTATTCAATTATAGCGGTTCTGGACATAATTCTTCCATTTATACTGATCATAACCGAAATTTCAATGATTCCATTTATATACTGGGATACTCCACTTTCGAATGGCCTTGTATATATATGCCTGACAATAGGTTACTTTGGAATAGCAGTAATTATCTATCAACTAATTAATAGGCTTCATGGAGTGTCTTTTTCTTCTCTGAAGGTCACTGAATAGTATCTCAAAGTGACTTTTTATGAATATATTTTTCAAAAGATTGTAATTCACTAATAAGTTAATATAAAGACACCTGCCTTCGAGCTCTTTTTAGTTTTTCCTTCTTTTTAGATGGCTACGTACAGGCCGGCGTGAACAATAATACTGCCTTTTGAGAAAAACCGGTTTATAAAAACCAGTCCTCTGGCTGGTAATGATGACTATCATTTCCTCACAAAAAAGTAGGTAAAATGAAACGCAGTAAAACGTTTCATTTTAGTTTTCACCTGATCATTTTGGAAGCTTTGTATAAATAAGTGCACAGATCAGGCATAATAAGAGCATACCTATTGCACCATAAACAGGAGAAATCTCGGGGAGTTTTATTTTTTCGTTCTGCTCTTTATCCAGCCCTGTGTTCAACCCTGTAGTTTCATTACCTTCTTCTCCTTGAAGAGCCCGTGTTTCCAGACCATTTTCCTCTTCGGAAATATTTCCGGAGATACCTTTTGCCTTACCTGTTATAGCAAAAGAGGAGAAGCCCGGAACATCGGCTGTGAAGTACAGGAATTTATCATCTTCTCCTATCAGGTTGACTGGTATTTGTTTCCATTTTTTATCGCTGTACCTGTTCAGGGTGATCGAGTCCTGATCTATACTTTTATCCTCAAGCCAGGTTTTTTCAACTTTGAAACAGATAACCGGATTTGCAATATTCTTTGAGGTCGCATACCCGCTATTTCCAACCCAGACATTAAAAGACTTGTAAACCTCTCCTTCAGGCAGTTCGGAAACCAGTGTGGACTTCTTTTTTAATTGCTCAACAATGGTTGTGGTCTTGCCTGCGTTTTTGATCGCATCAAAGCTCACATACACAACACAGGTAGCATTCTTTGTAAAATCAAACTTCACAGCCTTGCCGTTTGTTATGAATAACTGGGAAAGTTCCTTTACTTCAACATTCCTGGCAGGCTCAGGAGATCCCCCTCCTCCGCCGCCACCGCTGCTGCGTCCTCCTGAACTCCCACCACTGCTGCTCCCTCCTGAACTTTCCTCTTCCAGCACATTTATTGTATCGGTTTTTGAAGCCGTACCGTTTGCATTGACCGCTGTCAGTTTAGCGGTGTAAGTCCCTGCGGCAGTATACACATAAACAAAACTTGGGTCGGTTGAATCCACAATTCCGTCACTGTTAACATCCCAGCTTCTCGATGTTGCATTTTTCGAAAGATCGGTAAAGGTCACTGAAAGAGGGGGATAGCCACTGGTAGGACTTGTGCTGAAATCGGCTTCAGGAAGGATAGCAATTTGCTTTTCCAGCACAGTTATCACATCAGTTTTCCAGGCTGTACCGTTTGCATTACTTACTGTCAGGTTGACAGTATAGGCTCCTGGATTTTCATAAACATAAACCGGATTCTTGACAGTAGAGTCAGGTTGTCCATTGTTATCAAAGTCCCAGCTCAAAGAATCTGCATTTTGTGAAAGGTCGGTGAACTGGACAGAGAGAGGAGCATTCCCACTGGTCGTACTTGCCTTGAAATTTGCTGCAGGAAAAACCGGTTCAGGTTTCTTCATAGGAGTTACCAGAGGCAGGTAATCAATTACACCTTCATAGATCTGATATGCTTCTTCTGCAATGCCGTCACCGTTTGTATCAAGATGAGTCTGAGAAAAACCGTCTCCCGAAGGAGATCCCCAGAAGTTGCCCCCTATGTACGGACCTCCTATAATGTTTTTACCCGAAGTCATTTTAGTGTTTAAGATGAGATCCCAATCCTCTTCTACCTTCAGATTAACATCGTTACTGAAATAGTTGTTATAAATTGAAGCAGAATCATGGTATACATAGATGCCCACGCCACAGTTTTTGAACGTATTCCCGGTAACAACGTGACCACCTCCCCCAGAAAGAAGAAATATTCCCTCTCCGCAGTTTTGGAACGTGTTTCCAGTAATTTCATTATTCATGCTGTCAAACGTTGATACTCCGGTCGGGCTCCCTGTAAAGAGGTTATTCATTATTACCTGATTTCCATAAATATAGTTGATACCAATACTTACGCCACAGCCGTTGAACCTGTTATTCCTGATTGTGCATAATACGCCGTCCTCGTCAAAGTTTACTCCCTGAGTAATTGTCAGCCCTTCAATTTTCGCTTGTCTGAGAATATCAAAACCACCCACAGAAGGATACCCAGAAGCCCCTTTTATTGTCACGGATTTGTCCAGCTGGATACGTTCATCAGGGTAAGTCCCGGGATTTACTATTATCGTATCCCCATCAACCGCATCACGTAACGCAGCCTGGATAGTTGTATAATTTCCAGGCCCGTCATCATCAACATAGATCGTCGCAGCTGCCGCACTGCCGGCAAAGACCTGAAATGAAAGAACCAGTGTAAATAAAATAGATAATACTCTTTTCACTTTCCACAAAATAAAAACCCCTACAAACTTTTTAGTATCTAAACATCAATAGTTGCCGCAAATTCCATTTTAACTGCATAAGATGCATAGCATGGTTACGATACTTGATTTAAAGGATTAAAGTATCTTGTACCATGCTTTTCGATATTTTAGAATAACTTATTTTACGAGGTCGGCAATACGATATAAAATTAACTAAATTGTTCTGCATTCGACTGAAAGTTGTAATTTTTGTATGTATTTAATAAGAATAAGCTATAATTTTTTTCATAATGCACACAAAACATTCAAAAATAAACAGATAATATATGATTTATATAATCCAGGTTATATAATATATAGAAAATTATCTATTTTATTTGGGTCGTAGTGTTGGGTCGTAGTGTACAGAAAATATGAAATTTAGTATTCAGGTAAAAGAAGCGTTTTCGATACCTGTGAGTTTTTTCAGGGTAGCTGCCGATAGCATAAAATATATTATTTAAAGCGACGGAGGCAGACATATGGAAAATACAGCTACAGAATATAATGCTGTAGAATATGAGGTACTTCAGGTTCCCTGGTGGCTGGTCGTACTGGAAGGAATTTTTGTCGTAATCATAGGCTTATTTCTGCTATTTTCACCTGTAGAAACAACCATAACGCTGGTTCAGATACTTGGAATATTCTGGCTTCTCGGAGGGGCTCTTTCAATCCTATCGCTGCTAGTAGACAGAGAGAACCCGGGATGGAAACTGCTCTCTGGCATCATGGGCATTCTTATTGGACTTCTGGTATTCGTGTACCCTCTCATTCCTTTTGCAGTTCTGGCGCTTTTTGTTATTATACTCGGGATCGGGAGTATAATATATGGTGCAATCAGACTTGTCTGGGCACTCAAGGGAGGAGGATTGGGAATGGCGGTTCTCGGGCTCCTGACTATCGCTATCGGAATACTCCTGCTGGTTAATCCTCTTGCAGGTGCCATCATCCTGCCGTGGATGTATGGCATTTTCCTTGTGGCAGGCGGAATTGCAGCATTACTTAGCGGGCTTAAAATGAAGTCCAGGAAAAATATTTCATATACGGGATAAGGTTTCCAGTTAACTGGAGATCAAAAGACATTTTCAGCTGTATATGAGCACATGATTATCAGATCACTATCCAGTCCATGGGTATTGCCAAACTTTTAAACACTCCACATTTATAAATATTTAGAGAACCTAAAGAACTTACATGCGGAAAATTCCAGCAGCGATTACAGCAGCGATAACAGGACTGGTTCTCCTTTCCTTCATCCTTTCAATCTATTTTTACCCGCAGGTACCTGAACAGATGGCAACTCACTGGAACTCTCAGGGAGAAGTAAATGGCTATATGTCGAAACTCTGGGGGCTCTTTTTCATGCCGTTAGTGATAACAGGCATTGTAATTATGTTCCTGACAATTCCGAAAATTGACCCGAAGAAAGAAAATATAGAAAAATTCAGGAAATATTATGACGGATTTATAGTGATACTGGTTCTATTTATGGTCGCTGTCCACCTCCAGATACTTCTCTGGAACGCGGGAATTAAGATCAGCCCCAATTCTGTGCTTCCGCTAGGGATAGGGCTTCTGTTTTATTACATAGGAATCCTTACCGAGAATGCAGAGAGGAACTGGTTTATAGGCATCAGGACACCCTGGACTCTCAGCAGCGAGAGGGTATGGAAAAGGACTAACCGGCTTGGAGGGAAATTAATCAAGATTGCAGGAATATCTGCAATGCTCGGGGCTTTTTTCCCGGAATATGCAATCTACTTTATTCTTGTGCCTATAATCATTGTAGTCGGGATTACTGTTGTTTACTCATATATCGAATACCAAAAAGAAATTAAAGAAAAATAAGCAGAACTAAAAGAGAAGACTAGGACTAAAAAAGAAGACTGATGGATAAGACTAACAGAAATCAAAATTCTAAACCAGAACTTAAAAAGTAAGATTTAAAGCTTCCCGCGATTCTTATTTACTGGAACCTTTTTTTAACCGATTTCAAGCGCCTTTTTTATCAGTACGTTTATCTAACATGCTCTCGTTTTGTCGTATTGATCGTTATGACTGAAGATGCAATAAAAAATTCGGATAAAAAAGTCGAAAAAGGAGATGCAGTATCCGTTCATTATGTGGGAAAACTGGAGGATGGCACGGTTTTCGACACATCGGAAAAGGAAGCGGCCTTAGATGCAGGGATATACAACGAAATGAGGGATTACAAACCCCTGACATTTACCGTGGGAGCAGGGCAGATGATTAAAGGCTTTGACGAGGGTGTTGTCGGAATGAAAATGGGAGAGGAAAAAACCCTTAAAATCCCTCCAGAAGAAGCATATGGGGAACACATGGAAGAGTATGTAAGGGAACTGCCACGAAATGCTGTTAATTTTATTCCGGAAGTAGGAATGCAGCTGGCTACGGAGACAGGACTCAGGGGCACTATAACAGAAGTAAGCGAGGAAAATTTTGTTGTGGATTTCAACCACTCACTTGCGGGCAAGACACTGATATTTAAAGTAAAAGTCGTTTCATTGGAGGCATGAAAAAAAATGAGGGCCGGGAGAAATACAATTTATTTTATGACAATACTGCTTCTGGTGAGCACAATTTTTATAAGCGGATGCACTGATAACGGGATCGGAGAAGGGAGAGCCGTAAAGTCAGGCGATACTGTCCAGGTAGATTATACAGCAAAGTTCGAAAACGGCACAGTTTTTGACACTTCAATAGAAGAGGTAGCAAAGGAAGCAGGCATATATGACGCACGGAGAGAATATATCCCCCTTAACTTTACTGTTGGATCTGATCAGGTAATCAAGGGCTTTGACGAAGGACTGATCGGAATGAAAAAAGGAGAAGAGAAAAACCTGACCATTCCTCCTGAGAAAGCTTATGGAGAATACAACGAAAGCTGGGTCCAGGCAGTCCCTCTTGAGGAACTGAACATGCCAGAGAAACCTGAAGTAGGACAGGTATACAGCAGCATATACGGAGGCCAGTTCAAAGTCATTGCTGTAAATGAAACGCATGTTACTTTTGACCCTAACCCCGAACTCGCAGGCAAGACTCTTGTTTTCGATATAAAGCTTGTATCAATCAAGTAAATTTTAAACAAATTGAACCGGTTTAAAACCCGGCCACATTTCTTTAAAAAAGATGCGTCCTTCTGGTGGCCAGAGAAAGTTTCAGGATTGCCGGGAAGCCTATAAAAAAATAAACAGGAGAAAGGATAATGGAGAACTCTCGTACTGTCAAAAAGGGAGATTATCTCCTTATTGACTATACTGGAAAATTTGAGGACGGAACAGTATTTGACACCACTATAAAAGAAAAAGCTCTTGAAGCTGGAATATACAGTGAAGAAAAGGAATACAGGCCTTTCTTTTTCAGGACAGATACCCGGCAGGTGATAAAAGGAATTGAAACAGGGGTGCTTGGAATGAGGGAAGGAGAAGAAAAAACCCTTAAAATCCCCCCTGGAGAAGCCTACGGAGAATATAAAGATTATCTCGTCCAGAAAATCCCTCTTTCCCGGCTTGAACTGAAGGAACCCCCAGAACCAGGAAAAATTATCATAACCCCTGGAGGAAGAATAGTTAAAGTGCTTGATTCCAACGAAACTTACGCTACCATTGACTTCAACCATGAGCTTGCAGGCAAAACTCTGATCCTTGAAATAAAAATTGTCTCCTTTGTGAACAGACCTTTAAATGCAAACTGATCCGGAGACAGCTGATCTTGAAATATAGATGATCTTGAAATATAGATGATCTTGAAATAAGCTGATCTTGAAATAGATTTATCTTCACAACAATTCAATATAAGTTAATTTCAAGATAATATAAGTTAATTTCAAGATAATATAAGTTAATTTCAAGATCCACAGACCGGGCAGTGTTGGAATATGGAAAAGGAAGAGAAAGTCGTGGTAGTGCTGCTTGTTATGACATTATTCTCTCTTTCGACAGCATATGTATTTTTCGGGTCCGAACTTGCAGAAGCCGGACAAAAATCAGGGGGAGAAGCCTTGCAGTACACCCACGAATCCGAAGTTGGGGAAAAAGTTACTCTTGATGCCGAGGTTTTAAGCAAGCGATTTACATACAAGGGAGAACACCTGCTTTTAGAGGTGGACTTTGACTCAGAAGTCCTGAGCGTATTTATTCCGAAGACAGCTGGTGCTGAAGCCCTGAACGGCTCAATCAATGAAGGGGATTTCATAGGCATAACTGGTATTATCTCTGAATATAAGGGGAAAAAAGAGATAAGGGTGGAAAGAAAAGAAGATATTACTCTAAAGAAAGATATTATTATGAAATAACAGGTAGAAGGCCTTAATCAGAAAAATCATTATCAATAAACTTCAAAAAAGAAGAACAGATCGATAACAATATATTCATAAAATAACATTGGGAAAAATATGAAAGCATGTATTATGTGCGGAGGCACAGGGACAAGGCTCAGGCCGCTGACCTTCAAACATCCGAAACCGAGCATACCGATTCTCAATAAACCGTCAGTCCGGCACCTGATAGAGCACCTTTCAAGGGAAGGGTTCAATGAAATAGTGATGACCCTTGGATATATGGGAGAACACATAGAAGAACAGCTTGGAGACGGACACATATTCGGGGTACATATCGATTATGTGTATGAAAAAGAAAAAATGGGGACCGCAGGCGGGGTTAAAAATGCTGAAAAGTATTTGAAAAGTGAGCCTTTTATCGTGCTTGGGGGAGACCACGTACTTAACCTTGACCTGAGGGAGATGTATCGTTTTCACGAGAGTAATGACTCGATAGTGACTATAGGGCTCCTTTCCATTGATGACCCCAGGGAATTCGGGATTGCAGATATGGATATAAATAACCGGATCCACCGCTTCCTTGAAAAACCCAAATCCGGGCAGATATTCAGCAACCTCGCAAGTACAGGCATTTACATCTGCGACCCTGAAATCTTTGACTGGATCCCTGAGAATAAAAAGTATGATTTTGCAAAAGACCTTTTCCCTTCCCTGCTTGCAGCAGATGAAAAAATTAATGGCATGCTTGTCCGGGGAAAATGGACTGATGTAGGGAGTTCGGCGGCTTACAGGCAGGCACAGCGCTGGATGCTTGATGCCCTTCCAGGGACAACCATAGAAGGAAACTTTACAACAAGAAATGCAAGGATACGCGGTCCTTTATCCATAGGAAACAATGTATCCATAGGTTCGAATTCCTCACTCGTCGGGCCGATTGTTATAGGGGAAAACACTGTAATCGGTACCAATGTCCTTGTCGGGCCTTACAGCGTGATAGGTGCAAATTGCACTATCGATGACAATGCAAGGATTCTTTCGTCCTATCTTTTTGATAATGTATCCATAGGAAAAGGCTCCAATATCTCGGGGGCTGTTGTTGCTGACGAAACAGTCACAGGAGAAAAGTGCAACCTTGAGAATGGAACAGTAATAGGGCATAAAGTGGTCATAGGAGATAACTCCACCATACATTCGGGAGTAAAAGTCTGGCCAGAAGTGGTAATCGAAAAGGATTCCAGTATAAAGGAAACAATTATTAATACTAATTATGATGCCGCTCAAGAGGGATCGTAAATACAGGGTTAAAACCAGTGTTCCAGATAAGATGCATATTTCTTGTAAGATGTATTTTCGGATCTGTTCCAGACTCAAGTAATTATAACCAGGTAATTACTCGTGATCTGGAATAAGGATCTCTTTGGACAGGTTTTTTAGATACAGGTTTCTTGAAAATTCAGTTTGAATATTTAAGGCTCCTTATTTTTACTAATCGCGTTAAAAAGTCACATAAGAAGTATTAATTTTTTAAGATTTAGTAAAGCTCTTATAATATCAGCTGCTATAATAGCAGCGAATACTTATTAATATTAGTTATGTAGTTGAAAGGAAGGTCTAATCCGATAAACCTCGTCTTTTCTGTGCTGTTTATTGTATATTGGAAAAAGGCTTTTTTAAAAACATATCTATAAAAAAATAACGTAAGAGATTTCAATGACCAGATATAAAAAATGGCTTATTGGGTCGCTGGTTATAAGCGCAGTATCAATTGCCCTGGTTACATGCCTGACCTTCAATTCAGAGACTGTTGAAGCTCTAAGAAAGATTAAACTTGAGTATATTCTGGCAGCCGTACTCCTTCACATTATCTCATATCTCATCTGGGGACTGCGGACCCGTGCTCTCTGTAAAGCCCTGGGATACAGGATAAGTGTCCTGAAAGTAATGGAAATAGTCATCTCAAGTACCTTTGTGGCTGGGATTACTCCTTCTTCTGCAGGCGGAGAGTTTTTGAGAGTCCACAGCCTGAGCAGGAACAGAATTCCTCTTGGGAGGGCTACTGCAATTGTTGTAGGGGAACGTCTTATTGATGCGATTTTCATCTTTTGCTGTTTGCCTTTTGCGTTCTATGTCCTCGGAGACGTTCTTTCGGATTATAAGTTCGATGCAGCTTTCTTGATAGCAAACGTCCTTGTTTTTGTGCTCCTCGTTTTCTTTATATATGGAGTATGGAAACCCGAAAAAGTAAAACATATAACCCGCAGGCTGACAGGCAGGCTTGCTCCCTTTTTTGGAAAAAAGACCGATGCTGCAATTTCGCACCTCATGGAACAGATAGACAGGGAAATAGACCATTTTCATGACAGCGTAAGGGTCTTTTTTTCGGAAGGAAAAAAAGGGCTGCTATGGGGAATTCTCTATACTTTTATTTTCTGGATCGTAGACTATTCACTGCTCATATTGATCCTTATGGGCCTTTCACGGACTCCTTCCATTACCACTGTCTTTGCAGCCCAGGTGCTTCTGTCTGTCATAATGGTAATACCTGCAACTCCCGGAGCAAGCGGGGTTGCTGAATTAGGAGCAGCGTCAATCTTTTCTATTTTCGTAGATTCGTCCATTCTTGGAATTACCGTACTAGCCTGGAGAGCCCTGACATATCATATGAACCTTCTAGTAGGAGGGCTCGTTAGTATGAAAATGATTAAAGACACGAACCTGTTTAAAAAACTGATAGGAGATCCTGTAGAATCCCAGCACAGCGCATGAAAAAATATCTCAAATGGGTTTACAAAAGGGTTTACAGAAGCCTCCGTAAGGCAGGGAGAATTTCAGCCAGAAGACCAGTATAAATTTATATTTCATTCTCACAAAACCTTTATGCTATGCTCTCCAGAGAAGTCGTCTTTGAGGTCATGAGAAAAAGCGTGCACCTGGTCTCAATCTTCATAGTGCTCATTTACGAATTTTTCGGAAAAGATGCAATTCTCTGGGTGTTAATGCTGTTCCTGGTAACTGTCCTTTTCCTGGAATACTTCCGGCTCGAAAAAGACATGAAAATTCCTTTTTTTTATATGATGTACAGGGAACATGAAGCCAAAAGCCTCGGAGGGCACATCTATTTCGCTCTCGGTGCAATTGCAGCAATCTCCCTCTTCAACAGGGAAATCGCTTATGCTGCAGTCCTTATGACCACCTTCGGAGACCTGGCTGCAGCCCTGATAGGAAAGTTCTACGGAAAAAGAAGGATTTTCAGAGAAGTCTTTAAAAATGATAAATCTCTTGAAGGCTCAGCTTCCGAGTTCATAACCGACCTGCTTGTCGGACTCGCGATAACCGGAGACCCGATTGTATCCCTGGTTATGGCTTTTATTGCAACCCTCACAGAAACCGCAGTAAACAAGATAGACGATAACCTCATAGTGCCCATTTTTTCCGGCTTCTTCGGGCAGATTACCCTGCTTCTTCTGGGGAATTTATAAAAAATTTCAAAGAAACTCCAGTCAAAGAGACAATCCCTGGAGAATCCCATAAAAACTTAAAAATTTTTCATGCTGTTTTTATTATTCCAGACCCTTTCCATAAAACTCCACAGGCGGTGGTATCCGAACAGCTTCGACCCACTTTGCTAAAGACCTGGGAACAGTAAATGGTTCATCCCCAAATACTTCGTGCACTAATTGAGAAGGACCAGAGATCGATACCCCATATTGAGACGGCGGGCCTACTAATTCAAATCCCAATCCGGTCAGTGCTTTAACCGCTTCATCCTGGGTCTCTTTAGTTGCCGCATATCGAGTGAAATTACGATCTTCTGATGGCTCTTTTAGAAGGATCGATTCCCCCGTTGCAGAACGGAAGATAACATCCACGATAATCATGCTACTATATTATGTTTAACTTATGCTACTTCAACCTTGCTTCTGCTGTATTTTGGGAGACCCAGCACGACTTGTTGCCTCCAAAAAGGTCACCCTTTGCATAATTCACTGCTCGGCAGCTTCCGGCACACCTGGGAAGCCAAGTACAGGTGGAACAGTTACCATGCAGGTCCGATACTCTCAGGCTCCTAAAATAATTCAGGAAACGTGAGCGGTACCAGACATCACGAAATGAGGCAGAGCGAACGTTATCTGCCCGTACACCCTCAAAGAAATGACATGTAAGTACTTCTCCGGTAGGAGTGATAGTTCCATACTCAACTGCACCACCGCATTTAAGGGGTGTCTCAGGTACTAGAGGATCTGGACACAGGCATCCATCAAGCATATCCTCAAATTCAAGTGGTGAAATCTGAAGTCTGGTACGTCCCCTCATATCATGAAGATACTGGACTATTTCCTTGACCTGTGCTAAGGGAACCTCCATATCTTTATGCAGTTGTCCTCGACCTTTTGGTACAAAAGGGATAAGCCGAAATGCTGTAGCTCCGAGTCGCTCTGTAAGTGCCACAATTTCTGGAATATCTTTGATATTTATAGTTGAGAGCACAGTGCCAATAGTGACCTGATGCCCTTCTGCAACCAGGGCCTGGATACCTTCAATACATTTAGTAAACGCTTTTTGCCCTGGGCGCAGGATATCATAGATCTCAGGTCTTGAACCATCAAGGCTCACCTGTACATCCGCATCCAGGTTCATGAGGTGATGAGCAATCTGAGGTGTTATGAGAGTCCCGTTTGTTGCCACCTGGACACCCATCCCTAATTCTCGAACCTTTTCTGCAATGGTAAAAAAATCCGGACGCAGCAAAGGCTCTCCACCGCTAAAGGCTATATTTTTTACCCCAAAAGCAGCAAGTTCCTCTGCTAGCTCAAGGCACTTGCTGGTGGAAAGTTCTTCTTCCAGTCCAGGGCCTGCACCGACTACACAGTGCAGACACCGGAGATTGCATGCTGAAGTAATCTCCCAGAAAATGCTCTGCGGCGGCTGGACAGGAACCGGCAGGGCAGGAACCCCACGCCACCAGATAAGTTCTCTTTCGGTAAATATCCTGAGGAGTTCCATAACCCTTGGTTTGATAACTTCGGACCCACCAGCATCAGGATATAACTCCATGATATGACCAATAATATCCGAAAGTTGTGTTACGCCGTCTGCGAGTCGGAGAACTTCAGCTGCCTGCCTGTTCAATCGAATAGGCCTGGCCATGAGGTGATTTGTTGTGATATAATCTTCCTCATTCCCGGATTCCTGAAGAGGATATGGAAAATATGGAAAATCATTATCATTTAGATTGTTTATTATCAGCATCTAATACCCACCTGAAAGAACCCGGGAGAGAATTCCTCCCGGATATCCAGAATGTTTTATTCTTTTGCGCTGGGGTCAAATGCACCTTTCTTACAGCCCTTGACGCTGGGGAACCCGGAATATTCACCGGCCATGCCCAGCTCTTCCAGGGCAGCGCAGTAAGCCTCTTCTGCAGCCTGGAGCGCATACTGGTGTGCATCCTCAGGACTTAATTCATCCTGCTTGCCATAGGTCATCCATGCTTCAGCGGTTGATTTTGGGACCATAATCGTGACTGGGACAAGGGGGTCCTCAGACTCTGGAACAACAACTGGCGGGATAACAATTGGACCAGGGCAAGCAGGCGGCATAATTGGAGCAGGTAAACACCGGCTGGGAGCAAGATGACATACGGGAGCAAGTGGACATGTCGGACCGCGTAGACACTGGATGGGACCACGGAGACATTGAATGGGACCACGGAGACACTGAATGGGACCACGGAGACACTGGATGGGACCACGGGGACATGTTGGAGCTGGACATATTATCTGCGGAGCACGTAGACATATTATCTGCGGAGCACGTAAACACACTGAAGGTGCCACTTTGTTCACTGCAGCTCCTATATCGATCATACCAGCTCCAGTGGCGCTGTCAGAGCCAGCCCCGACAGATGTCCCGCACGGACTAAAACCCTGAGTTACATCAATAGCAGTATCCATAAGCGTCTGCTTAATCTCGGCTGGGGTAAGGCTCGACTTGGCATTCAGAAGCAAAGCAGCCCCACCAGCCACCATAGGAGCCGCACTTGAAGTGCCACTAGCGACAAGCCATCCATCAGCTGACCCTGTCTCATCACCATTGGGGAAATTGCTGCCGCTGAAAAGACCATCAAATTCGGCACCTTTCTGTGTGGGCATGACAATGAAGATCCCATGGGGCAAGTGGCCTACGATTCCACTTATATCAGGGCAATGTCGATTAGGATAAAGAGAATTAACACCACTTGATGCATAAGTCGCAGCTTCCCATGTTCCGTCCTGGCGGGGGTAAGCCCCTCCTACAGATATGACCTCAGGCATGCAGCCAGGCCACCCTATGGGACACCCATTGCCGCAGGCAAAGACCACAGTAATGCCTGATTTCACTGCGGCCTGAATTTCAGCCTCAAGGACAGGGTCACGGGGTTGCCCCCAGCTACATGTGATAACCTTAACTCCAAGAGAAACTGCCAGACGAAATGCGGCAACTGATGCCCAATTGTACCCATCAATCATCTTTACAAAATGGAGCTCACACTCAGGAGCAATTGCCAGAAGGTTCGATGCTATGCCTGTTCCATGGCCGATTTCATCCTTAGTGGAGTCACCTACCGCAGCATGAACTGTGATATTATATCCACGCCCGGAATAATAGTCATGATCTGCCACAAATCCGGAGTCTATCATCGCAACTTTCACTCCGGTACCCCGGAAGCCTCGGGTATGAGCAGCATCCGCATTGGTCAGACGTGATATATCGGCTGGAGGCCTGAGATGATAATAAGACAGTGCAGGCATTTGCCCTTCACCAGAGAGGAAATACCCCGTCGGAGGAATATAAAGGGTATCAACCAATGGCGCCAATTCCACAGGCACTTCTGGTGTCTTGTTCATGAAGAAGGGATTTATCTCAGCTGCCATTTCCCTGCCATAGAATGTCTTAACAGGCCGCTGAACTATCTCTGTATTGAAATATTTCTTATATAGTTCCCCTGTTCCGACTATAGATATTCCAAACTGACTGCGAGCAATCACGGAAAAACCTGCGTCGCTTAATTTCTTGCACGCCTCCTCCACATCAGAAGCTTCTGCCTGGTAAAAGAAAAGTTTTTTTGCATCCAGTGGAGCTGTATTCTTCATTAACGATGTTCCTGTCTTCGAACGGAGCACTACTTCAGCATAAATCTGCTTATCTACCTTACCATCTGTCATTGGTTACTTCACCTTAAAGTCCGCACAGCATACGTTTAGTTTACGCATTAAAGAAAAAAGTAAATTAATAAAAAACAAAGTAATAAAAAGAGAAAGGTAAACAGAAGAGACTCAGGCAGTTTTCTCTTCCGTTTCTGTTTCACCCTGGGCTTGCGTAAGCCTCCTCATTTCCCTTATGCGCCTGATAATAATTTCTCCAAGGTAAATTGCAAGGGCTGTAAGAAGCACATACATTTTCAGGCTAACCTGTTCATCTGATACTTTTTGGGAGTTCTGTCTGGCATCTTTCAGGATAGAGGCTCTTGCTTCCTTTTCAGTATAGATCTTGCCTCCGGTAGCAGCAATGAGAGGTTCAATATCTTTATTGTGCCCTACATCACGGTACTCAAGAGCATAATTTACTGCAAGCGGATAACCGGAAATGTCGTGAATCCCGATATTTACAGGGTTTACACTTGATTCATATGTGTTTCTGCCTGTAAGGGCAAGGTCAAGCTGAGCTCCATCCAGTTTAAGCTGCGGGATTCCCTCATCGTACATAATAAGGGTGAGACCGGAAGGGGTGCCAAGCCATGTGTCAGGAGCATCGACAACAGCTCCCTCTTCTGCCTGGGGGTTTCCGATTGCCCAGTTAGCCGTACCTGAAATCAGTTTGCTGTTTGACCCGCTATAAAGAGCCGAAGCCCAGCGAGTAGCTTCTCCTCCACCATTATCCGTGGTAAAGGCTGCAACGCGCCCGAGACCAAAGCGCCACGTGGTAAGCACAGGCTGTCCGGTAACCGTGATAACCAGGCGTTCAGCCCCAGCTTTTGGAGTAACCTGGTTATATCCTGTGACACTCGCGTTAGTAAGGTTTACACCCCTGGTAATGAAATGGTCAGGAGAGTATTCAAGAAGTAAATATGACCCAAGCTCCTCGGGTTCCTCTTCTTTTGGTTCCTCAGCAGGCTCAGAAGGCTTTTCAAATACGATATTTGCCCTCTCACCCATATCGATATGTTGATAGTTGCCTTCAAGCCCGATCTCTTTCATCAGCTTTTCAGCATAGTAGTTTCGGGCCTTGTCAGCCTGAGAGGGAGCAGGAGAGCGGATATGGATAAAGTAAAGGTTTACACCCATGTCCTTCAGCTCCTGTGCAGCCTGAACACTCTTGTCATAAGACGCCTCAATTCCTCCGTCAGAGATTACAATAGCATCAAGCTCACCGTCTTCTTTACCTTCAAGAGCCTGTTTTGCAATCCCAAGCCCCTGGTCCAGAGATGTTTCAGTCTCATTAGTTGGGGTCAGCTTCGAAACTTTATCTTTTAGAATGGCGAGGTTTTGAGGAAGCCCCATATATACAAACCCACCGGAAACATCGTAAGCCGCGTTGCCGAATGCTATAACAGCAACATTTGCATCTTTCAGGTTGTCGTTCTCGAGGATCTTAACGGCATTTGAAAGGATATCTGCCTGAGTCTTGTGAGCAACTGTACTTGGAGAGACGTCAAGGATCAGAACAAGATTTCTACCTCCCTTAAACTCGGAAGGCTTTGAAATCACAGGCAGGACTTCTTCAAGGGAAGAATTAAGATAGTTTCCGAAGTTGTAAGCCCTATCTCCTCCGACTACAATGAGCCCGCCTCCATTACTTACATAGTTTTTAATTTCTTTTATCTGAGCCTCGGAAAATGAATTTATATACTGGTTATCAAGAACCAGGACCTTACTATCCGTGATATTCGCAGCTCCGGGATAGCCATTTGCAACCGAGACTTCGTAAAGGTTGCTCAGGACTTTAGCAAGAGGAGAGCCTGTCTCGCCTGTAACGAGTGTGATTTTAGGTTTGGGGATCACATAAATGGACTTGTAGAACTCATTATTAATTTCTTTTAAATCCCCTCCGGATATATCACTGATCTTTACACTGATATTATGAGCACCGAGAGTGGTGAAAGCCTGGTTAATCGGAATGGTATTATTCCTGGTATTCTGATTGAACTGCCTGCTCTGGGAAATCTGTCCGTCCACAAACACTTCAAGGAAATAACTGACGCTCTGTTCTGACGCCTGGCGGACAACTATATCAAACTCGTTCTGGTTGTCCACGACCACTTTCTTGTCCCCTGTAATCTCAACACTGAGGTCGTTTGATTCAAGCTCTGGCTGGACAAGATAGACCGTAGTATTTGTTTCTTTTGCAAATTCCAGAGCTTCCGTCAAATCCTTTCCAGAGTTGCTGTTTCCATCGGTAACAAGCACTATCTGGTTCCCAAGCCCGGAGTACTGAGTCACAGCATCCCCTAGAGTGGTCTTTTCCCCGGTCAGCTGCATGAGAATGGTAGGGGTATTTGCCGTAAGAGACTCATACAGATCGGTACCTGCCCCTTCAGGGAAAATCCCCATACTTGCAGTCTGGTCCTGAACAAGCACGAGTGAAGGATCTTCTTCACTGGTGGTCTGGGTAACCGTTGTATAGGGTGAAGCCAGGGCAAGGACAAGGAGAATGGCAACAAGCATTCTCCATTCCACAATTTTTGTTTTAGTCTTCCGCAGGAGATAAAAACCAGCAACAACGACTGGAATAATGAGCAAGAGCATCTCAGGGCTTTCAAGGGAGATATTCACAGCTCACCCCTCCCGCGGACGATAAGGATTTCAAGCAGCATAAGCAGGAACAGAATTCCTATAAGATAATTGGTAATATCATTTTTTGCAGTATAGGTATCGGACCTGACAAGCCTGGGCTCATCCTTTTCAACTGAACGGCTGATAAGTTCCGAGGCGTCTACTGTAGTATTTGATTCCCTGTCATCATACAGATTGACTGCAATCCTCTTGCCGGAAACTTCGTATATTCCCACCTCGTCGTAAAGCAAACTGTTTGCTGTCATGGTCTTTGTAGGAGTACGGATTTCCTGTGTTTTTGAAAGGGACGTCAGGGTACCTGTTTCAAGGTTGTACTCTGAAATATCACCGATGCCTCCGAGCCATTCAACGAGTTTTATCCAGAAGACCGGATACTCAGGCAGGTTATGGAAATTGTTCCAGGCTCCGTCGCCGAGCTCGTCATCAAGCCCCATATAGAAGATAGTCCCTTTACCTGCCTGCCAGTAACTCAGCATAGGAATACCGGTTTCCGTGGCTACCAGGGTTGTAGAACCTGTCCTTTCAGTTGCGTTCATGTATTTGTGGACCGAGATTTCTTCAAATTTCATATCCTGTGTGATACTGCTCTTGAGAGTTTCTTCAACCTCAAGCCCGTTTTTCGCCTCTTCAATTCCTATAGGTTTTACAGGCAGGAGTTTAACAAGGTCAACCTCGGTATTATCAGGGGCAAGGGCTTCACTTGCAATAAAGACCGCATTGCCTCCATTCCGCACGTAAGTTTCTATGCTTTCCACAGAGCTGTTAGCAATCGGAGTTTGTTTCTGGGCAAGCACGACAAGGGTATAATTATTAAGGGAAGAAGGCACAGATTTCCGGATTTCCAGGTCAATGTTAGGGAGCAATGAGAGTGCTGTTTTTGAAGGCAGCTTTCCATTATCCGTAACATAGAGGATGCGCTGTCCTGAAGTATCCGGGATGGAAATATAAGCCCTGTTATCAACATCCAGGTCATCATCAACATTTAGACTGATTGTAGTAACACCGGGCCCCAGGTTTGCAAGTGTGAACTGGTTTGTGCCGCCTGCAGGGACATCAAGAGTAAATGACTTGGAAGCATTTCCCGAAGTCCCTCTCCCTGTACTAATTTCAACGGTTTTACTTTCGCTCCTGTAGTTTTTGACCACACCTGTATAGCCGTATTTTCCATCAGTAGCTTCAATCCAGCCGTTAATGATTCCTATATTTTCTGCAGGCTTTCCGACCTTTACGAAATTAACCTCAAGACCGTAGGACTCAGCCAGGTTTTTGGAAGATACAGGGTCATCTCCTGCCCAATTCGTAAAGTCTGAGATGACAATTATCCTGCCCCCTTCTTTAGAGAGGAGGCGCATGCCCGTAGAAATAGCTGCAGACAGATCTGCAGTGCCAGCTCCGGGTTTGACCTTATTAAAGATTTCTCCGGCAGCCGAAGCGCTTCCGCCTTCAAGGGCAAGCTGGGGAGTGTTGGAAGCAAGGATTATGCTGTTTTTCTTGCTCACATAACTGTCAGCAATTTTAACTGCATCTTCAAAACGGGAATCTACATGCATACTTGCCGAAGTATCCAGGACAAGTACCGTATGCTCTCCGCTAAGGGGCTCTTCTGAGGTATAATAGTAACCTGCCGCACCAATGGAAAGAAGTATCAGCATAAGGAGCTGGATCAGGAAAAGAGGGTCACGCACAACTTTTGTAAGAGAAGCATAAACCCTCTTTCGTTCCCTATCAAGTTTGAGGACAAACATCAATGAGGGAATTGAAAGCACAGCCGGCTTTGGGCGGAGCATGTAAATAATAATAAGCGGGATGACACTCAGGAGAGCGATAAGAGCAAGGGGGGTTTGAAAAGGCATTTTTTAGCGTCTCCTTCTCCTGATTGTATGGTAGAAAGCATTAAAGACAGGAGTATCGGTTGTAAAAGTGTAGAACTCGGCTCCGACTTTCATACAGGTTTTTTTAATTCTTGCACTGTGGTCGTCAAGCTTCTTGATGTAGCGTTCCTTGAACTTATCACTTATATAAGTCCTTATTTCCTCTCCGGTTTCAAGGTCTATAAGCTTGCTGTTGCCCTGAAGAGGGAGCACTTTTTCCGTAGGGTCGAGCACCTGTATGACAATAAGGTCATGGTCGGAAAGCCTGTACAGGGCTGTTTCTATTGCCTCAGGCTCCTGCATAAAGTCGGAAATAAGGATTACAAGGGACCTGGACTTAATTTCCCGGCTGTACTTTATAACAGCTTCCCCTATGGAAGTCTTTCCGGAAAGCTCAAGTTCGCTGAGCCGGTCGATTGCCCGCATAAGGTTCTTCCTGCCCCTGCTGGGTTTATTGATATCAATTTCATCCGTAAAAGTGGAAATGGCAAACCTGTCATTATATTTGGTCACCATATAAGCAAAGCCTGCAGCAAGCATGGCGGAATACTCGAATTTTGAGGTCCCTTTTTCGGGATAGTCCATACTTTTGCTGGCGTCCAGAAGGATATGGGTTGTAAGGGTCTTTTCTTCCTCAAACTGCCTTACATAGAGCTTTTCAGTCCTCGCATAAGCCTTCCAGTCTATATCTTTCAAAGCATCGCTTGAGTCGTATTCCCTGAACCCGATAGTATCGATACCGTGTCCGCTTCGGGTTGACGGACGGTTTCCGGCATAGACCGTAGATACCCTCTTCCTCACCGAAAAAGTAAAGCGGTCAAGCTGCTTGAAAAAGTCCGTTTCGATTTTTTGTTTTGTGCGAGTCATTCTGGATCGTCAACCGAAAAGCCCGGTTCTGCCGGACCTGGAAAAACCTGGGGGTTTTAATTTTTTCTTATATCCTGCACGGTAATCTCTAAGAACCTGCTCGATTACAGGTATTTCAGATTCCAGCAGGTTTACAAACTCTCATTTCTAGGGTGTTTTACCGGCTTCATTTTACTTTCTTTATTACCGGCTTCATTTTATCTTCTTTATTATTTCTTCAATGGCCTGGTCGGGGGTCATCCCGCTTCTTTCGGCTTCAAAGGTAAGGATCAGCCTGTGGCGGAGGACAGGGTAAGCCATGTAATCAATATCCTCCTTGCTCACGAAGTTCCTGCCCTGTATAAGTGCCCTTGCCTTTGCTGCAAGGATTAAGCCGATGGATGCACGGGGAGAAGCACCGTACTCAATGTGCTCTTTGTCTTTGCGTGTCATTGCCACAATATTAAGGACGCGCTCCTTGAGTTCTTCCGAAATAGGGACCTGCCGGGTAAGTTTCTGTAAATCAAGAAGTGTGGATTTGTCCAGCCCCTTGGTGATCTTCGGGGCCTCTGACTTCGTGTACCGGTTTATAATCTCCATTTCTTCTTCATAGGTAGGATAGTCTACAAGGATCTTCAAGAGGAAGCGGTCTAACTGGGCTTCGGGAAGGGGATAAGTTCCCTCCATTTCTATGGGGTTCTGGGTAGCAAGAATAAAGAATGGTCGGTCGAGCAGGAAGGTATCGTTTCCGACCGTCACCTGTTTTTCCTGCATGGCTTCAAGCAGGGCGGACTGGGTTTTAGGTGAAGCACGGTTGATTTCATCTGCAAGCACGATGTTTGCAAAGACAGGTCCGGGTTCAAATTTGAACTCTTTTTTGTTGTCTTTCTCCTGAATCACATTAGTCCCTGTAATGTCAGAAGGCATAAGGTCAGGAGTACACTGAATTCTGCTGAACTTCAGGTTCATCGCCTTTGAGATCGTGGAGATCATCAGAGTTTTTCCAAGCCCGGGATTGCTCTCCACAAGGGCATGCCCTTCACAGAGGATTGAGATTATGATCTCTTCTACAACCCTGTTCTGACCCACTATTACATTTCCTATCTCTTCAAAGAAACTTTTGAAAATCCTGCCTGCGTTCTGGTAGGTCGTTAAGGCCTGCCCTGAATCGGTATTAGTCTCATTCATTTCTGCTTCACCCTTTGAATCGCTGTTTTTAGCGGGTCCCGATGCCCGCTCTGCTGAACCTTGTCCATTCCTTCGACAGAATGTATTTCAAAAACAGTCTGACTGTTACTCCAGATACAGCTGTTAATTTGTACAGTTTGTTATTCAAAAATTGCTTTCCGATAACTTTAGATTAAATGAATACAGGTAAGTCTAACTGCGGGTAAGTCTAATTAGGTGATTTTTGTATTATTCTTCTGCAAGTTGTTCAAAGTAACTCTGGATTACACTTCTGTACCCTTCAGGAAGGTTCTCATAATAAGACTGAGAAGCAATGGCTTCCGGGTTGTACATATCAGACTGGACAAATGATTCGTTACTCTGCTCTCCTTCTTCCTGTCTAGTAAAGCCCTGCCCCGAACCCGGAGGTATCTTTAAGTCCACATCCTTTCCCTCGACCACGATAACAGCAGGTTCTCCAAAAAGCTCATTATTGTCCTGCAAGTCTGTGGAAGTCCCGCCGTTTTCCTCTACAGAAACAAGGTCCGAATTAGAACCCGAGAAAGGAAGACTCTCTATCACTTCACTCATGTCGGTAGGGCTGATAGTTGACTGATATCCGGTATAGGCAACATAAGCCAGACATGTAACAGCAAATACGGTTATCAGAACATCCTTTGCAAGTTTTTTTCTGTTAAGGAAGACAGAGGATTTCACAGGCTTGGAGTCAATTATGACGCCGCCTATAAGGTCACGGACAATGATATTATCCGTATTTCTGTTGTCATAAGCTGTCCTCATCCTCTCTTTCAGTACAGGGTATTTTTCTTCTATCATGGAAATGGCATCTTTCTTTTCAGCCCTGTAATACCTGACTGCTGTCAGAATGAGCGAGAGAACAAAGTCAAGAATAATCAGCCCAAGAGTCTCAAAAACAATATCAGAACCAAGAATGCTGTATTTTGCACCGGTATAGGGTTCGAAGGCGGGAAACATTAAGAATATATCTCTCATGTTAAGGAGCACAAAAAGGGCGTAGAGAACCAGAAACGTTGCAAGAAGGTCTGTAAAAATATAGAGCCCTCTATACTTTTTCAGAGCCGATTCATGTTGGTTTACAATTTTTTCAATCTCCAGAGCCATTTTGCTCCCTTCTGCAACCGGATATTCCGGCGTTATTATACTTAAGAGTGTTATATGATAATAGATAAAGACATGTAAAGATACTATAGAAAGATATTACAGAAAGATACTATATAAATATAGTATATAAAGGTAATTTCCGAAGCCGAAGGTTTATGATTATCCGGAATCTTGATAGCTGCAGTAACTTTACAGCCAGAGTGTATCTTATTAGAGTATCTTAGTAGAAGTATCTTAGTAGATCCCTGTATAATTATATCCCTGTACTCAAGCCTGTTGAGCCTTAGTTCTTGAAAGCCGGATAGGAACCCAGTACTTTTAAAGTATTGGTTTTTGATTTTGTACCAGCTTTTGATTTTATATCTTCTAAGGCATCTTTTATAAGTGCGTCGCTTGTATGACCTTCAAAGTCGATAAAGAAGTAGTAATCTCCAAGCTCTTTTTTAGAAGGTCTTGATTCTATTTTTGTGAGATTAATCCCTCTTTTTGCAAAAGCTCCCAGAAGCTCGTACAATGCTCCAGGCCGGTCTTTTTCCAGATATACGATAAGAGATGTTTTGCAGGCAGGGAGATTTGCTTTTTCTTTCCCGGTTTCGGGTTCAGACTGCAACCCATATTCTGCACCAATACAGGGATTAAAGTACGATTCCCTATCAACTTTCGCAGTTTCGGCAGCCTGCTCCGATAAAATCTTTTCTTTGCCCCTAATTACAAGAAAACGGGTATAATTTTCTTTCCTGTCCTGGACATTTGAGAGCAGAACCTTGAGCCCGTATCGCTCTGCAGCTTCAGGGGATGCAATTGCTGCCATTTCCTCAAATTCCCCTGCCAGCCTGGCTGCATGAGAAGTGCTCCCCGTACTCCGAAGTTCAGCTTCAGGAAAATGCTTCTTCAGGAAACGCCTGCACTGGGCAAGCCCCTGTGGGTGAGAAAGGATGACCCTGATCTTCTCCGGTCCGCCTTTTGAGAGGAGGCAGTGCTCGATTTTGACGACTATTTCTCCAATAATGACAGCCTCGTTTTCAAGCAGCAGATCAAGGGTAACGCCTACCGAACCTTCAATAGAGTTTTCTACAGGGATTACTGAGATGTCTGCCGTTCCTTTAACTGCAGCCAGGAACGCATCTTCGATATCTGCGAAATAACGAAACTCTGCATCCCTCAGGTCATTTTTCAGAACCCATAATTTTGCAGCCTTTTCCGAATACGAGCCTTCAGGCCCCATTACGCCTATAATCATCTGATGGTTAATTGGGGGGATGGTAATAATAATTTTTGATAGCATAGCTGAGCCACCTGAGTTGCGCCACCCGAATTGCGATTCGGGAGCCCGCGGTCCTTTTCGCTCGCTCCGCTTCGCTCAAGAGGACTAAAAGAGGTTTAAATTAAGATATCTCTGCCCAGTACAATGCCATTCACTGTACCAAACCTTTCTTGTCACGCTCGACGACGGGGAGCGGTCTTTTCCGTGAGAAAGAAGAAAATAGACAAGTAGAAATTACATCTACTTTTACTACTTTTTCAAATTTCTTTTTTCTACTTCTCCTTCTTTCCACTTCTTTTTTCTTCAGTTTCGTCCCTCTTTTTTGGGGACGGCTGTCAGACGAGCTGGTGGAAGAATGAAGTCAGCAGCTTGAATATAATATATGGAAAAACGGAGGGCTTTATCTCCTCCTTAAAAACTAATTGAAAAAAATAAAAATTGGTTTTGAGAGATTCAGAACCCCTATAATCAAACGTATGGAGTTCATACAAATTCTATTATGTTTTACATTTACCTCAGTGTTTTCCAGATTGCAGCAATTTTATCTATATCGATATGTGTGTAGCCTTCTTCCTTTGTACCCCACCTGAGGCTGAGGACACCGTCACTGCACTCGGTAACAACCCCTTTATAAAGGGTTCTCCCTCCAATGTCAATTTCAACTTCTGTATCCAGATAATACTCTTCAATTAACGACTGTTTCATTAATTTCAACCCCCAAACTTACTTTTTCGAAACTTCATCCGAAAAAACAATTTTCAGAATATAGTTAGTATCAGGGAGGTATATTATAGCTTAAAAAACAGGGATTCTGAACATAGTTCAGGATAAACGGATAAAATACGATATATAAAAAACGAGATGCAAGGTTTTATCCTGCATCTCTCGTTTAAAGCTGCCAGGAGCTTACCACAAGCACAAAATCTCAGGCAGGCTCCCAAAAGTTAGAAACCATGACTGACAATTGGTTCTGAACCACCTGAGCCTTCGGATTCAGTTCTGGTTGATTACGATATATCCTGCGACATATTTTGTTCCGATACATTTTGTTCCGATACATTTTGTTCCGATACATTTTGTTCCGATACATTTTGTTCTGATTCGCTCAACTCTTTCTCAGGCTCTGCTCCAAATCCCGCTTCAGGTTCCACAGGAAGGTTGTCGAAAAACGGAATATCTGCGTCGGCAAACCATGTTTCAAGGAAACTCAAGAGATGGTACTTCATGAAAACAGAAAGGGGTACGCTCAGCAGCAGCAGAGTGACAAAGATAAACAGCAGCTCTATCAGGACAAAAGGAATCAGAAGTACCCAGACAAAAGTCTCTGATACAAATGCCGAGAATAGGAAATAAAGGACCACATCAATAATGAGAAAAGCAATAACTAACGCCAGCATCAGCAGCCCGAACAGGACAAATGCAAGGATACCGATTGCAATTCCGAGAAGGAACCTTATAAACCAGTAAACCAGCACTTCCTTCCAGCTTTTCCTGAAATTCCTGTAGACCATGCGGAAAGCCGAAAGAATTCCTGTTTCCCTGTAAATGGAAAGAGGGATTGCAAGGCTTAAGAAAGAGCTTATGACTGATCCTATAAGGGCAAGAAGGATAATTACACCAAAAAACCAGAGAATTCCACCTATGAAAGCAGGCAGGGCAAAGTCAGTGGACTCTGTAAGGACTATCGGAATCAAAGGCAGCAAAGTCAATAAGAATAGTACAAGAAAAACAAGTCCCAGGGCTAAACGTATCAGCAGGAGGTTGAAACCTTTTCTCATGAATTTTTTAAAGTAAGCCCAGAGGTGTACCTCATTCTTTACCAGGGCTTCCGCAAAAACAAACTCCATTACACTGGAAATATAAGAAAAAACCAGTATGAAAAGAATGAAGAAGATTACTATTGCAGCTATAATTGCCAGGGGTGATATAGATTCAATATAGCTAAGTCCAAGCCAGGATATGCCGGAAGGAAAGTCAGGTATCTCACCATGTTCAATATTCTCATAATTGTTTACAAAATCTTCGGAACCTGTTTGATAGTTAGCTCCTGGTCCTCCGTAATTGGATCCGATGCCAACGAAAAAGATGATAATTGCAAGTTTTACCCATTTCCAGAAATCAAAAGGCTCGAAAAGAGCTTTTCTTGTCCTTGAAAAAGCTCTATCTACCGCGTCTATTGCATACCAACTCATAATACATAATTTTATTTAGTAAATAAGTAATTATCCCAAAAATAAAAACGGTCAATTCTAAAATTATCCTTTGATTGTCATTTTTGAGCTTTCTGAGTGTCATAAGTTATGGGGGATCATTCATTTAGCAGATTTTTTCGATATATTTAGTTTTTCGACACCTTTAGTTCTCAAGACCTTGATAGAGCTTCAAAGCCGGAGACTACTTCAAACAGTTCTTCGTCGATTCCGCTCTGGCGCAAACGGTAGAAATCTCTGTTAAGATCCTCCAGCATTTCCTCTATATTCTGGTCAGCGCGCTGCATTGCTGCCAGGCGGCTTGCATTTTCACTTGCAAGAGATTCGGCGCACGCCCGGAAAAGCGAAACGAAAAGATATTCGCGGATGAGTGCCTTCAACGTCTCTGTGCTATCACCCATTACCTCAGGCAGGTTCCTGGTTGGCCAGGGAAGTTTAGCCAGATCACTCTGCCATGTTTCATCCAGTGGCAGCAGGCGCTGACTGACTGGCTCATAAGTAGCTCTGGTTTTATGGCGGTTGTAAAACAGGTAAAGTTCAGCATTCTCGTCCTGGCTGCGGAGCTTTTCACTTTCTACAAGAATCTGCCCTATAAGCGGAGTAACGGCTTTAATAGAATTAGGCACTGTAAAGAGTCCGACCAGTGGCAGATCCGCATCTGCCAGGCGCGAATAAACACGCTCCCCAACAGCCCAAATATGAGGTTTGACTGGCAAAGCTGCCAGTTCCTTGACCGCATAATCAGCTACAATATCATTAAACTGGCCTACAAGCCCCTGGTCCGAACCAAACACGACAGCACCAATAGAACCGGTATTCTTCTGCCTTATCCGCTCTACACGAGCAGAAGGTGCAATTTCCCGGAAACATACTTCCAACCCCAGTTCCACCGTGCGATAGTAATCAGACAATGCACTCACTGATTTTTCATATTGTCCTATACTCGAAGCCGCAAGGGCTTTCATAGTGCGGACTACGGATTGAAGATCGTTTGCCCTATCAATCTTTTTGCGCAGGCTTTCCGTGGTTTCACTCATAACTTATCCTTATTTTCCCGCTCTGATTTGACTTCGTTTCTGGCTTCTGGCTTTGATTTACTTTCAGTCTGGTATTCTGGCTTTGATTTACTTTCAGTTTTGACTTCCGGCTCAGACTCTGGTTTGGGCTCAGGCTGGAAGCTTTTTAGCGTTCTGCGTGCGATCTCGAGGATCGTTTCACGGTCCTTATCGCTCAATTCTGCATCGGCATCGAACCGCTCGCGTACTTCTGCCGGGATATCTTTTACCGCCTTACGCAGGGAATGCTCAGCTTCTGTCATCTGGTCAGGCGGCACATTGTCAAAGAGTTTTGCATCCAGCGCGAGCAGAATAAAGATTTGGTCAGGCACGGGTACAGGGGAGAATTCCGGCTGTTTAAGAATCTCGCGGATCCGCCTCCCATGCTCGATAACCTTGCGGGTGTTTTCATCTAACCTGGCGCCAAACCGGGTAAATGCTTCGAGTTCTTCAAACTGAGAATAGGCAAGCTTCAGGTCACCAGCCACCCCGCGGTAGGCAGCAAGCTGTGCTTTACCGCCTACGCGAGAAACGGATTTTCCGACATCAACTGCAGGGAGCACACCCAGTTCAAAAAGCGAAGGTGAAAGATAGATCTGCCCGTCTGTGATAGAAATCAGGTTGGTCGGAATATAGGCGGATATGTTCTGGGCTTCGGTTTCGATAATAGGAAGGGCAGTAAGCGAACCGCCTCCAAGTTCGTCAAGCAGGTGGGTTGCACGCTCAAGTAACCGTGAGTGGATATAAAAGATATCACCGGGATATGCTTCTCGCCCCGGAGGGCGGCGTAGCAGGAGGGAGAGTTCACGATAGGCACGCGCATGATTTGTTAAATCGTCGTAAACAATCAGCACATCTCTGTCCGATTCCATAAAATACTCTGCAATGCTGGTTGCTGCGTAAGGAGCAATATAGGTCAGACCGGAAGGGTCATTGCCTTCGGTCACGACGACAACGGTGTAATCCATAGAACCCTTTTCTCGCAAGGTCGCTACTGCCCTGGCAACTGCTGATGCACGCTGACCTATAGCACAATAAACGCAAAGGACATTGTAATCGCGCTGGTTAAGAATGGTATCGATAGCAATTGCGGTCTTGCCAGTCTGGCGGTCGCCCATAATCAACTCTCTCTGACCGCGTCCGACCGGTATTAACGCATCAATAACTTTGATGCCGGTCTGGAGAGGCACTGTGACCGGGGCACGGCCCATAATTGGTGCGCTGGGACGCTCGATAGGCAGGCGCTTGCTTGAGATCACAGGCCCTTTACCATCCAGCGGTCGGCCAAGAGGGTCTATGACACGACCGAGCAGTCCTTCGCCTACGGCCACATCCATAACCCTTCCAGTGCGTTCAACTTCATCTCCCGCATGCAGATGTGAGTATTCGCCCAGCAGAACGACACCGACTTCGTTTTCATCCACGTTAAATGCAATCCCAAATACCTCGCCTGGAAACTTTACCAGCTCTTCGTAACCCACACTGGGAAGACCGGAAACCCTGGCAATGTCAGTAGAGACTGTCATGATAGTGCCAATCTCCCTTGGAGTGAGCGTCTGAGTGAACGATTCACGCACCTGGCTTATTTTGTTAAAAGTGCTGTTAAATACATCCTTCAGGCTTTCAGGTTCCATATTCATTCACTCTTTGTCTGGTCTTCACTTTGGGGCTGCTCTTTCAGGAGCTCATCTATGCTTTTTTCCAGTGATGCGAGATAATCTGCGATGCTCCACGCCACTTTTTGTCCGTTTGCAGTTAACTCAATACCACTGACAAGGTCTGGCACGGTCTCAAACCTTGCTTGAACCTCGATACCAAGAGTTTCTTTAATCGTCTTTTTTACCAGGTCGCGCTGTGCCTGTGGGAGATCGAATGCCGTACGAATTAACACCGGGTTTGAAGACGTGTCAAGCGCAGAGACCAGCTTCTCTTTCTCATCCCCGTCCAGTTCGCGCAGCCTTTGAGCAAACACATTAACCGTGAGCTCTTCCAGACTCGCTCCAGCCAGATCTTTCAGCACTTTTCGTGAAATGGCAAAGACTTCCTGCTGAGCCCGGAGGTTGATTGCCTGATTTAAATCCTGTTTGTCATTCCTTAATGCTTCCTGCTGTTTTGACCTCAAATCTGAGGCTTCCTTCCTTGCTTCTTCGAGAAGCCGCTGACGTTCGGTTTTTGCTTCATCCTTTGCCATGCTCAGGAGTGCGGCACGTTGCTGGTCGAACTCCTCATTTTTACGCCTGAACTCTTCTTTCTCTTTTTTCGCTTCTGCTTCTTTAGCATCGGCATCTGCAAGTTCGGCTGCGACTTTCTTCTCACGGGCATCTATAGCATTGAGAATAGGTTTGTAAAGGAAGTGCTTAAGCAGCCATACCAGTATGAGAAAGTTAAGCACCTGCGCAATGATGGTGAACCAATCGATCAGCATAGGCTATTTTCCTCTAGCTCAGGTAATTGCTTTATTCCAGAACGGATTGGCAAAGATAAGAATCATCGAGACTACGAAGCAATAAATTGACAGAGACTCGATCATAGCCAGGCCTACGAAAAGGGTCCGGGTAATGGTTGCGGAAGCGTCGGGTTGCTGTGCCAGTGAACTCAGAGCCGTAGCAACAGCCCGCCCTTCACCAATTGCAGGCCCAATAACCCCAATGCCTATCGTAATGCCAGAGGTGACAATTGATGCCACTGCAATTACAGTTGTATAATTATCCAGAGCCATTGTGTTTCCTTCTGTTGTTGGAGTTGTATTCTGCTGTTAGAGTTATTTTTTCAAATTTTATTCTCCGGTTTCACGTCTGGACTTGCTGGTTCGCGTGGCTGCAGTAATGTAAACCGTAGCCAGAATACTGAAGATGTAGGCTTGCACCATACCGACCAGCAGGCCAAGAGTGATCATGAGATCCGGAAAAAAGAATGGAGTTATTGTCAGCAGTATGGCGACAATCATAGACCCGCTCATTATATTACCAAACAGGCGAATTGCCAGGGCCATTGTGCGGGAAATTTCGCTGATTATGTTAAACGGCAGCATGATGATTGTTGGTTCTGTGTACGACCTGAGGTAGTTGCCAAGCCCTTGCTCCCCTATACCGAAAATTGGCACGGCCACAAATACGCATAATGCAAGCGCAGCCGTAGTTGAAAGAGAGCCTGTAGGCGGCTCGTAACCCGGGATGATGATGCACAGGTTAGCTACGGCAATGAACAGAAAGAGTGTGCCCAGAAAGCCCAGATATTTACGTGGCTGTTCAAGGCCAACATCTTCAATTTGTTTTAAAATATTCGTGACAATAATTTCCAGAATATTCTGCCAGCGGGAACGTTTGAGATCAAGTGTAAGTTTGCTTGTAACTATTTTTGAACCTACCGCCATTACAAGCATTAGCCCCCAGGTGTACACAATAGTAGCGTTGAGCTTTATAATGCCGTACTGCCAGAAAATCAGCTCGTCAGGGCTGAGTCGCATGACCTGCCTCCTTTGCCAACTGGTTAGATTCTCCCTCCGTGAGTCTGAGAACGATGCGGCGCATAATGAAAAAACCAAGTAAGCACATGAATAGCCTCTCCAGATGGCCTCCAGAAACAAAGTAAAATCCGGCAATAGCAGTGCCAGTCCGCAGCAGCAGGCTGCCGAAGAACCAGAATGCAGGTCGTCTGGATGAAAGTCCCTTTTGGACTGTCCACCAGAGTCCGCCGAAGAAAAAGGCTCCGAGTAAAAAGCCAGCTACCAGCGCCAGGATCAGATTCAAAACTTCATTCATTGTTATCCTCCTGCTCCTCCTGCATTTCCTTATGCTCTCTGGCTACCCAGTGCCATGCATTCAAACAACCGACAAACAGGCCGAGAATCAGCATAGTGAGAGTCCAGGAAAAGCCCACCGGATAGTACCTGTCCAGCCAGAGGCCAAGTGCCGCACCTATAAGCGTTGGAACTGCCACCGACCAGCCTATAAGCCCCATCATGCCTAGACCAAGCCAGACAGTTTGATTTACATTACGTTGCGCTCTGAGTTTGCGTTCAGCTTTTATCCCTACCTTACGGGCCAGGGGCAGCTCTTCCTTTGGGGATTCTTCTGTTGATCTGTCAGTCATTCCGAAACTCCGCCAGGCGACGCACAAGCCCGATTTCCAATTTTGCCATCACTGAACGCGTTTTTTGTTCACTCTCGTCCAGGGCCAAAAACTCTCTTTCCACTGCTTCCCGTAACTGGCTAAGGTCAGTCCCGACAATAGCGCTGCGAACTGATACCAGCACGTCCTGACCAGTCTTGATCAATACGCCTTCATCGACAGCCACATAAACCTCGCCTTCTGATTCGGTTTCATAAATTAGAATCCCAGGTTCCAGAGCCGCGACACAATCAAGTCTGTGCGGCAGGAGTCCAAAAGAACCATCGCGGGTCTCTGCGACTATGCGTGATACGTCTTTCTTTTCGGCAAAGATCTGAAAAGGCAGAAGAATCTTGAGGTTCATGAGTAGGGAATTCATGCTTGATCCCTGCTTGATTTTCTAACTATTGCTTCGTCAATTGTCCCGATCATGTAAAGATCGCTTTCCGGATAGTCTTTGAATTCATCATACAGGATACGCTCGCAGCCATCTAGCGCATCTGAGAGAGTGACGAATTTGCCTTTAAATCCAGTGAACTGCTCGGTGGTAAAAAATGGCTGAGTTAGGAAGCGCTCCAGCCGTCGAGCGCGGGCGACCACGTTTCTATCCTCCTGTGACAGCTGTTCCAGGCCAAGCATGGAGATGATGTCTTTGAGTTCTGCATATTGCGCGAGCGTCTGCCGGATTTCCTGGGCCAGTCGATAATGCCTTTCACTGATGATGCCTGGTGTGGACATTTTTGAATTTGACTGCAAGGGGTCAATAGCCGGATAAAGCCCCTCACTTGCTCTTTTGCGCGAGAGGACAATAGATGCCGAAAGGTGGGAAAATGTGTGTACAGCTGCAGGGTCCGTAAAATCATCAGCTGGCACATATACTGCCTGAATTGACATGATGGCTCCCGTATCGGTACTGGATATACGCTCTTCAAGCTCCGATAACTCTGTACCCATTGTAGGCTGATAGCCAAGGCGCGATGGCATCTGCCCCATCAAGCCGGACACTTCAGAACCTGCCTGGATGAACCGAAAAATGTTATCGATAAGCAGCAGCACATCGCGGTGCTCATCGTCCCGGAAATACTCTGCCATTGTAAGCGCCACATGACCCACTCGAAAACGTGCACCTGGAGGCTCATTCATCTGGCCGAACACCATGACCGTATTCGGGAGCACACCCGCTTCTTTCATGTCGCGGTAAAGCTCTTCTCCTTCACGACTGCGTTCCCCAATTCCGCAAAATATGCTCACTCCCTGGTGCTGCTTAACCATGTTATGAATCATTTCGGTCAGCAAGACCGTCTTGCCCACACCTGCCCCTCCGAAAAGCCCTGCTTTTCCTCCCCTCTCAAGTGGCGCAAGCACGTCGATAATCTTAATGCCGGTTTCGAAGATCTCGGACCTTGTGGACCTCCGTGACAATGGAGGCGGAGCTCGATGAATTGTACGCCATTCGACATCTGACGGTTGAGGCTTGCGGTCAATGGCATTTCCAAACACGTCGAACATTCTCGAAAGGATACCCCTGCCAACAGGAGCCTTTAACGTATCCCCGGAATTTTTCACAATCATACCACGGGCGAGCCCTTCAGTAGGGGTCAGTGCAATCCCGCGAATATGACGTGCATCCAGCTGGGTTAAAGTCTCAATGGCAATATTTCCGTCCTTTCCTGTGCGCAGCAATGAATATATGGTAGGCAAATCTTTCTCAAACTCTACATCAACAATACTGCCGCGTACCGAGACTATTGTACCAGGATTTGAGGATTTATTTTTGTTATCCATATGACCTTTAGAAGCTCCTCTCATGCTTTGCATCCTTTCACTATGGAAATGTCCATTTTATTATGGAATGTGACCCGCCAAACTGAGCGAATATGGCGAAAATTCACACTCAGCTTATGCCGCAAAAAGCTGTAACAAGCAGGAAATGCTGAAGAGAAAACAGAAGTGTATTGCTTTCGAAGTAACGCCACTGGCAAAGCAATTACTTTGCTTAAAAGGAATTACTACGTTTATTACTACCTCAAAGCAGTCACTATATTTGTTACTTTATTTGTTACTTAGATGTTTAATATATGTAATATGTGTAACATTTGTTCTGAAGAATTAATTACTGCTTTGTTTCCCCTTCCCCTAAAAGAAATAATCATTAAATTATATTAATTTGACTTAATTATATTAATTTGACTTTACTATTTTACATAATTTAATTACACTTATTTTGTTTCATTACGTTTTGTTTTATAACTACAAAGTTGAGAATAAAAGTTGAGAATAAAAGTTGAGAATAGAACCTTATATATCTCAGGTAGACATCAAGCTGCCAGGATCTCAGATCCTTTTTACCATTGAGACATGCTCTATACCAGCTTCAAGAAAAGTATCTCCATAGGCGATAAATCCAAACTTCTCGTAAAAACCTGCTGCATGGGTCTGTGCGTGGACGTGGATATCTCCCGCCTTTAATTCGGCAGCTTTTTCCAGAAGTTTCTCCACAACGAGCTTTCCTGCCTGCTTTCCTCTGTATTTTTTCAGGACTGAAATCCTTCCAATAAGCCAGCCGTTTCCAGATTTAAAAAGCCTGCCTGTAGCTACCGGCCTGCCAGCGGCATACACAACTATGTGGTGAGATATCAGGTCTTCTTCGTCAAACTCCTCTTCTTCTGGCACGTTTTGCTCTTTTATGAAAACCTCTCTTCGGACGTTGAAGGCATCTTCCATGTCTTCAGGGTTCTTTATATCAATCCATTTTACTCTCAGTGGAAATTCAGACTTTTTCATCCTGTAAGACCTCTTTTTGTAGTTCGGCGGTTTTTTGAAAAACCCGGCAGATACGTCTGACATGTAATGACGGGACATCTTGAAATAAATGGCAGAGAGATTTTCTAAAACGAGTTTCAATCAGGGCGCGTAATAATTTATGTTGAAATTAAAAAACTTAACCAAAAGTAGATTAGCGGGCCCGCCGCGATTCGAACACGAGTCAATGGGTATCTTCGTAAAGAATATTACTTCGAAGCCCATTAGGATATCCTGGCTACCCCACGAGCCCGCGGTGCCGCTGTATTGATAGTAACTATCCATAATTAAAGTTTTCTCTCAAAATTAAGAAAAAAGGACAGGAAAGAAAAGGAGAAATTTTAAAAACTGCCATACAATGAAAATATTTATGAAGTCGAACAGGCTAAATAATAAGATACAGCTAAAAGAAAATATAAGACATTTATATTTCTGAGACAGGACATAGTATATAGAAGAGTAAGGGGTTATCAGAATGGAGAGAGTTTCAACAGGCATAGAAGAACTGGATAGAAAATTAAGCGGGGGTTATCCAGTGAATAAAGCAACCCTGATAACAGGTGTAGCAGGGAGTGGAAAGACCATCTATGGAATCCATTTCCTTCACAGGAACTGTGTTGAAGGACGAAAATGCCTGATGATCGCAACTGAAGAAACTCCTGAAGATATTCTCTACCAGGCAGAATTACTTGGGCATGACATTAAACCTTACTATGAGAGCGGGCAGCTCACCATAGAAAACATATTTGAGAGCCGCTCAGAAATCATAGGGCAGACAAGGTATGGCTTTAAACCTGAAAGCCTTGACATCGAGATTCCGAACCTTATAGAATTCATACGTGAAGGAACAGAATGCCTTGTCATAGATAACCTGGGAACCCTTGCTCTGAGAGTTTCCAGAAAAAAGCTAAGGGACCAGTTTGACGGACTGAACTACCTTGTGAGAAAAAAAGGCTGCACCACCCTTGTAATCATGGATGAATCAGCACACAATCTAACAAATCAGCTTGCTGAGTACTCGGTCTATGGTTCTATTCGCCTGCTGGTAAAAGAGAATGCTTACCTGGGAAAAATGGAGCGCTACCTGTGCATCCCCAAGATGCGCAGCACTCCAATTTCTCCCGATATGTCTATCTTTGAAATCACATCCGAAGGGATCAAGATTCGTGATGCTAAGGGGGGAAACCTTGTTGAATGAGAAAAACAAACCAAAAGTCCTGATTGTGGATGACATGAAGGAAAATGTAGAACTGATGGAAGCTTACCTTGTAGTTGAAACTTATGAAGTTATCTGCGCCTACAGCGGAAAGGAAGCACTCCAGAGGGTTAAAGAAGAAAAACCCGATATTATCCTTCTGGATGTCATGATGCCTGAAGTCAACGGCTACGAAGTCTGTAAACTTCTCAAGGAAAATCCCAAAACCCAGTTTATTCCTATCATTATGCTTACAGCTCTCTCAGAGATTGAAGACCGGATAAGAGGGATTGAGGTTGGAGCCGATGATTTTCTTACAAAACCCATTAACAGGATTGAGCTAAAGACCAGGGTGAAATCCCTGCTCAGAGTCAAGTACCTCCATGACAGGCTGGTTGCTGACCGGGACAGCCTTGAAGTAAAAAACAGGGTACAGAGTATCCTTACAGCCGTAATTCCCACCCTCCTTCAGTCTGTCTCGAATGAAGAAAAGAAAGTTATAATAAACCAGATGACAGGAATGGTAGAAAAGACACTTCTTGATATGTACCACTTCGAAGACAGGGAAATGGATCTGGCTTATGCAGGAAATGTCTGTGCCGAAATAATGAACCAGCTTGGCGGAAGTTTTTCCTCGACCATGGACGAAAATGGAAAGCTCTGGATAGTCAAAGGAACAAAATGCCCCTGGAAAGGGGAAGAAGCCCGCAAAAATCCGATCCTCTGCACACTTACCAGGAAAATATTTTCAAACATAACTTTGAAAGTAGATTCTGGCTGCAGGCTTGAAGCTCTAAAAACTATCGGAAACAGAAATGACTGCTGTGAATTTCTCATCAGAGCAGCATAATCAGAGCAGCATAGTATTCATCATTTATTTCCTTTGTCCGGAATTTTTATTTCAGTGGCACTTCCGATTTAAAGGAAGAAATTGAATTATATCAGGCCAATTCACGGTGATTTCATGCCTGAGATAACTCGAATTCCATGAGGAGTGATGTCAAACAGGGAGTATTTTACCGGAACTGGTGTGTTTCTCATTTTTTCAATATAGAGATACTGTTTTGTTTTTCCAGAACTGAAATTCTCCTGTGTTATAAGTCTCAAAAGCCCGAAAACCATATAACCCGTAAGCTTCTGGGTCAGGTTGTAAGAGTCCTCGTCCATGATGAAAAGGCTTGTACATCCGTTTTTCAGGAGAATAATGCTTATTGAACTGAACTCATCCGCAAACTCCCTCATATCATGGTTTATAGCCATTACTCCTATGTTGTCAATTACCACAACATCAACTTCCGAAGACATGGAACTTAAGTACTCGATTATGTCCGTGTCCACGGCACAGAGCCCTTTTCCGAATTTAGAGACGCTTTTGATCTTGTTTATTTTGTCTTCGAATATATTCCTGATACTGAGCTGCCCTTTCTCAAGGAAAGGTTCAAGGTCAAGTTTGAGGCTGCGTGCCTGAGCGAGTACATCCTCGGTAAGTTCTCTGGTAAGAACAAGTATGCATTTTCTGCCGTCCTGGCAGCTCCTGTGAAGGAAGTGAAGCCCGAGAATAGTTTTTCCTGAACCCGGAGGCCCGGTAACAAGAATACTCTTTCCTTCAGGATACCCTCCTTCAATCAGTAAATCCAATCCTTCCACTCCGGTAGGCAAATTTTCCATACTATCACATCTTTGGTCACGGCAAATATATTTTAAATGCTAATAGCTTGAATTAATCGAATATTCTTAAATCAATTATTCTTAAATCAATTATTCTTAAATCAATTATTCTTAAATCAATTATAGTAAGTTCACCCCTTACTTTCTATAAAAAGTAAGTTTTCCTTCTATTAGATTATGTTTCAACCAATATATGTATTCCTAAAAAAAGAAATAAAGTTTTCTGGGAACAGGAACTTCTAAATTACAGAAAGAAATCAGAACTCAAGGAGAAATCAGCGCCTAAGGAACAGATTGAAAGTATGTGGCCAAAAGTACAGTAGAACAGTAAGCAAAAACACAGAACTAAAAAATATAAAAATTAAGAACCATAACTAAAAACGAAGCATTTTAAAAATCAATTATTAGTTGGAACATTTATCGGACATTTATCGGTAAATTAATCGAGATATTTCTCCTTAAACTCCGAAATCTGCTTGCTGCTTCCCCCAACTGCAATTGTGTCTCCTGCCCGGAGGACAGTCTGCTTATTTATGTTAATAGTAACAAGTCCTCCACGCTCAATACCTATTACTGTGCACCCGATATCTTTTTCGAGGTCCAGGTCTTCTATTGATTTATTATCAAGAAATGAGCCTTTCTCAATATGGTGCTTTTCTATTTCTATCCCTTCATAAAGCATTATATCTTCATCAATCCTGCAGGCTTTCCCAATGCAGTTTGCACTCATTTTTGCAAGCATCTGCCCTGCAACGATAGAAAGAGACCCGACATAGTCCGCTCCTGCCTTATAAATCTTATCAATGGATTTTACAGAGTTTGCCCTTGCCACAATAGTAGCTCCTGGGTTCAACCCTCTGGAAATAAGGGTTGCAAAAATAACATTTGTATCGTCATTCAGGGCTACAAACACAAAAGATGCACTCTTTACTCCGGCTGTAACAAGGATTTCCTCATCCGCCCCGTTACCAACAAGATGTTCAAACTCCACATTTTCGAAAACTTTTTCATCGGAATCCACAACTACAAAACGGAACGGACCTTCAGAGAGTTCATTGACAATACTTTTTCCAACGTCTCCATACCCCAGTACGACAAGATGCCCTTTTGTATCCATTTTGAATCCTCAGGTATTTAGGTGAACTTTGAAAATTAATGATACGGCGTATCCTTCAAGCTGCATGTCAGGTATTTGGCATGTCAGGTAACTGGATCAATGTGTAAGTTTCTTGAGTTTTGAGAGCTCCTCAGGTGTCCCCACAGCCAGCAGAACTGAATTTCCACGAATAACATCGTCTTCTTCAGGATTAAACGAGAGATTTCCACTTTTCCAGATTCCAACTATTCTTGCGCCTGTCAGCCGCTGGCTGGAAACCTCTTTTATGGTCTTGCCTATAAGCGGGCTCTTAAGGTATACGGGAAATTCCGTGACGTGCACCCCTTTGAAGATTTCAGTTGTCCCTGTTACCCTGCTTACAAGCCTATCCATAGCCTTTCTTCCTATAAACTGCCCGAACATCGACTTGGGAGAGACAACCATATCGGCACCTGCATATTTCAGGTATTTTGAGTTTGACCGGTCCTCAACAATAGCAATAATATTAAGATGCTGAAATTCTCTTGCAGTAAGTACGATGTTTGCGTTTTTTTCATCGGACTTGTTGGCAATAAGAATCCTGGCTTTTTCAATGCCTGCATTCACAAGTGTCTGTTTATCACTCGGAGCCCCGAAAATGCAGGGAATGTCCCTGTAAACAAGTTCTTTGATTGGTTCTTCCTCATCTTCGATTATTATAAATGTTATTTCCTGCTCTGCAAGTTCATCAATCAGGGTTTCTACCAGCTGGTTGTACCCGCAGATAATAATGTGGTCACTTGTGCCAGGAGGAACTTTCCTTGGCATCCTGAACTTGATTACCCTGTCCATCCAGGGAGTAATGACATAAGTTGCAAGAAAGCCTGAAATCAGAAGAATTCCCGTAACCTGCACCAATATGGAAAAGATCCTTCCCAGAAGTGAGGTGAAAACCACATCCCCGTATCCTACCGTTGCAATGGTAGTCGTAGCCCAGTAGATAGCAGTAATAACATTTGCGTTTTCGGGCTGGCCCTCAAGGATCATAATATATTTGAAAAGTAGAACATAGATAGTGAGCAGGAGCAAAGCTATAATCATATACGCCAGATTGGGTCTTTTGTGCATAATTTTTTGAAACCTTGACCTGCGTTTCTTCTTTCTATCCGAAGAAAACATATTAAGTGCCAGATTCGATATTATGCTGAATTAGGTCAAAATACCTTATATATAAATACATCTCATATAGGTAATCTTTATTAATACATATCATACAGGATTTCATTTGAAGGTCGTAAATAAGAAACTGAAGAATAAGTAGTCAGAAAAGGACCAGTGAGCAACAAAAATAAGCAGTCAAATAATCATACTCTATAAGAATTGGAAATATACAACTAGAAAAAAGAATAAGAAAAGCCGGAAAAAATATGTTTATTCCAGCTTTCCGGCAGATTTCCGAGTTATTGAATTTGTTTCAATATCTCAATACTTGTCCTTCTCAATACTGTTCTTCTCAATACTGTTCTTCTCAATACTGTTCTTCTCAATACTTGTCCTTCTCAATACTTGTCCTTCTCAATACTGTCCTATCTTGAGTGGTTCTCAGTTCAGTCTGTTTACATCCACTGCCCTATGAAAGGTCCGAATATCATGAAGAGGAAAGAGAACAGGATCAGCATAGAGAAACTTGCTGTTATGGAATTAGAGACTCTTTCCGAAACTGATTCGCTCCTTGTAAACCTGTATATAAGGGAATAGGTATAGTCCCTGAATACATGTCCTCCATCAAGGGGCACCGCAGGCAGACAATTGAACAGGCCTACGTAAAAATTCAGCCACCCAATCCAGAGCAAGGTGTTTGCAATCCAGAAAATCCCAACTCCAAGGGGCTCTGCCCATCCTACAGGCTGATAGAACTGGGCGATCGTGCCTGAAAAGCCGCGGAATCCCTCGCCTGCGAACCCGTATATGGGAAGCCCGAAAAGGATAATCCAGCCTATTGGTTCGGAAAGCAGGGAAGGGATCTGTTTAAGTGCTTCAAGATAGAACTTTGCCTGGGGCATCCAGATTGAGATTCCAAGCATCGGGCACTCCAGAACTCCGGTCCCTCCATAAATCACTCCAAGGAAGCCGCCTTCACCTTCTGTTGGGTGGGGGGCAAGCTTGACATTAAAGATAGCAGTGCCGCTTTCAGTAAGGTCACCCGTATAATTTGCGGAGGGCATCATCTCTACTTCTACAGTCTGGTTTGGCTCTGTCCCTTCCATGAAGTTTACGAAACTTGCAATGCTCCGCATTCGTGTATCGTTTATCCTGAGCATTGTCATTCCTTTTTGAATCCCTGCAGCCTCTGCAGGACTTCCTTCCACGACGCCTCCTACAGGAACTCCACTGAAACATTCCTTTGCATAAGAAGGAACCTTTACCTCATGGACTGAAACGTTATTATCTTTTGAGGCATAAATGCGCAAAGAGTCTCCGGGTTCAACGGTCTCTAGATAATAAAGAAGATCCATGCCTGTAGTGATATTTGTATCATTAACCTGAGTAATCACCATGTCTTTCTCAAGCCCTGCAGCCTGAGCCGGAGAACTTTCGTTTATGCCCACTATCATGGCATCGCTGAGAGGAGCAATTGCACCGAGTACAGGCCCGAAAAAGAGCAACAGAGCTACAAAAGCAACGCAGAAATTAGCCATAACTCCGGCAGCAAGAATACGGGCTCTCTGGGTTCTTGTGGCGGTTACTTCAGGGGCAGTCTTTGTTTCTTCGGGTGTAAGGGAAGCTGTCTCCCTTTCTTGCATTTCTTTTAGCTTTTTTTCTTCTCTTTCCCTCTGCTCCCAGGCTTCGATTTCTTCAATTGTCGCTGTTAGAGGCAGTTCTTTTTTTACTTCTTCTTTTTTGCCGAAGAGCTGTTCATCGTCAGGTTCCGCAAAACCCCCTATAGGGACAAGGGCTAGCAGGACCCCCATGGATTTGACCCTGATGTCTTCAACCCTGCACAGGATTGCATGGGAAAACTCATGCACTACAAGCGTGACTATGAGGGCTATCACTCCCCAGGTAAAGGGAATAAATTCATTTATACCCGGGATCAGGAAGATGTTCCTGGGGGAATTGTACTTTCCCGGCTCTGGCACGCTGTCGTTCAGGAACGAGGTATAGAGAGCAAGATCCGAAATAGCAATGACCAGGAACATAGAGATCATGCCTGCAAACATCATCAGGATCCCAATGTTTGCAAAAACTCTCCAGTAACGTCTCGGACGGGCAAGAATGTCCAGCAGCTTAAGACCTTTTGTTGTCCTTATCATGAGGATTGGAAGAGGTCCGAAAGTGCTTATGTTATATTTTTCCAGAATGCCCCTTTTCTCGAGAATGGAGATAAGGAGCCAGTACATTAAAAAAATACTCAGTGCAATGCTTGTGCCGCTCAAGGAAATTCTCCGAAATGATTAAGCTGAACCATTATAGGTTCTTGATTGTGAATATTTATCAAGCAAATAATCAAGTAAATAATCAAGTAAATAATCAAGTAAATAATTAAGTAAATAATGATCGACAGTTAGTGTATTAATCGATTGTTGATTGTATTGAATGGTAGATTGGATTGTATGATTGGATTGTATGATTGATTAGATAGATTATGGTTGGTCGCATACAGCAATTGAGAATTAATTGCTATTAGTTGATTAACCGGTTTACGAGATTAACCCTCGGTTTACGATTAATCGCCTGTAATCAATACCAGCAGGTTAAATGTCAACCAATTAACCGTTAATATTGGCTGTTAATCAGTATAACTGTATATAAAATACATCTTAAATAAGAGGTTAGCGCCGCAGGCAACCCTCCAGGGTAGTTTGCAAGCTTCAGGCTGCCTTTTTAATCAGCAGTTACCTGGAGCCGGCATACATTTAAATTATTAATGCTGTTTAACCCCGTAGTCTATCTTATTATAAATACGTTTTAGTTCCTCTATGTATAGTAAGAAACTCTGCATCGTAATAATACATCATAATTATATAAAAAGGCATATGGAATTACAGCTTTTGATGCGCTGGCAGGGTAATTTTGCAGGTCGTAAAGTCATTTCACATATTACCAAATGTCAAATTGTGAGGGGTCTTGAGGGTCATGTTTTATGCCCGGAGGCAGTAGATAATAATTACACGAATAAAATCCGATATATCCAGTGTATTTATGGTTATATCAACTTATTACGAGGTGCCTGTTTCAATGATAGGAGTCGTATATATTACAGCCGGAAGTAAGGAAAATGCATCGGAAATTGCAAGAGAGCTTGTCGCAAGAAGACTTGCAGCCTGCGTTAATATGTTTCCGGTATTTTCAATCTACAGGTGGAACGAACAGGTGGAAGAGCAGAACGAGATAGCCCTGATTGTTAAGACAGACTCTTCCCGACTTGACGAAATTATAGGAACCGTGAGGTCCCTTCACACTTACGACCTGCCTGCTATCGAATTCTGGGAAGTTAAAGGGGAGCAGGAGTACCTTGACTGGGTGCATGCAAACAGCTCGTAAGGAAAAACTGAGGCTCTTTAGACCTGTATAAACTTTAAGCCTGAAACGGAAATTTTAGAGCCAGATAGGGTGGAAAAAGTATCCTGAACTGCCAGCTGGTTTAAAAATTAGCAGGATTAGCTTATTCACAGGATTAGCTTTATATGCTAGTTATCACTTTACCTAATTGGATTTTTAAAAAGCGCGGGAGTAACCAAGCGGTCAACGGTGGCAGACTCAAGATCTGTTCGTGCAGACGTTCAGGGGTTCGAATCCCTTCTCCCGCAT